>Ga0209780_1002734_pt1 | contig 12722 bp, 6 predicted proteins | sample WorMetexBAHAMAS2_FD_187384 | JGI IMG/M metagenome (GOLD analysis project Ga0209780, IMG submission 187384) | Marine gutless worms symbiont microbial communities from Max Planck institute for Marine Microbiology, Germany - Inanidrilus exumae... | ecosystem: Host-associated > Annelida > Digestive... | reverse complement strand
AATGAGCTCTTCACTTTAGATGATAATAGTAGTGGTACTAGAGGACATTCCTGGAAACTTGCTAAATTTCGGTGTACACGGGACTGCTGTATTTTTTCAAACAGAGTAACCAACATGCAGCAGATAGAATCTGCTCAATCAGCGGACAGTTGGTGCTTCCAGCATCAATGCGTTTAAATGGTGTTTGAGTAAAATACGGGAAACCCGGATGGGCTTCCTCACGGACTAATCCGCCAAGCCCTAGGCCTCCCTGGTGGGTTTTTGGGCCACACAAGGTTAGTGAACAAGGTGAGTTAGGTTATGCTTATGCGCGCCTCACGACGAAAGAAACAAACTGACAAAACGACGGACACTACAACTACTTACCAGCAGCGGAGTCATGAGCTCAGCGGCGCAGTGCGACGACGAAGAAAACCGCGAAACGCCGCCGTTCATTTCCGTTTCCGGTTCACCGAATCAATCGGCGGATAGGCAATGTACGTCTACTTCCGGTTTTGTCACGTTCGCTGACTGCCGATTTCTCGGCCGCTGTTCGCGCATTTGTAGCCGGGAGTGTATTAATTTTAATGCCGGCCGCTAATTCATTTGCCGATATCTGTTAACGCGGCGACACAAAACGAGCGACAAGTATCGTCCGCAGAACACGACATCAAAGGGAACAGCGATCGGCGTCGATTACGTCATTGTTGTCGTAACGATGACGTAACAACAGGTGCGCCGGCGTGTAACACGTTAGCACGATTTGGCGCGATCAAAGCGTCGACGCGTCCTACAGTCGACTAGTATAACGGTCAGTGGATTATCGCAGTTGGTTGGTTCTGGCACGGCGTGAGGCGGCGGCTGGCCTGGCGGAGCTGTCGCCCGTTCGTCGCTCGCCCGTTGACGTCTTGATTGAGTCCCGCTGAATGCACGCGGGCGATTCGCCGCCCGCTGAACGATGACGCGCTCGCGCTCGCTCGCTCGGCCGCAACGGTAATGCACTCTCTTACCTGTCCAGTGACAAGACGGGGATGTTCGCGGATATACAGAGATGTGCACGCGTACTCCCGACAAACTGAGTTTTGTGTATAGAGCAAAGATGGACGTAGTTCTGGAGTTAATCAAAACCAAATGTCTTCCCATCTTACTGTATGGCCTAGAGGCCTGTCCTTTAAATAAGACAAAACTTATATGACTGGTTTTTTTTTCCGTCAATCGGTTCTTTATCAAACTTTTTAAAACTAGCGACATGCACATCGTCACAGAAATTGAATTGGCATTTGGTTATAGGCCTCCTAGTGATATAATTACGGATAGAGTCAAAACTTTTTGTACAAAATATGAGTCTTGCGACAACCAATTACATAAGCTTTCTCAGCTGCCTTTATACGTAGCGTCGTATTTCTTTGTCAGTTATTGCTCGATATCAACTGGTTTATACTAGAATATATCATAAATTGTATTGGTAAATGTTTGCAAATCTTGACCTGCTTAGTTAAGTAATTTGAATCTACTTTTCTTTCACTTTTTTATTGTTTTTGTGTTATTATTTTCTCTCGACCACTTTGGTGAATAAAGATGAATATATAAAGTGACGTCGCCGTAATCTATGGTCACGATACGATCTCCATGTTGTAGGGCATGATGTCATACTCCGCGAAGTTAACTGGTGAAGATTTGTCACGTTATTTAAATCAAATTGAATCGCTAGGTTTAAAAAAGATTGTGCTAGCGCCATCTCGGCGATATGACTGTGAGTGCTTGCAAATGTTTACATTTTCCTTGCCCAACATCATGGCGGCCAGAACAGCTGGCATAGATATGAATGAAGAAATTGGGCCATCGTCAAGCTATGTATGTTATTATCTTCATTTCACCAGCAAGTGGTATACAAGATAAACAAAGTGAACCAAACATATTAAGCAAAGCGAATGGGAGCAGCCAGGATGGCCTCAAACAAATGATGAAATTTTTCAAGCAAGTGAATTACACTAGCAAATTTCTAACACTAAGCCTATGGGGGTTGAACGTCCCGCTCAACATTTCGGAGACGCGCCCGCGCCCAGTTTCCAATATACGCCTGTCTGCCGACCTCAAAGAACCATGGTGTCTCAATATATCGCAAGGTAAGTACCATAACGTCATGCAACGATAATGCCGCTGTCGGCATCATAACTTACCCTCTGCCGTCAGTCGCTGACGAAACTGAAGCGACTTTGAAGTGTCATGCCGCTGGCAACGATGAATGCCACTGAACCAATACATCATATATGCTGTCACGATATATGGCTAGCACTGCGAGCAGTTTAATCGGGCCTGCCGTCAGCCGAGACACATTGCAGTTCCTGTTAAACAGGTCAGTATATAAAATATCTGAGAAAAATATATGTAATAGCAGTTACCGAACACACACACATTCAAATACTTCAGAACGCATCCGATGAAGCACAATGATATACACTGTGTCCCAAAAAATGTCATCTGGATTCACCATGGTGGCAGAATACATCGATCTGAGAGAGAGAGAGAAAAAAAACAAAAGGAAAGCAAGAAAAGGACTAAACTGAACTAAAATTAACTACAACCAAACAATCTGAGACACATCAATAATATACATATTATTCTAATTTCTAAATACATGTTAAATGGATATAAAAGAAGGTGACCATAAAATGTTGAAAGCATCGCACTGTAATGCAAGATCTAGACTATACATAATAATTATGTATGTAAATGAAGCAACATGCATGTGGACCGATTCACTTACTAACTCTTACTATAGTTCGGTCTATGGGTCTGTTGCGTGGTGAGAAAAGACTTGCATTTTCTGAGCTACTGGGTTTTTGATTTTAGTTTTTCCTTATTTTTTGCGTCTGTACCATGCGATTAGGCTGGCCATCTCGTCAGCTTTTGAGTGCACGTTAACATACCGTATCGTATTTGCTACATCATATCGATGTTTGAAGACGACAGAACAACAAAAAAAGTCCTGAGCAATTTTGATCAGCTGTAGCCTATGTATCGCCCTATGACGCCAATGCCTTTTTGCACGAGACCTTTACATTGTAAATGTATAATAAAATAATTAAGTGCAGAAAAAGTGAAGCATTGTTGTTATAAGGTTATGCGGTGTATATTGTAGAATGTTTCATGGTTTTTATGTCTGTCTATTTGTCTGTATTCTGTTGCTGTATTTCTATTGTAACTGTCCTCTGGTCTATCTAGGCCTAGTCTTGTATTTTCTGCCCATGGCGAAATAAACGTGTTCATTACAGCTTCTGGAGTGAACACTTTTAGCGGCTATTGAAGCGCGTTGGGTTACAGTTAAGAAATGCAAATTGTAATTTCCAATCTTTATCTCTATTTGAATTGTGTGTCTATCTTCTTTTATTTATTGCGTATTTACACATGGCTTTCTTCTCTGTGTTAAAGGCAAGCGTAAATGGTCTATCGACTCTTCTTGTTACGTCATCGAATCATTAAATATTATTATACGTATGTACGGCAGCGACGGTCAACTTTATTGAATCTTCACGAATCGGCAAGACCACGGCATGCGCCGTCAATAATAGCAAGGTGCGTGATTACATTAACTTTCTCTATTGCTTTTACGCACGAGGCATCCGTCCGCTTTTCATCTTGTCCGGCCATTATCCCGTCTCCCATCTGTCGTATCCGACGCGCCCGCAAGCCGGCGAGACCAATTTCAAACGACATCGGTCGCGCGTAATGACTCTCCATTGTTCTTCGACAGATTTCACCTTGGTCGTCTGCGTTCGGCAGACAGACCGGGCGATCAGATGACGGGCGAAAACGAACGCCCATCCCAGGCCGGCTGACGGCGCCACTATACCCATAGACGGTTGGCCGTGCGCCGCGGGCGACGGCAGTGAGTTTGACGGCTAAATTATCCAGTTAATTACAGACCGTGTCGCGCCGACGGAGGCGGTCTTGCAGGGTGATATATCTACGCCAGATCGCCGGATAATGAGAGGGTAGAACGCGCGACGCCACGCACGGGCCGCGCCGTACGCGCCTTCAGATTTCCGCCGCAACAATTTTCGTGCGACACCAATCGACTGGCGATGTCTTCTGCCTAGTTTCTCGTTTTATTGTCTGCTTCACGGATTCATTGTGCTACGGTTCGGCGTTCACACGATCAGGCATATATCACCGGGAGTGTCGCGCCGTCGGTGTCGCCGGCATTTTCCTGCGATTTTTGCTTTCATTAGTCATTCGCTAACTAGGACAATCCTACGTTGGCCTTCCACTTGCTTATTCTTTACGTATTTTATACAAAGTTATAAGCTTAAACTGCTTTCGTGTATTGGTTTCTACTGCTTTATGTGAAAAAATGACGGATTAAACACACCATTCACGGTTGAACGACTGTTGTACTTAGTGGTAGCGTCGTTGGTCTAGATCAACGAAGTTAACCTACACTGAGCCCGGTTAGTACTGGGATAGGTGACCGTGTCCGGGTTCGACTCCCGGAGGCGGCACTTTATTTCAGTGTGTAACCAACCACCCAGGTCTACTCAGCCTTCTACCCTCCGTGGGATGGTAAAATAAGTACCAGCCAAAGGGCGGTGATATTCTGCGGCTGGGAAGTAAAGGCAGGCATGGTGTAATTTGCAGGTAAAACTGTGTGATCGATGTCTGAGCGTATTTGAGGCGCGTGCGTAAAAATGCGCTATACAAATCGACGTATACTTTACTTTTTCCTCTTGTTTGTTCGTATTTCTACCATTATGGTGAATAAAGATAAATATATATAAATGCAAACTGCAAAAGTTTAAGAATTTCGACAAAAGGCCGCACCGACGTCTTGTCACCCCTCGCGGCGGCGAATGAATTCGTCCGACCCTGACCGACATGTAATATACATGCTTCCTCAGGCCCGCATGAGTCAGCCCCCCCCCAAACGGCATCTCGATCGGTTCAGTCGTTTTCGCAGGGCTCACGAACGTGACCAACAGACAGACCGACACACACACACACACGCACAAACCGCCCACGCTACTCTGGGTGTAGCAGTAGGCCGCTATCGCTAGCTATGGCTGCGACGCGGCCTGTCAAATGTGTCCGCAATTGGAGGCAACATTGGCTATCAACTAAGCAAAAGTTAACAGCTCGGCTTCTGTACGTGAGTTTCGCACCAGACTCCCGGTCTAGTCCGCCCCTTTCAGAATCATGGATTCGCTCAAGACCATGAAGGTCTCGGTCAGACGGTCTAGAGGCAAATGCAAAGTCTTGGCTCGAAGTCTCGAGACCAAGACCAAGATCTGATTCAATGGATAGGTTGTATTTAGTAACAAGCTTAATTACCGTTCCTCAACTGGCCCATGTTTACGCAGATGTAAAGTCCACGCCTCCAACTGAGCGTGGACAGACTTCAAGCGTGACACGAGATTTGTGCAGTTGAACAAGGTGATGGAGAAGTTACTTCGTGTTCCAGCAACATCGGTTTCAGTGGTGCACATATTCAGCAACGAGGGAGACTGATTACGCATGAGCCCACGACGAGCTTGGACTGGCCGTTAAGATCCAAGTTCCTTTCGCATTCGGTGTTTACTAAGTGCAGTCGCCATCTTCAGTGAACGCAGGAGATGACCAGAGTACTTGTTAAAAAGCAAATGTGATGTGATCAAGAAATGATCGCAGTGATTAATAACTTAGTACATAGGCCTACTTACAAGTACCATAAGCACGTCCGTCTTCAGGGACTGACATAATCCATTACACATACCGATCCTACGTCCACACGCCGCGCGATTTCACAAACGGCGCACCTCTAACCAGCGTGACGTTTACGTCGGCGCATCTATATGGCAATGTTTACATGCGGGTGGGCGTGGCCCGCGCGCTCGCCGATTTTGGGCTTCTAGAGGAGCAAAGTTCACAAAAATGGGAGATACCCTGCATTGGACGCCGATAAACCGCCGTGCAAAATATGACGCCGTTAGATTTATCCTCAAAGGAGAAATCCACAACCGTACGAAGTTACAAAAAACACAAACATTAACCGATATATCCACACCTTGCCCGTCGACATGTGTGGATAAAAATACGTTCGTGGTCGATCAAAGCTTTGCATGTCGTCAGTAACTTCACAAATGCCTCTGGGCAGCAGCACATCCAGTACAGTAACCACATTGTGTCCGACAGAACAGGTGCTACTGCTTCGCTGGCGACAGACAGTACGGTAATTATCAGAACACTTGCCTAGTTTATGTTGATTCGTTGCCAAGCAAAAATGGTCGAACAAAACACTACTGTATTTGACCTAGGCCTACTGCTTAATGGCCATAGCACTTGTCACGGCCAAGGACAAGGGAGAGCTTGTGAGCTAAGCTAAGCTCCCAAAATGTCACAGATAGCTCCCCAACACGAACGATCCAGCCCCCAAAACATGACTCCAATAAATTCGTTTTACCACGCAATATACATTTTTGTATTGACGGCATAGGCATAACACGTAGCAGTAATGGACGAAATATCCGATGATTGACTGAGAAAGCAGATTTTCGCATAGTCAGCAAAGCTCACACCGCAGTGGTCAGGTCATGTACTCTAACACTTCACATTAACTGTCAGTTTTTCAAATGTAAGTGCAAACCAAGACTGTAGGCTTGGTGTTGTGCCAATTCGAAAAAATTACAATCAGTAGGGATGTGTAGAGAAAAGAATTTTTACGAATTTTAAAAACTGTAAAAATTCGTGAATATTTACGAATTTAAAACAATCAAGTCAACAACTAAAAGCTACAAATTGCTGGCAAAAATTGTGTACTTCAAGTTCAACTAGTAACCGGTGAATCAGTAACGTTATCTAACATTACTTATTACGGTGGCAGCGTGTAGCGGCATTAGCGTAATGGTACTAATGTAACAAACTGGCGTCCGCCCGTCCATCTTGTTCTCTAACGTTAAAGTAAAGTAAGTAAGTAAGTAAAGTAAAGGTCGATTTGGATAGCGCATCGTCGTAAACCACCTCTGATGCGCTCAGGAATGGCACGTGTTAGAGGGATCACACAGTTTTACCTGCCACCCACACGCTTATCCACGAATGTAATGAACCATCATACCTTTACTCCGTAAGCATTCACCAGATGGAGCCACCCGAGCGAGGCAGCGCACGTCCGATTACAGCTCACTACTCATTTATCGACCTCGAGAGGATGAAAGGCTGAGTTGGCTTAGTTGGTTGACCTTGTAGCAGACGGTTTACCCACAGAAGTGGTCACCCATCAGCTGCAGGTCAAGCGCAGGACAGGGAAATAAAAGTTCGCCGGTCTCAGACAAGACGTTCTACCACTGTACCACACAAACAGATTATAGGGCGCGCGGCGCATACTCAACGTGACTCACCAGGGAACAGCACGCGACGCGGCCAGCGTACATTTCCGTCCGAATATTACGAGGACGGACATACTAGTTTATTCAGCTATATCTCGTGCAGTCGTGAACGGAAAAACAGACAGAATGACATGGGGATACCCCACACCGCACACACCTCAGCAGCCCAAAAGCCCCCAATGCTGTCTCATTGTCAATTTTTAGGTCGCATCGCAGCGATGGCGGCCTACTGCTACACATGGAGTAGCGTGGTCGGTTTGGCTGTTTGCGCGTTGCTTCCGTTCGTAAGCCGTGCATAATGTCTGAACTGATCGAGATGCCGTTTGGGGAACCGACTCAGGTGGGTCCAGAAACCATGTATTAGATGGGGCCCCGATCCCCAAGAAAAAGGAACGATTTTGGGGGTTGTGTGCCCAACTGAAAAGCATTGGGAGCCTTTGCAGCACGCAAATCGGCTGAACCGATCGAGATGCCGTTTGGGAAGGGGGCGACTCATGTGGGCCCAAGGAAGCATGTACTAGATGAGGTCAAAGTCGGACGAATCCATTCGCCGCAACGAGGCGTGACAACACGGCGATGCGGCCTTTTGTCAAAATTCTCCGACCACTTGTTTATCTGGCCTGCCCACTTTTCAGATGCTTCCGCCGCCTATACCGTTAGGTCCCCAGGCAAGGGAGGGAGCTCGTTCCGCCATGGTCACGTGACAACAAGACACTGTAGTCGTACGCTGACGTCTGTAAAGAGGAATACAAGAGCTCAGTTAAGCACGGAAACGGCCGAGGTGTTGTAAACAAAAATAAACAACAATCACATCCAGTACGTTGCACGGTTGCCAGTGCATGCATGGACGTAGGCGTTCTGCAAAGAAACATCCCGGGGAGGGGAAATCACATCCCCGGGTTTTTTTGCGGAACGCATGTGGGCGGATCAGGGACTTCCATCTATGACACATTAGCTGTCATCTGTGGTAGTGCTTACAGCAAACCCAGCTCAGCAGCGTTTAGGCACAATACATCAACGTTCCAACTTCCAGGCAGGTAGACGGACCCACGGTTGACTAATAAATTAAACGTATGTTCAATGACCTTCTAAAATATCTCAACGTATAAAGTAGCCCCGTACATGACTGATGGTCTACTCTTCGCAACTGACTTTTCTGCCAAGTTCAAAGTCACGTGACACAAAAACTAGGAAAATATCAAAAATCCGGCCAGATCAAATTTAGATATTGTGCCTAGTTTAAGAAACTGTGGTCAGTTGCCAGGTCCTATTGTAAATGGCGGAGGAGATAGCTTTTAAAAATGAAAAGATTCAAAGATTCATCAAAAAATGAAAAGATTTCCAACTGTCAATGGCTCGTGATCTTGACCTTGGATCGGGTCATACTGCATGCCGTCGTGCATCACTCATCAACCTCTAACTACACTCCAAATTTCATTGAAATCGAAGAAACGTTTTGTGCATGGATGGACGGACGGACATTTGACTCTTCAACCTAAACTAAGTTCAACCTGAGCAGTTTCTGAGTAACTTAACTGACATGATACGTCAGTGTCAAAACCACAGAACAACCAACAGCAGCGTGCAATATTCTAACGATACAAGTCTCAGCTGCCTCAGACAGACCCGCGCGATGCGCTGTGTTACGCCCATAGTGTTGTACACAAAGGTGGACGCTCAGTGTGATAAACTGGTGACCGACGACCGTCGCTAGTTTATCACACTGAGCGAGCGTCCACCTAAGTTGACAACACTTGTGACTGACGGTCGACGTGCAGTGGCGAAATTTTCTACGTCCAGAGTTTGGGAAAAAGTTCCAGAGGGAAGTACCCCCTATTTTTGGAGGTACCCGAATTACCTTCCAACACAGTAAGTCGAGGACAGCCTCTGCCAAAAAAGTGCTTGCTTCAATCAGCCGTTTTGATAGAAATGGACTTGTGACAGACAGACAGACTGACGGACGGACGGACACCGGGCTAATACCGCATTAGCAGAACGTTCATCGCGCAGGTAAAATGCAATTATGGTCTTCACTTCAGTTCCTGCTATGCATTTTGTAATCACAAACAGCTCGTGTAAATTGTCACAAACATACCTATAGGGTGGCACAAAACACTGGGGTTACTGTTAATCAAAACAAATAAATATTTCACAAGGTAGTGTAGCAACATATTAAAAAATGGTGTCTTTAATGACGATTACAAAGCAGCTGCTTAGTCTGATATTCAAAGAATTCGAAAATCATCATTTGGTGAAATTATGGTCAAAAGTACTGTATCATCTTTTCTAACTCACCGTGCTGAAAGCCCAGTTTTTGCGTCACCCTGTATAAATGATTAAAACAAGTATAAGCCGCCAATGTGTAAACACGTAAACAATGTTTTCATTATCACATGATACAATCTACTGGCAGGCAACATTAACCACATCGTTAGTTGCATTTCCTGTCTCTTAAGAACTGAGACAGTCAGCCATCGGACGCAATCAATGAAGTTATAAAAATTAACAAATGACTGTTTAATTTTTAATCCAATTACAGATTCTGTGCAAAATCCATATTTCTCAAGAACCAAAACGCAGTAACAAATTCAAACTCGTAAGAAAATGCAGATTTCATTTATGCTGCATCACCTTAATCGACATATTTGCTGCTGCGACCCAGGTCGACTCAGCCTTCTGGGATGGTAAAATGAATACCAGCCAAAGGGTGGTGATGCTCTGTGGCTGGGAATGTAACCGCAGGCCTGACTTTACCTTAGCTGTTGCGAATTTCCCTACGAATTTCAGGGTTCACTGCACGTTCCACGGCTGTGGCTGGCGAATGCCTCACTAATGGTAAAGTTACGACATATATGAAGCCAACGATCACCACAAGTGACTTAAATTTGTTGTCAACACTCCAACGTTGAAATCTTTGGAAATTGTTGCGCAGCGTCATAGCAAGCCAGGCTGCAACAAAACAGCAGTTAATATAGATGCAGTAGTGTAATCCAGGTTGACACAAGGGGGCCCAATAAAACAGGTCAGAAAAAATAGTTCCTACACTCTCGTCCATAAGTTTGCCAAATGCTGACTAATTTTCAAAATTCTTCCAACGTCAACTCAGCAGTAAATTTGCAACAAAATCATCACTAAAGATCCCAACCAGACATTGGAAACGGCCCGGAATGCCAAACGACGGAATGCCAAATGTGTCAAATTCCCGGAATGCTAAACGGATTTAGGGTCTAAGTTAGGGTAAAGGTTAAGGTTAGGTGCTATTGAGAACAGTAAGTAAGAATCTTAAATGATTGTCAAAATACTATAAAATTCTGCATAAAATAAGATAGTCAGTGCTGTATTTTCTGGGGTGAGTTAAGTCACGAAAATGCAACCACTCAATTAACTAAAAACCCAACTGGAACTACAGTGAACTAAAGTATAAACGAATGAAATCATTACGCAGTAAAACACACTAATGAGGTCAGCTTCAAATTGTCAAATGTGTCCATCACCATTTTCAAAAGTGGACAGTGCTGTTTAACAGCATGATTACATAGTCCTGACTACAAGTAGTTCCAGCAATGCTGCAGCAGATGACTGACTGCCGAGTAACTATTATTATGCCACAAATTAACAACTGACACACTTCAATATCTGGATGACATTGGCCAGTCAAAATAAATATTGTGTCTCAAAAAACATGCCACCTTTGGCTTGCTATAGATTGCGACATATTTCTACCAATTTTGATAGGTTTCGGCAGACAACAGAAGTGGAATTTTGCCTGTGATACACATGTTCAAATCCTGACATCTGTTCACTGAATCTTTCCTTATTTGCTGCTAAATTACTTCACTAAGTATAATATGCAACAAATCTGCAATCAAATATCACGTGTGCAATGAGAATCATGTAATAGACTGGAAAAAAGACAAGGTGATTAATCGAGTCTTACTTGCAGGCTCATAAAAGAGGCAGTATAGTAAGTAAGTAAGTGTGTCAGATTGGAGGTCGAAACGTCGATAAACAAGTACGTTTTTTGGCTGTATAAAAGTAAATAGTTCATATTAGATTTAACCTGATGAAACTTTGTCAGAGAACTAGTACTTACAATGATTGTACACAACAAAATGGTTTCAGTTCACAGAAAAATTTTGTAAAACGTATTTTGAAAATCACTTTCTAATTTAAAAATACTTTGAAAAATTGCTCCATTTTTTAAATATTCCAAAGTATAAAGAAAGTACAAAATGCAACAACGTTGTTTTAAATATAGTATTTTGCCCATCACCACTTGTGTGTTGTCGGGTTATGTGCCCGGTGCCTCTGTGCTTCTGAGTAGCCAGAGGTGTGGCTGGTGGCATGTAGAAATGTATATTGCAGCCTTCAGCACACGGCCTGCGACGACATAGGCTGCATTCTGCATTAAGTCTGCATGTGATTAGCTCAGCAAACTAAGCACTTAGCACTTTGTGCTGTAAAGTCCTCATGTGTTTAGCTAGCAAAGTAAGCAGAAACATTTTTCGCTTAGTTGACTTTTGAAGAACTTGTGCATGCAAAGTTGATTCTGTGAAAATGGCATATGTTGAGCTGGATGGTAAACGAGTATGTTCAATTTGTAAATAATTTATTTATTGTTGTTATGCAACATATGTTATATAAGAACAGCAAACATACGCTTGTGGGTTGGCTAAGTATATGTTTACAAAACTTTTACTAATGAGGTCAAATTTATTATGTAAGAGCTTTCTTTGTTATGTCCGTCAATTGACAGCTAAGCACTTGTCAAAAGCGCAAATGCTTGCAGACTTAACCAGCCCATTTCTTAGGCGAGAGTTGTAGGCGTGTTTGTTTACAAGCAAATACCAATCATCTGCCAGAAAATGGTGAGCAAAAGCACGCGCGCACACTAGAATCACTCTGTGAAGAAAACAACGACAACAGCTTCCTCCATACTGCAGCATCAGTACTGACTATTGTTGAAACAGACCAGTCATTACGCCAACACAGTCTATGCCCTTAGTAAGTAAGTAACTAATCAGTGTCTTAGTGTCTAATCGCCTATAACCATGCACTTGTCCTGCTGTGAGCTTGTCCTCTGATGAGGTCGTACCGTTACCGGACAAAAAAAAACCTTCATCGTCTTTCTTATTTAGGAGTGAAACACTGTTGCGGCTACAAATAAAACATACCGTATTTCCTCTAATAGAAGCCGGGTCTCAAATACAAGCCGGGTCTCTAATATACAATCCGGGGGAGGGCAAGACTTTAAAATTTGAACATTGGATCAAAGCACATTTTTGGTTAATATATGTAGAACAATAATGTGTTGTTCAATAAATGTTGCTATTAAGTTGCGGAAATGTTGTTTTTTGTACGTACATGTACAGTATTGGTATTATG
>Ga0209780_1002733_pt1 | contig 12724 bp, 2 predicted proteins | sample WorMetexBAHAMAS2_FD_187384 | JGI IMG/M metagenome (GOLD analysis project Ga0209780, IMG submission 187384) | Marine gutless worms symbiont microbial communities from Max Planck institute for Marine Microbiology, Germany - Inanidrilus exumae... | ecosystem: Host-associated > Annelida > Digestive... | reverse complement strand
ATGTTAACATAAACTAACAGTAATTAGATTAGCAACATCTTTAAATTCTTTAGATTTTACTATCTATAATTTAACCTCCTAATATAACATCGATTGGTTGTCGCTGATCATCTTTGCTATGTTAAGCGACGTTAAACTCCACTAACCTAACCTAACCTATGCATGCCTTTCTAATTTTTTTCGTATAACGGCTGTGTTCCCTCGTATACGAAGTTGCCACGATCTATAAACTGCACAAGTTCAGTGGACCGCGTCAAGTTGGTAATTTACCCATTAATTGCCAACATTCTGCATTATGTTATCGCTTTTATTAGACACTAAATTAAAACTAGCGATGCTATATTGTTGTCATATATTTATTGCATTTTGGCCTAGGTCAATGCATGTCTTGTTGTTCGCCGCATAGTGAACAGCACTGGCGGAGTACATACATGCTTCAGTTCTGTTTACGCTAGTAGAGAAACATCGTCGATATATAGTCCTATGTTGATTTATTCAATCCGAAATGACCTATAGACAGCTGAAGTTTGGTCAGATTAGTCATGTGGGTCAGCTGGCTGGCAGTGCGCAGAGTGTGATGCACCTGTCACACAACATGATCATTATCCAGCTATAATCAGTGTCATGCACGCAAACTGCGATACAATGACACACGCTATAAGTGTGAATATCATGCAGATCGAACGAATATTGACATTGTGCAACTATGACACAGAGCTATAGTAGACTGAAATCTATGTTTGTATAATATGCAATGACGTTTCCGTTGCGGTGACTTATTCACCATCTATGACAGTATATCACTTCCTATTAGTGGTATAGTAATCATCTGCAAACTCGACACTCAACAAGATAGTCAACAAGAAGCTTCGCTACCGCGTTGTCAGTTGAAATCTTGTCAACTGCTGCACATACGTACTAAAATAACACTTGGAAAGGCTTGCAGTAGGTGAATGACCTTCAAGGACACTCAAGGTCATCGGAATTGCCTCTATTCGACAGATTATATGTCACTTTCTATTACAGTAATAACAACAACTCCATTCGGCCCCGTTTCAGAGATATTACCACATTAACAGTGTACGTGACTGCCTGTGATCTTGAGAAGTCCTTTATTTTCGAAACCAAGTTAAAATTAGAAGCCATCACATGTGCTTTCTGATTCAGGTAAAAACATATCGTAGATATTACACACTATAATCAAAGAGTATATAAATTTTCAAGCGACAAAAGTGATCTTCCAGGTCATTCAAGAGCACCGGTGATGATAGCATTCGGTACGCCGCATAAGACTTCCTATCAGTGTTTCACTGCAACTAGGTCTGTCTTGCATGTTTGCAAGATATTTGAACTGCCTAGCTTCACTGATTCCAACAATATGACTGGAGCTCCAAAATTTAATACTAGATAGAAAGTACTCTGAGAGAGTACAACTCCCGTGAAAGTTTGTCGCCAACACTTGGCAACACCTACTAAATTCTTGGATCTCCAGTTCAAGTTCCGAGTGTCGGAACGCGAACCACTTCGTTTCAGTTAAGGTATGATTCAGTGTCTCAGGTATTATCGTTCGAAGCAGTATAAAATGTAAACAATCGCCGGTTTACATAATTTTTTGACCGTTACTTCCACTTCCCTCTACCGATAGTAACGAAACACGAACTTGATCTTCTCTTTTCCCTAGGAACCTTCCCATAAAATTTGGTACAAATCCGTCCACAATCTTTTTAGTTATCGTGGTCACAGACAGATACACACGCACAGACAGACAGACATACAAACCAACGCCGGTAAAAACATACTCCCTCGCTTTCGCGTGGAAAATAAGGGTCACCGGTCACATGACCCTGACCATGCCCGTTAGTGGGTAGTTTGTTATTCCAAGGCTAACACTTGACCTATTCTACGAGTCCACAAAATTTGGCGACTCTCGCTTTAGCCGTTCCAGAGAAATGATTAGTGTCCCAGAATGTAAATGGTTCACGTGACCTGACCACGCCCCTTTCAGGGATCATTTGTCATCTACAGGCTAGGACTTGCTATACGCTCGACCTACCTACCAGATTTGAAGTCTCTATCTCAACACAACGAAAACATGTGATATGTAAGACGATACAAAATGTAGAAATCGGGTGGTTTTGGGTAGTTAGGAGTCACTCAAGGTCGCTGGAAAAAGCGCTATTGTTGTGAGATACGGCGATATATTGGTCGAAAATCGCCGATTTTAACATACCACACCTGTATCTGGCGCCCGTTGTGGGGGGATAACATCATTAGCATTTACCGAGATCTTTGACCAATTTTTCCTGTTGTTGGTTTTTAGTTTTTCCTTCCTTACAGCTTTTTAGCGCACGCAAATATATCGTATCGTATCGTATCGTATCAGAAAAAATCCCCGCTCTATCGTATACGGCATTGTTTGCGTGATCATATCGGTTTAGCCATCTTGGTAGAACTCAATTTGTGACTGATGGAAAGACGGACAAACAGACAGACAGACGGACACACGATGAGAGCATATACCGCACTAGCATATACGTCGTGCGGTGAAAATGAAATAGTCTATTAACCTAAATAGTCGACTGTTACAGGTGACTATAGATAAAGAAGTCGACTCTATTTTTTGACAGTCGAGTGGCTAAAAGCTTTACCAGTATATGGATTGCCCGTTATGAACTGTCGCTACAACAAGACAGAATGGGCCGTTTTGTTACTGGCCCGCCTACACATAGTTTAGGGGGCAGAATAGTAACGGTCGCGGGCGTCTGTCGTCGTCGTCTGTAACACATGCACTGCTGGCCTGCAGGCGCGGCGGCCAGGCAATGACGTCATGCGGCCTTCAGTCTAATTATAGCTCCACGGCTGCACGGCGGGCCAGTCGTGTTACGTCCCGTTAGGACGACACGTCGTTTTACTCGTGTTATACTTCATTTCTTCATGTTCATCCCGAAATTTCACCAATTTCGTGCATACATGTTAGCTATGTGGCCGTGGCTAGGTCCTCGTATGCAATAGTTATTTACTTCCGTTTTTTTGGATGACGTCAGGTTTTTATATAATGGCGGAAATAGGCCAGAACCAGAGACGATGTGTATGTTTCGTCGAGTTCGCAAGATGGCGACACCGATGGATCGGATACCAATACCCGTGCGCTCGAGCTCATATATCTTCACGCGCCCGTGTCTGCGAACTTGACTTATCTTATTACTTTGCCCCCAGTAGGGGTGTGAAGTATTGTGATCAGCCTGTCTGTATGTCTGTTTGTCTGTCCTCTTGCGTATCTAAAACATAGAAATTTCACCAAATTTTCTCTACGAGTACTGGTTGACGTGGCTCAGTCCTCCCCTGACGTAATGCGATACGTTATGTACTTCCGGTTTTGTGGATGACGTCATGATGTCATGATGCAGTGAATAGGCCAGCATCAGACAACGTTCTGTGGTCAAGATCGCCAGGTGGCGACACCAAGGGGGACGTTTGCTAACTCCGACTGCATTTTGTCGATATTTTGCTATTTTTATAGTTGTCGAATCCTCCATAACTAAAAATTGTACGCAGTTTCCGCCCCACAAGGTATCCAAATTCCATAATAGGTTAGCTATTATTATTATTTGGGGATTCGCCCTCAGGGGTTACGGGGATATGGGACTTAACAGATGCGGGTGCGTTCGTTCGTTTGTTATTGCGGGCAGAGGTCCAGCCTACTTTGGACCTCAGCACTGAGACCTCATATTGGTCCAGTGCGCTAGCCCAGGAAAAGGAGGGGAATTGGTAGGTGTGTGTTAGTGTGTGCGTGACGTTTAGGGTGAAGCAGTCATACGTATGAAGTGAGCAGCCTGTCGGGTATTTGTAGCGCGCTCCCTCTAGACGTGGCCTACCGTCTGTGCTGTGTGCTGCACCAGCCATTGCCAACCACGCCTTTCAGCTTTAGCCACTCCGGCGTGGTTAACAACCTTGACGCTGCTACTCAAGGTGTCAGCAACGGTCACAGATTAGAGGACAACGTCGAACCCTCTTTTTCCTGCCCGTATTATCTCCCTATTCCTCATGTGCGTAGAAATTATTTGAAATAATTCTTTGGTAAAAGGCGAACGCTCCCGGGCCGAGCTATAAACTTTGAACCCGGCTCCTGAGGCGCGTCACGCTCCACTGCTCATGGCGCCCGAGTGCGTTGACCACTGAGCTACACGGGCAGGTCCAGCTGCTGGTGCGCTTGCACCAAATTTTTAGCGCCCTCTATAGCGGCGAAGCTATATGTCGGACCCCAAAACGTTTTAGAGGTGAAAAATAGTACGGATTTTCTGTATCACCATTCCCAGTTCGTCATGGCTGGATCTTCGCGCACCGCCCGGGCAAAAAATTAAGTTCAATGTTGTTTGTTTTTGTTTTATCTATCTATCTAAACTGTGGCCGTGGCTCAGTCCTTCTCTGACAGCCAAGAAATATGTTAAGGTAATGGAGAAGATGGGCCGTAATCAAAAACGACGCGTATGTTTCGTCCAGTTCGTCTGGTGGCGACACCGGGGCGAAGTTTGCCATCTCTGACTGCATCTTTTTGAAATACAACGTAACATTTAAATGATAAAAGGCCTGAATGTCATTAGGGCTTTCATAATTATTAGAAGCTCGACGTGCCTATTGTAAATGCTCTACGGGGCAAAAAATACGGTTTCACGCGTTCGGCAATAACTCTGCCGAAAGTGAACTGATTTGGATGAAATCTGGAACAGTGTGAGCCAAATGTTGGGATGGCTCTATTGATTTGGGCGCAATCCGCGGAGTAGCCACAGTTTGAAAGAAATCGTTTAATTTTTTTTTCAAAAAAATCGCAAAAATTGCTCACAAAATTTCCAGGTCTTGCGACTTTAGGCCGTCATAACTCCGCAGTGATTACAAATGCAGAAAACTCACGGCCACGATGGGATGTCTAGTTACCATTTTCGCCGTTAGAATCAATTCAGTGTTTTCCCTGAGCTGAACGCTGCGCACCAGAAAGGGATCTACCCAAATTTTAGGCAATGTCCGTTGTTCGCAGGAGTTTTGTCGTGACATCTTTCTTGTTGGTTGCTGCAGTTGCGTACATGCAGTTGGTGATTCTTTGGGTTTCTCAGCATGACCATTGTAAATGTCTTTTTGTCAGTTAACAAAATTGTGCTAACATTATTGGGTGAATATTTTCCAGCGACTGTTACGGCGAAATTCCAACGGGGTCACCGACTACTGGGGCGCCATAGAGATGGGTACCGTAGGTTCAGATTGGCGGTTTTCGACCCACATCTCGCTATATCTCCGGAAGCGGTGCAAGATAGGGACATAGTTATACAATGGTATACTAGTAGGAACTCGTATATGCGCTCTATCGAATGGCGCCATTTCCAGTGACCTTGAGTGACCCTAAAAGTAAAGTAAGTAAAGTAAAGTAAACGTCGATTTGTATAGCGCATCGTCGTAACCACCTTTTATGCGCTCAGGAATGACACGTGTTAGAGGGCTCGTGCAGTTTTATCTGCCACCCACACGTTTATCTATAAATGGAATAAACCATCCTGCCTTTACTCCGCACGTTCACCAGATGGCATCGCCTGAGCGAGGTAGCACACGTCCGATTACGTCTCACTGCTCATTTATCGACCTCAAAAGGATGAAAGGCTGAGTTGGTCTAGTTGGTTGGCTTTGTAGCGGACGGTTTACCCACATCAGTGGTCACCCATCAGCTGCAGGTCGAGCGTAGGACACGGAAAGTTCGCCGGCCATAGACCGACTTTCTACCACTGTGTCACGCAACCAACTAACTACCACACCACAGACCACCCAATTTTCGCTATTTTCTATCGCCTTTCGTAGTGGGTAGGAATAGAGACTTTAAATTTGGAAGATAGGTTGATCCGTAGCGAGTGGAAGCTCACGGATGGCAAATTGTCCCTGAAAGGGGCGTGGTCAGGTCATGTGAACCATTTAAATTTTGGTAGGCACATATCTTACTCTCCGGAACGGCTGAAGCTAGAGTGGTCAAACTTTGCATGCATGTGGGCTACGTCAGGTTCCAGCATGCATATGCCCTAAGGATGACAAATCACCTTTTAAAAGAGGCGTGGTCAGGGTCACATGACCCACTTTAAACTTTGACGCCCCAGTGATATCTATGGAACGCCTGAAGCTGGAATCGTTACATTTTGCATGTCGGTAGACTTATCAAATCCTACCTTACGGTAACAACCACCCCTAAAAGGGGCGTGGTCAGAGTCACGTGACCCGTTTTTTACATTTTGCCGCAATTATATCTTTGTAATTGGTGAAGCTAGGCACTTTAAATTTCGTGTACTGATTGATACAGAGGAGTACGAGTGCATGCGTGATACATTACTCCCAAAAAGATATGTTCACGTGACCTCTTAAAATTTTGAGAAATAAGTGATATTATATCGGAAACGGTGCAAGATAGAGACATAGTTGCAATGGAAGAGTAACAGGAAATCGTATGTGGCCTAGCAAATCCAATGATCTTGAGTGATCTTGAAGGTCACTTTTGCTGTTTGAAACTTTTATAACTCCTATAGCTCGTCAAATATAGGCCTAGCACCAATTTACTACCATAGCTCGTCGTGCACTCCCTCTGCGGTATAGCTGAGCTTCTAGTAATACCATACATGAGTACGTTGTCATTTTATACAGTTCCAGAAAATTCAGAAGGGGTTGAATTTGGTTCGAATGATTTTTTTCGTATTTTTGGTATGTGTATGTGGAGGAAATGGGGGATATTTATTTGATTGAAATACACGCTGTATTTTCGAGGTATGTGAAATAGAAATATTTCAGGCTAGAAAAAGTGACCTTCAGTGTCACTAAAGGTCACATGGTGCTATTCGATATGCCACATACGGTTTCCTATTAGTCTTCTATTGCAACTGTGACTCTACTTGCACCGTTTCCGAGATACTGTCACTTATTTCCCGAAATTTAAAGAAGTCACGTGACCTCGAACACATTACTTTCGGGGGTAATCTTTTGTGCGTGCACTATACTCCTGTGTATCAATCAGCACACTAAATTTGAAGTGCCATATATTTTCACCGATACCAAAGATGTGATTGTGAGTTCATTTTTTCTATAAAGCGGGTCAATTGACACTGACTACGCCAATGAAGGAGTAGTTTGCCATTACAAAGCTAACACATGATATATTCTACCTGTATACAAAATTTGGTGACTCTCGCTTCAGCCGTTCCGGAGATATGATTTCGGGCGTCGAAATTGATAATGGGTCATGATACATCGACCACGCCCCTTTTAGGGGTGGTTTGTCATCCATAGCTAAAACTTGATATAGTCTATCTGTTTGCAAAATTTTGATTACTCTAGCTTCAACCGTTCCAGAGGCATGGTTGGTGCCCACCGAAATTTAAATGCATGTCGCCGTTATCACATAAGATGGCGATATACCGCGCAGCTCGTGGTATACTCGTTCGCTCTTCCTCTCTGCCTTCTCTTTCATGCTTTGCCCCTTCCCTCACACGTCCTGCCACTTACTCTTTTTTATTTCCCTTCTCTTTGTTGCCGTCAGAAGCTGCCTCCTCACCGCCGCATTCCCATAGACTATTTCGACAAAATGCATGACGCAAATAAACAATAAGTAAGTAAGTAAATAAGTAAATAAATTTATAGATCGCGGTTATCGTCAAGAACCTCTAACGCGCTGAATGCACTACTATCGAGCGAACAGGTACGTTTAAGCAAACGTCTGAAAGAGTCTGCACTGATGGTCGGGTCCCGGATGAAATTCGGGAGAGAGTTCCAGACTTCGGGGCCGGCAACTGAAAAGGCCCGACGGCCGTAAGTGTTGAGCCGGTAGCGATGTACTGCAAGCAGTTGACGGTTGACGGAACGCAGGTGCCGCCGAGTGTCGACACCGGCGCAGAAACGCAGTAGTCCGACAGGTACGGCCGTGCGCGGCCGTTCAGACACCGGTGAACTGTCACTGCCAGCTTGAAAAACACCCGGTCGGGGACGTCGAGCCAGTGAAGTTCGTCATGCAATATCTGACCACGCTGTAGCCTGTAACTTGTCCGTTAATGTCCTTAGTGCACCAGCAAGAACACATTGCTCCAGCAGTCAACGTGTTTTGCACGCGCGTTAATTAGGCTTAAGATATTTAATGCAAATTATTGTAACACCGTACATCTGCACAAGAATTGTATACTTCTCCAAAACGCAGTGTGTGTGTGTGTGTGTGTGTGTGTAAAAAGTGGTCGAAGTAATTTGACAAAAGGACGCATCGCCCCTGCACACGAATCGTTCAGTCGTTTGCAGCCCGATAACGTTTTGTTTTAACGGTTTTAACATTAAACTATTGGCACATCCCTATAGCCTGCGCGTACTGTTTTTAAGGATGTGCTGCCATCGGTTGATGCATGACGCGGAAGCGTTTAAGTTTCGACGTTTAGCTGCGAAGCGTATAATGTTGCCGCAGCAGAAGTGGAAAACATTGTTTGAAATCACTGCATGATATCTTGTAAATGCAAATGTCGATCACCTATAACAAACTACATCTGTATATGGCTTTGGGCAAGAGCTTTCCGTCGATGTATTGGACGACTGTAAGCGTTCAGCCGTTGTTGCACAGCTCACTATTACAATCCTTCCTTATGGGACGGATACCCCTCAAAAGTGCCCCTTTCCGTGGAGGTATCTGCATGGACCCCCATTTAACACGTGGTTCATTGGGCCCACCCGAATCTTCATCCCAAACGGCATCTCAACCGGTCGAGCGTTTTTGCATGGCTCTCGAAAGTGACCAACACACAGACACACTCACACACCCTCATATCGACCACGTTACTCCGTGTGTATAGCAATAGGCCGCTATGCTCGATATAGCTGTGATGTGGCCTAATAGTAAACGTATTATTGGCATTATTGGCCGGATTAAATATAGTATATAGGCTTATTTGCGGACATGCAAGCCGGTACCGCTATGTAATTTATAGCTTATTGATTATTGACTACGTATAAAGCAGTGTATTAGTGAATAACATTTTCATACAGAACGTTCATACGACATTGATCTGCACGATATTTATAGGCATATATAGATTTCGCTATGCTTGGAATTGTATTTTGGGCGATACTGCAGACAAGCGGTCCCGGTTTCATATCCCATGGGATTTCCATGAAGAAATAAACATGACATTTTCCACGGGGAATCTATAAGATTCCATGGGATTCCATGGACACTCAATGGAATCCATGTTTATTTTCCCATGGAAATCCAATGGGGTATGGGACCGGGACCATAATAGGCAAAAGCAGGTGCGGGGCCCTATAGACAAGGTTATAAGCTGACTTACTAGCCTTGCAAGCATACTTGTATAGACGTTATAATACAGCATATTTGTGAGATAGACCCAATATTTATTTCCACAAGAGTCTACTAATGGTATCAGTAGGCTACCTTAATCAAAATGTGTACAGCTTGAAATGTAGTCTGTCAAACGCTGAAAAACAATGGACGAAAAATGTATCATGCAACATATCCACATTTACTTTTAATGTACAAAACGCGGGGCTCCCAAACCGCGGAGCCATAGACCTGTACCTGCCTCGCCTATACCCCCTTCGCCGGCTGTGCCGCTATTCTGCAGGATCGTTGTATTTTGACTAAAATTTTAATATGAAAATCTTTATTCACCATGACTGGTATAGAGACAACAAAGTAAAGAGAACAAAAGGAAACAAGCAAAATACACAAATATAAGCGACACAATACTTAACTAATTAATGACGATAAATTACCAAATGTTACAGAGGAGAGACTTATTTGTAGTTATTTGATAAAAAGTTACCAAACGTAACTTCAAATTTAGTGTTACAACGAGCTAAGTAACTCAAAGCAAAACTGTTCCTGGCAATATCGCAGTATGTCCAAGTTTGAAGTTTTGAAGAGTTTAACAGAAAACAATTTATAACAAAATTTAATGAGTTTAGGTCTGCCTTATTGAGCGAGCAGGCCTCTAGACTATATAACAAGATAGGCACACACTAAGAGTGTATAATTTTAAGAAACACTTCCTCAGAAGCAGATCTACCAATTTTATCGAAAACGGCGTTGGTGGCTCGATAAAAGGAGCGTTATAGGCCATATCTAATGAACACTGAAATGATCTAGATCTGACAATATGATATCTGTAACGAAAGGCAAGTCCTATATCGTTAAACTAACAATCTTGGCGCAATAGATATCACAACGAGGTCCTATACGCAGACAACAAGATTTCTTGAAGTTAATAGCCATATCTATGCCAATGAGTTCGCTCACAAGCATGTAGCGTCTGTTCGTAGACCAGTAATAGAATTAAAGGGGCTAAGCTTATAATACAATATAGTCTGCATATATAATAATCTTTCGCCGGCCCTGTCGCAATTCTGCAGGATCACAATGTCTTGACTGAAAAATTTAATATAAAGATTCAATCGAATATTTAATATTTGTTTTAAAGTTACGCGGCGTTACTGTCAGCATATGTAACAATGTTTGCCAAAGTAGTCCTATATAATAGCATGATGCCATTATATAGGACTACTTGGTTTGCCGTAGTCGTTCTGTTGAATTGACGTCAGCTGTATTCTGTACAGTATAATGAGTGATTGAGTGCCTTATAGGTTACAAGGTCAAAACTCTATACGGTACGGACTCGCGGCGTCGGAATATAACGGTAAATGTGTGACATGATGAATATACCGTCTTATGGAAAGACGATGTGTACGCACACATGTGTCTCTGTTCTGATACATGTCGTTGAGCCGTTTCACTATTTCACACATTTCTGAAATTAGCCCGAGGCAATTTGCATGTGTCACTATAATGCGGCATATCAGTATTTTATGCATAAGTGCGGTGTGATGCCTGTGTGCATGAGAGGTCACGGGTCAAATCGGCATCAGTGCATTCGGCAGCAGCAGCAGCAGCAGCAACAGCGGCAAAAGAAGTATACTCGTATCAAGAAGTATATATGGCCGGTATATCGATATATCACAGTTCAGTTAGTGAAACCAGTACAAATACCTTTAGGTTTCTTTCCGACGTTGATATAAAGCTGCATGCCAAAATTGCCACTGATATCACCGACAGTCTCTTTACTGCAGGCAAAAATATTTTTTTAAATCAATGCAGATGACAGCAACGATGATTTGTAGTAACGATATACAGATAAACTGAGACGACATTCCATGTAGTACGAGGAAATAACAAAAAGGGAAGACTGTAAATTTATTAAAACCACTTTTTGTCGCTGTATGATTCAGTTACACGAAACAGTTCATAACGTCATCACACTGTTTCAACTGTCAATTTTAGCGACGTTCATTAAATCCTTGGCGAACAACTTGTCTGATGTATGCGTTTCGGTAACGACGATAAATTTGCTACTGTCGACTTAAATGGGACAGAAAATGGTTATGGGCTGCAGAACAAAAAGACAACTATATTCGCAGATATTTTGACAATACTTTGGAAATTGCACTATCATAACATCATAATCCTCATCAGCTGCTTCAGCAACCGTGTTTGTAGCTATAGCATAGTTGTCCCGTTCAAAACAAAATAAAAATGGTTTTAAAATCTTTAACAATTACAACTTTCTCATCAAAGATAAAAATAGTTTCGAACGTATACACGGAACGGCGATGTGCGATAGTTTATATGTTCATTGGTTAACAAGCTGCTTTATATAAAAAGATTGTTAACCAATGAACTTAAAAACTAAATTAGTATATAACATGTAAATAATTTTGACGGCGATGGTTTTGCATGCTTATGTTATCGTCGTTGCGTTGTCACATCGAACCGCCACCGCTATACAATTAAACACGCAGTCAACACCGCCGACCACGTATGCTGCTGCTGCTGCTGCTGTGCTGCTAGTGTCAAGGTGATAGATGAGTGCCAATATTTAGCATCGTGATTGCAACACTCTGCACGATTGTGTCACCGTCTCGTGTGTGTTGCCGTTTTCCCATGCACTGTGTGTAATAGACCTCATCTGTTTTCGCATGAGGTGACTTAACCACGTTCGTGTTTCCTTGTGACGTCCGCACATTTGCAATAAAGTAAAGTAAATGCTGCAATAAAATAAATGTTTTCTGTAGCTGTTTTAGCATCATTAGCAAATTTCTGTGCAAGCACAAAATTATTCATCAGGCAAAGTTGCAGCCAATCACGTTGCATTGCCTGGACGTGTGATCGCTACGTCACGCATGACGTAATGTACTACGTTGGTCACGCTATTTTGTTGTTTTGCTGCATCGACATTATTGTTAAGCTTTTTACTTTGCAGTGTATTAATTCTGCATGTCGTAAAACGGCTCAATTAAGCGAGTGAGGGGTGGAGAACGCGTTGTCGTAAGACGAACGATCGTAATGGGACAACTCGTATTCCGAAATTTCCGACGCGGTTATAGGAAAATCTCCGCTACCTAATATTCAGCACATGCCATGCCCACGTACATCTCTTGCACAGCTTTCTTGCACATTTGCGGAGGGCAGAAATAAAATAAATGCTGCAACTAAGTACTGCAAGATTTAAAGATTTGTTTTATTGCAGCATTTATTTTATTTTATTTTGCATGTGCGAACGGCTTTAGACATACTGTTGCGGCTTTTCTGTTGCGATACATAAATTACGGCAGTTTCTTTCGTGTAGTTGTTTTAATTATGATCGACCCGATTATATAT
>Ga0209780_1002732_pt1 | contig 12724 bp, 8 predicted proteins | sample WorMetexBAHAMAS2_FD_187384 | JGI IMG/M metagenome (GOLD analysis project Ga0209780, IMG submission 187384) | Marine gutless worms symbiont microbial communities from Max Planck institute for Marine Microbiology, Germany - Inanidrilus exumae... | ecosystem: Host-associated > Annelida > Digestive... | reverse complement strand
GGGTGTGGTCATTCGCTTTCATGTCGCATCGCAACTGTGTGCCGACGACGACCGCCGCCCGCAGCTGCAGAATTATTGATAAGAGACCGCGCATGCGCCGAGTGGAGATGCTGCTTGATCCGCGCTTTTTTAGCGACGGTTGCAGTTAAGGATCGCATCCTGTCTCTGTGTCTCAGATGTCTGTCGGTGTCTGCAGTCTGCCTATAATGCCCGCCCGTAACTCGAGAACGTGAAACTGCAGAGAGTTCCTCCGATTTCACGCGCCGGTTGCCGATGTCGCATGTAACTCGTGAACCAGTCTCGAAGTTAAAAGGTCAAAGGTCAATGTTAAGCAAATAACGTGTCATACCTTCCGAACGTCAGAAGCATCAGGTATAAGCTGAGTGCTGGTACTAGATCAATATGTAAAGCAGAAAGTCAACGTCGCGTTAATGCACAAGAAGCTCAGCTATCGCAGAAGGACCGGGCGACGCGCTCTGTCAGTTGAAAATGAAATCTTGTCAACTGCTGCTCAAGCATTTGTACGAAAAATCCCGTTTGAAAAACCTTGCTGTGAGCATCGTGATAACAGCAAGATTTATAAGAAAACGCGAATGAAACGGACATTGCGTCAAATTGTTGCCATTCTTTGTCTCAGATAATAAGAGCTAAAATAACTGAACTGATCAAAAAGTCACTCACCGTCACTGGTAAAGGGGGCCATTCGATAGAGCACAGAACATATAATTTGCTATTAGTCTACCGTTATAACAAGTCGTCATATCATACCGTTTCCAAGATTTCAATAATTTATCACAACTTAAAGGGGGCACGTCACCCCGACCACGCCTCCATTGGGGCAGCTTTTCATTCATAGCCATAGTACTTACCATAGTCAATAAGTATACCAAATGTTAAGCGGATAGTTTCATCCGTATAAAAGATGTGAAATGGGCCCCAAAATTTTGCTCAAATGTGTGCATTGGTGCGGTTATGGGTCACTCAAAGTCATTGGCAATATGGCAATTCGATAGGCCACATACGATTTCCTGTTAGTCTTCCATTGTGACTATGTCGCTATCTCGCACCGTTTTGAAGATACTCTCCCTTATTTATCAACATTTAAATTAAGTTATTCTTTTTGTTTGCTTCTTTTTTGTTCACTGTGTATTTGTTTTATGCTATTGCTACCATTATTGGTGAAATAATGATATATAAAATGGGTCACGTGACCTCGGCCACGCCCGCTGTAGGGCAGCTTATCATCCGTAGCCAGAGTACTCGCCACCGTCAACGAGCATACCAAATTTGTAGCTTTATTTGTTCCAAAGATAGGAAAGGGAGCTCAAAAAGTACGAAAATGGAGACTTGGAGTGGTTAGGGGTCCCTCAAGGTTATCATCAATGTAACCATTTGATAGACGCATATGAATTCATCTTGATCATCCATAGTAACAATATACACCGTTTCCTAGATACAGCGCGATATATGTGTAAAATCGCAAAAATTTACTTATCCCACATGTCGATCTCCACTGTTTTAATCGACTCCCCAAATTTGGTGAGCATAGGCTAATAATCAGTGATAACATTATTGTTTTCGATTGCTATATTTCTTCCCCGTTGTCTCTGATATAGCCATATTTGTGCCGAAAGGGGGCGTTAAACTCCAACTAACTAATTAACTAACTCGAGAATGACGGTGCTTGACATGTTTCGGTTAGGCGCCAAATGTGGTGAAATTTGGATTTTTTTGCCCCGTGTTTTGGTTAGGGACACTTTCAGGAAATTGCCATATCAGCGCTAAGCGCTTTCTTTGGGGCTAAAGCCACATCATGTGGAAAAGTTTGGAGAATGTGGGTTGACGGACATCGGAGTAAGCGAGTTAGGAAATTAAAGAATAAAAAACGTGTGCGAACTTGCGAAGTCAAATGGGGATTTGTCACGCTATTTAAACAACATTAAATTATTACCTATAGGTTCGAGAAAAGCTTAGTGCTAGCGCCAGATCGGCGACCTGACTGTAAGTACTGCAAAATGATTACATTTCCTTGCCCTACATCATAGCGGCCAGAACAGCTGGCATAGATAGGAATGAAGAAATTACGTCACTGTCACCCTATGTATAATATTGGTTGCTTTTGCTGCTTCGTATGCGGCTGTCTACCGTCTGTGAAGCATGCTCAGAGCCTGTTATTAGCAGGTGATTATATAGTCTGATTCACCAATCTTAGCGCAGCCGAGCAAGTAGTCTGACAACCTATCTGCAGCAGCTGCTGCATCTGACAGGTTCTGATGACATCTGTTAACCCTTTAAGTGCCCTACTGTAATTACATCGCCCCCAATAGAGGTGCGAAATATTGCGATCAGCGTGTATGTATGCCTGTCTATAATTACGTCTGTCTGCTCGCATGACCAAACTTCACGAAATGTTCAGTACCGGTACATCTGAAGCTAGGTGTGGCCGCGACTCGGTTCTCCTGTGTCGACTCTATGCACTTCCGGTTTTGCGCACGACGTCATGTTTTCACGTCATACGGGCAATGGAGCAGAATCAAAGACAACGTTATGTTTCGTCCAGTTCGCCAGGTGGCGGCACCAGGTGAATTTTGCTGTCTATGATTGCCTTGTTATAATACGAAGTTGTAAACTAGCTTTAGTGACTGGGCTGTTTCATTTATCTCAGCAAGAGGGGATAGAGCGGCCTCCACGCCAGTTCACGCACTCTAGGCTGTACGAAACGTCACAAGGGTTAATGTACCAATTGTTACGTTCTTCTAGTCGGTAATACATCCCTTGCTGTCAGCAGTTATGTCAGTAAGTAAGTAATAAGAGGTATTCAAATGCAGCTATCACAGCTGAAATGTTAACCATTCATACACGGCATACAAAACGCAAACAACAGAGAGTCAGCTGTAAAGAAATGTAATAATTGGTACACTTACCCTCGATAATCGAGTTATAATATTTTGTCCGTATGATATGCCGCCAGTGAAAGGGTTAACCCATAAATGGCTGCAGCAAGGGTCGTCATGGAATAATATGATGATTTTTAGACAGGCATACACAGTTAGTTCCTTCCAGTTGTATGAAATGCAGCAGCCCGCCCGGCAAATTAGTGTCACACGTGGCAATAATTTTAAACTTGCTAAACAAACGTGTAGTATTGATGTCAGAAATTTTTTTATGGTAATAGAATTGTTGATGCATGGAATAGTTTACCTTACACTGTAGTCTCTGCATCATCAATTAACAGTTTTAAAAGGAAACTTCGTGCAGTTAATCTTGACAGATTTTTAACTATTGTGGAATGATTTTATTGCTATGTGCATCTTTCTATTTAGTGTTTTTTACTGTTTCGTATTGTTCATGTTTTTAGTAGCATGTCAGTGGCCTGTTGGCCCTTTGCTACTTATTTTTAAATAAATAAATTTAAATAAAAATTTCGTACTGTTCGATGTGTCATCATAACGGGCATGCTGAAAATGCATGAGTGGAAAACTAGAGAGTGTAAAACACACGGCAGGATAGTGCAAGGGTGGAGATCATTGGAGTAGATAACGTTAGGAGGAGACTGCAGGGCTGGAAATCACAAGAGTGAAAAACGCGGGAGGAGTTTGGATGGGTGGAAAACGCAGGAGTGGACAACGCGGCAAGAGACTGCAACAAGTATGGAAAGCCAATAGTTTTCTGGCTAGACAAGATGACTGTCACTCTTTCCCAGCATTCGTGTATTCCCCTGTGACAGTTGATGCATAATAACAACTGTAAAAAGCAAGCATGTCCTGCAGTTTAAATGATCGGCGAATGAACTGACACGTTCGTAACACCATGCGCAAAGCTTGTCGTGATCTTGTGACGTTGTAAGTCGTGCCTCGCAAAGACCTGCAGGATTATGGAGATGAATAACGGCGACAGTAATTATGAGCAATAAGAAAGGGATCCGGCTTGGTATATATGCACATTCTAATCAGCTTTACCGTGGAGTTAAAACGGAAGGAAGTGTGACGTATCTGAAGTGCATGAAAAGCGGATGCGATGGCTCTACAAAGTACAGCTATGCATTTACAGGTCTTTGCTGCCGCTGACAGATCCGCGCGACGCGGTGCCTCACGCCAACCGTGTTGTATACATATGTAGACAGTGAATGTGATAAACTGATGACCGACGACCGTCACCAGTTTATCACAGTGGCCGTCCACACAAGTTGACAGCACCTGAGACGATCGACGTGACAACTCTACCTGCAGCCGTTCCAGTGGTGGTTGGTGCCCACCAAAATCTAAATGGTTCACGTGACCTAACCACGCCCCATTCAGGGATGGTTTGCAGTCCTTGGGCTAGCACTTGCTACCGTCAACCTATCTACCAAATTTTAACTGAGCACGTGAACACTGATATTTTTATATTGCTTAGTGTTTATGGTCTCTGTAACTGTGATTTTTACCGTTATTAACATGAAGTGATTTTATGTTAATATAATAAAAACAAGTGGACATCCTGCAACATAGTGTTCTAAAAGAGTAAAAACAATAAATGTCTTTTTATAATTTAAAAAAAGAATTCTATAGTAAACATGATTAGTTAAGCTTTAACACTGTATTTGGCTTTCCATAATAGGTCCTCCTCTGTTTTTTGTCACTCATGCATATTCCTCCTTCGTTTTCCACTCATGTGATTTCCACCCCTGCAGTCTCCTCCTACGTTTTCCACTCCTGTGCTTTCCACCCTCCCCGATTTTTGATCCTCCCTCATTTTCCACTCCTGCGTTTTATAACGCAGGAGTGAAATGCTTCCTTCCTGTCTGTTCAGTCGTTATATAAGAGGCATGTTACACAGTATTGCCAGTTCTCGTACTGGATGTTATATTGGTAATTTACCATTAAATGTTTTAGCTTATGCTGATGATATAGTTCTGTTATCCCCCTCATGGCGTGGACTTCAGTATCTCATAGACAGTATGTTTGTATGTGGCCTTGAATTAGATATGGCCTGTAATGATCGTAAAACTGTATGTATGGTGCTAAACCCTCAGAATCGCCATAGAGTAATAAAGTCTGCCTTTCCTTTGTTTAAGTTAGGCAGTTGTAATATACCATTTGTACAATCATTTCGTCACCTAGGCCATATTATAAGTGCTTCTTTGTGTGATAATGAAGATATTGAACGAGAGATTAAAAACACTTTTGTACGCACTAATATGCTGATTCGAAGATTTAAAAAATGCTCGTTTTATGTAAAAACTGTACTTTTTAGGTCCTTTTGTTTAGGCCTATATGATACTGCATTGTGGAGTAACTATACAACTACATGTATTGGAAAGCTCACGTCCTGCTACAACAAATGTATTAAGTCATTTTTGGGATACAGTCGAACTTTCAGTCTAACTCAGGTTCTCTTAGAATCAGGTTTACCCAGTTTTGATACTGTTCTGCACAACAGTGCATGTATTTTCAGACGTTCATGGCAGAATTGCCCCAATACGCTAGTTAAATATTTTAATGACCTTCATATTTATTATTGATGTGTAGTGTGTAGTTTGTAGTTTCTGTAGTTTTTGTGTGTGTCAGTCTGGTGCTTTTGTGTGACTGTGTGTTGTTTTATGGGCCTCGTTGCCTGAGTTAAATAAATGAATGAATGAATGATAACTACTGCGCCAGTGACAAGGGTTATCACTAGATAACGAGTCTTCTTTCGGTCGATAAGACAGACGTCTTCGGGTACGGAAGACGAATCACGCGGTGGTGGCGTCGTTACCGACGTCATCGCCTGCACGTGACGTCATCACGTGACGTCACTAGCAGGTGCCGTGGCTCGGGCCATGCGCGCGACCGCGCACTTGTTGGGCGGTAATCATGCAGCGGCCGTCGACATGAGTTGACGACTGCTGTTAATTTGCGGAATATGACTCCCAGTCCGTGAACGCCGCCAGCGACGTCTCACGACTGATTAAGCGAGAACGAGAATTTTTCCACGCACGGCGAGACGAAAGGCCTTCAAAGCGTGTTGCTTCTGTGCAAGAAAAAAACACGATACGATAACTTGTGAGCAGTGTCTCGGACTGGCGGTGTTTTAGGGCTGTGCCATCAGCAGCAGTTTAGGGGAGCCATTCTAAGTGTATCATATCTTTCGAAGGGAACGCCTGTGTTCGTCGAGGTGGGGCGCCTGCGCCAGTCCAAGTCTGTTGTGAGCGAGATGGAGAGCTCAGAGGATAAGAACAACGTTCGTCTTCCAAGTTGCAGAATTAATGGCTAAATCTAAGCAGAATTTTCAGAGTGTAAATTTGATCCAGGACTAATGGAAGGATCGTGATATACGGCGACCAAGTTAAGGAGGTGTTAGACTGCCGACGGAAACGTATCGCGCGTTCTTAAAAGCCGAGACACACATAGACGGTCAACGCTGTATCTTTTTACGCCTTCGCCACTCGACAGTTTCGGCGAAGGCGTTATATGTCTCGAGGTTATCCGTCCGCTGCGTTCGTCCGTCTATTCGCACATATATTGTTACCACGACATATCATGATCGCTTAGAACAGTTTTGATAAAACTGACAAAGAGTATTCAGTAGCCGGTACTGATGACCTGATTAGATTCTAGAGGTCAAAGGTCAGAGGCCAAGGTCACAGCAGGTCGTGGAGGTGAGGAATGCATCCACGTCGACGCTGGGACGTCGAAGCCCATCTTCTACTAGTTCATTCGATATCCTTTGACCGGACGGCCGTTGACGGCCGACAATCGTTTTTGACAGCCAACATGATGGGCCATCAGTGTCGGCCGTCAATGTTGACCAGTGTGCATCAGCCTTAACTCGCTTTCTTTCCTTCCCGCTAAGGATAAACACATACATCATACATAGCATGGACCGGCGCTTGCTATTTGAAGTACATGCGATATCTGCCTTGTCACTCCATTGTCACTGCCGCTCACTGCGTGCGCCGTATAGGACAGGGAAAGTTCGCCGGTCACAGACCGATGTTCTACCACCGTGCCACGCAACCAACCAAGAACTATACTGAACACTGTTGTGGTTGTAGACTTGTGTGTTGTTGTTGTGTATAGACTTCGTATGTATCGCCAACAGCGTTCGCCGGCGCCGGTTTATATATGTACTCGGTCGACCAGCCTCCTCCGGCACACATGGGCATCCCGCCATTTCACATTGATCCGAAAACAGGTAACAGTTGGAAGAAACCAGGATGCAGAATAGCGCTCCCGGTTTTATACCCCCATGGAATTCCATGGAGAAAACATGTGAAATTTTCCATGGAAACTACGTGGGACTTCATGTAAAATACTTCATGGAATTGCCATGAAAAACGTATTTGACATGGAATCCTACGGAGTCCCATGGAAAATTTCACATGTTTTCTCCATGGGGTATAAAACCGAGACCGCTATTCTGCAGGATCGCCGAGGCTAGCACTCACAAGAATGCAAAGACTCACGCCGGCACTGTTATTGTGACTCGTAATCTTGACCTTTGACCCTGGAATGTACACTCCGTACAAGAAACCTCCCCAAATTTTCTAAGGCGTCCGACGCGGGTTGAATACGGCAGATAACGCCGACATCACTCAGTTGTGGGCAGCCAGTCACCAGCGACTATCGAGTCACGTGACACCAGGCCTCGTCGAATCCAGGAAGTAAACAGCTTGTGCACGACAGCCGAGCGCTTCGAGCCGAATACTGTATTGTGTGCATTCCACACAATACAGTCATCTAGTTTCACTTTTACTTCACACTTTCATGAAACCGTGCTGCTGTCATTGACGTTTTTATCACTTTTTGAACGTTTATTTTCCACGTTTTAACGTTTTTAACGTTTTTTGTTAAATTTTAGCCAACGTTTTCTTTACATCTATGAAAGATTGTGCTATATCTAAACGTGCAGTTCGCACAGTTTTATCCCAGTGCCGATTGGTTTGCTGTTTTGAGCAAACCCAGTGCAGAAGGTAATGCATACAAAGTCAATGTTTTCTCACATCACTCAAAATCTAATCGATTGTTCACTGTCGCAGCGAGGCCCGTCTCTTCGGAAGATTTCTATAAAATTAGCGATTTATGAGTAACTTTGTAGACAATCCTACTGATAGTAGAAAACCAGAGTGATTAACTGCGAAGGTGAGAAATAGTGCGTCTGTTATGTAACATGCAGGTTTACCGCGCTGCTTGAACGCTTCATCGTTATCGCTCTGTGGATCTGATCTCTCCAACTTACAGTCAGTCAAACTCACGTTTCAGTGTTATATATTTACTTACTTATTGGTCACTATAACGATATGGAATAATTGTTGTGTGACCGCAGAAATAATTTTTGTGCATAGCTTATCGTTTGTGCAAACGGCGGAATGATTAGACAGCTGGAAATTGGAAGTAGTCGTCCTCTGTCTGTAAAACTTTTTTTAGCCGACGAGGCAACGATTCCGCTTATCCTGTGATTTGTATTATGTGTGTTTGTCTGCCTGTCTGTGATCTTGTGTATTGTGGCTGAACATCTAATGCCCGTATTACAACTGAGATAAGATGTTTTTACTAAAACGTTTGAGCTAAAATGTTTTAGCTAAAACATTTTATCTCAGTTGTAATACGGGCATAAACGGATCGAGTTCGTTTGGATGCGATGATTGCCATAGAGTACAGCTACTTTACGTTACATAGGGGCCCGGACCCGCCCACGAAAATGGAGAGCTATCCCTTAGTGAAATGTAAAAGTCTACGTCCATACGACTAGGAAAGCGTTCGTCCGTCAGATCAACAACTGAAAGCCTACGTCAATAGAAACTTTTCGGCTGTCGCTACTTCACGGTTGGCCATCCCAGCAGTTTCGCCGCCTTTTAGCCTTAGGTTCGGCTTCTGCTGACCGTTATCAAATCAAATCAAATCAAATCAAATCAAATTAATTTGCAAGCACAAAATATTAGAGAAAACGCAGATGATAGACAAAATAATGAACAAATGAGAACAACAAGTACAAACAAGAGTGCTAGCAGAACTCAAAGGCGTAGAAACTGCTCTAACATGAGCCCCTCAAAAAAAGAAAAAATGTAAACAGTATGTTAGAAACAACATGCAACTTACAACATGAAACCCTAAATAAGTTAGTATGCATGAGTTAGTTATTAACGTTTATGAATGAGCTCTTGGTACTCACGCCGACGGCAGTCACGGGGGTACGGTTTTACCTCCGTTTGTCTGTGTGTCTGTTCGTTTGTTTCCGCACGATATCTCAAAAACCGATGCAGCTAGGATCACCAAACTTTACGCAGAGATGTTCCACCACGAGTCCTGAAAAAGCATTTATTTTGGGGGTCAAAAGGTTTATGAATGAGGTTTATGAAAGGTCAAGGTCACGAGTCAAAAACAAAAAAAACATTGCCGGCGAGGGTCTTTGCACTCCTGTGAGTATTGGCTTCTTCTAGTTATTTATGTCGGCACTTATTTAAACAACAATAGCGGGTGCGTCGTGTCGTTAAACAGACAAGGTATGCTGGACACACTTAACGGAGTCGATCGGTGAAGACAGACGAAAGCGTATAGTTGTCGATGGACTGCGTACGATGCCAATTTCCAACCGTAATAAGAACATCTCCGACATCTTTGATCCGAACGCGCGCGCGCAGCGAGCGACATCTAGTGGAGCAATTGCTCTTGTCAAGATTGAATTAGCGACGCCGGTGGACGCGGCCGGAAATATGGTCGACAAGCGCGTCCCTGGTGGCTATTCATTCTCAGACGGACGACCACTGACCAGCGTAGTTAGTCCGCTCCTGTCCCGTGTGGTCGCGTGGGGAAAGTATGGTACTTAAGACGTGCCTTGCGATGGGACGACCCGGTACGTCACTCTGAAGTCGCCGGCGACGTCAGAGATATGGCATACTGGTGGAGAAAAAGCTTTCTGGCGTAAGAGATTATCCATTTAATCTCGATGATTTTAACCTGTTTACTCACAGTGGTATAGACCTAATTATACTGCCGTGTCGAAAATTATAAAGATGATACATGATGGGTGAACTGTTATATTTGGCGCATCAAGGGTGAGTGGACCAGTCGTTACGTCATAGTCCTTTGCTGGGTACATTTACCATATGCGTGCCCGCTTAAGGGCCAATAGATTTACAATCAACACCATAGGCGTCGACAGAGTGAGCTTAGAACTCAGGGGCTCACGTGGCGAGCTCGGAGCGTCGTACGGGGGTACGGCGGTGGAGCTCCCAGCGGGGTCCATGGACAGAGTCCCTGATTAGGGGAGTTAAGGGGGCAACAACATGGCGCCCCCATACCTCCTCCGCGATCTTCAATAAACTGACGAAGCGGAGTCGCTGCGATGACTACGCTCCGGCTCTCAACAGCGCCTGATCGTACCTAGAACGCGACTCCGAACCATGGGTGACCGCTCTTTCCATGTAACGGCTGCTCGTGCGTGGAACAGTCTTCCAACCAGTGTCACTACAGCTACTTCCCTGGCTTTTCCTTCAAACGACAATTAAAGACATTTCTTTTCACTAAGTCGTTCCCATAACTCTAGTTTGTATACCGTGTCCTAGAAGCACTTTTGCTCAAGCCACGTTAATCTGTACGTTTCTAACTAACTAACTAACTAAGGGGCGAAGCTCCCCTGAAGCTGAAAGCTTTTTCGTCCATGAACGACTAACCGACAGGCAAAATTTGTCGTCTCCGTATCGTCGTTTTTTAATTGTAAGTTGTAACGTAAGCTGACAGAAGATCAGCATCGATAAAACTGTTATAGAATCACGTGATAGTTTATGCGGACTCCCCCTATAGCGGAAAATTTCTCAACGAATTTGTGATAATCTCAGGATCCAGTCTGGAGGCGGTTGGGGCAACAGCCCCAATTTCCCCCTGTGGTCGACATCACGAATTGGATTGGACCACTTGTTCCACACGACGAGGTGACGTTAGCGCGAGGTCGCGATCAACCTCATCGCGTCACATTTGCCCTCAACGTTTTAGGCTGCGGGAAAGAACAACCAGAAAATAAATTAGCCCAATACGGGACTGACGGTTGACTCCTACTTACTGCCAATGGTACGACACTCGTCGCGTACTCGTATCATGGTCGCGTGTCGTAGCTGGGTAAAGTGGCAAGTTGTCTCTATCCAGAGGTCGAAAGAACGCGCCAGTTCGTCCCAACACAAATCCGCTGTCATTCCACGACCCGCAGAGACGACCTACATGGATTGATTCTTCCACGATTTTGTTTACCAGCAGTAGCAGGCACAGCGAGCTTATAAGCATTGGAGACGGGGAAGAATGTCCCTTTGAAGGCTGTAAAAGAAATTACGAAACTAAAGAGTGACTCGTTTTTCGTTACCCCTGTAGCTTTGTCCACTTGTTTACCTTTGTGGTCTTCGTCGTCGGGGCAAAAGTGCAAAAGGAGCGGCTACACCAAAGTGGAGACATTGAATTTTTATTCTGTTTGGCAATAAATTCGAGTGATTCGTGGTCGAATTGAAGACGCGTGCGCTCAGTCGCAGGAAACAACTCGCCGGAATCTTTCTTGAGATTCGCAGCCGTGCGATTCCTGAGCTATCTCACACTGCCCGTAGTGCCGGGTTGATGTTGCTGCAACTCTTGCATCAGGTAACAAGACTGATTGGAATTAAGCGTTTTTGGTATGGACGTGTAAACGCCATTTCATCATCAGTACCATAGACGTTCACTCATGCTCACTGGTCAGCCATCTAGGCCTATATGCAGCCTTACGAGAACGGCCTGCGGCAAGATATCGCGATCACGCGCATTCCTCATTCGCCACTTAAGTAGCGTTCTCACTGACGTGGTCGAACGCGCGCGAACGCGAGGGACGGTCTCAAAGGCAGGCATGGTGTAATTTGCAGGTAAAACTATGTGATCCATGTCTGAGCGCTTTCAGACAATGCGTAGTATAAATGGCGCTATATATACTCTTTTTCTCCTTTTCCTTTCCTTTCAAAACTCTAGCATTGTAGATGTTCGAACATCTAGCAATGCCAGATTTTTAGACCGCGTTCGACCGCCTCCGCGTTGGAACGCGGTCAAATGCTACTCTAGACTTTTCGTTTAGACACACCCTGGACCAGCGCTAGCTAACTGGAGTACATTATACTGCCACGTCTGCCTTCAGCACGAATAGCCTGCCCCGCTGCTGCTGTGACAACATAATAGTATAGAAAGTGCAAATACAGTCAATAATGTCGAACACGGCATTTCGTCGTAACTAATTACGGACATTAAACGTTGTACGTAAACGTAATTTTACTGTCGACAACAACGCTTTCCGAGAAAGCTAACATATAAACAGCATCAGCGAAAGTCGGTCGAGTTATTACGTTAGTGGAACTGTACACAAGACGTCGTGTCCGTTTCGACGACCAGCGGAGATACATTACGTCGGTTTGTGTTTGCGGTGTGTGACTGCAATGTGGTCGTAACGTTGGACAACGAACGAACGGCAGGTACCCGCTGCGCTGACAAGCCGTGTCGGCGGCCTTTGATCGTCTAATCAGTTTAAAGTGTGGCGCCCCGGAGACAGCGCGCGGCGCCCGATCAAAGGCGAGCCGCCGCTCGACGCCGCAGTCGCGCTATCTGCCTCCGAGCACACGCTGTCGCGCCGTCCGTTCTCGTCGCAGGAGCATCGCACTAATTAATTAGATCGGTTTAGCACCGCGTGTGGTCGCCGATGTGGCTCTGTGTCGACAAGATAAGACCACCCAGGCGGGCTTTTAGACCGCGGCTTCTTGCCA
>Ga0209780_1002731_pt1 | contig 12724 bp, 6 predicted proteins | sample WorMetexBAHAMAS2_FD_187384 | JGI IMG/M metagenome (GOLD analysis project Ga0209780, IMG submission 187384) | Marine gutless worms symbiont microbial communities from Max Planck institute for Marine Microbiology, Germany - Inanidrilus exumae... | ecosystem: Host-associated > Annelida > Digestive... | reverse complement strand
GAGACCGGCTTTTTTCAGGAGCGGCAGTACCTGGGCGCGCTTGAAATGTGACGGAAACCTGCCAGTCTGAAGCGACAGGTTGGCCAACCTGGTGATTGCTGGAGTGAACACGTCAGCACACGACTTTAGCAGGCTGCACGGTAGAACATCCAATGGCGAAGACTTCAAAGGCATAGTACTAGGCCATAGCAACCCCAGAGATTCTTTTTTGGAAGTCATGGAGTTGCTATGTACAGGGCAGAAACGAAAGTAGTAGAATATATTGATGCCTTTATCGCCGCCTTTGAAGTTATGATCTTCAGCGGGATAGAAATATGTATATCGTCATCATCATCATCACTACCATTATCATTTGCATTTATCATCTCGCGTGTACAGTTACACCAGTGAATTCTGTGTAGGTCTGGAGTTTCATGCGGTGCTGATCAGTAGTGTTCGGAGTCGACATTTGATTGACAAGCTGAATGCCGATGAGATGTCAGATGACGAAGGCGTCTCCGATGAGCGCCGTGATTTGGGATTCTTGTCAGAACAGAAGCTGTTGAACACGGCCATGACGCGCGCCAAGTTGTGGCTTGGTGTGGTCGGGGATCCGGTCGCTCTGTGCGCCGTCGGTGAATGCAGTCGTATCTGGCGAACGTATCTCAAACATTGTGGTGAGCTTGGCAGCATTCAGCCGCCCGAGGTGAATCTCGTACAGATTTGGCAAGTTGTTGAAAGTCTGTCACAACATGAGTCCGCTTTGCCAGAGACGACTGCAGGTGGGCTTTTGGTTTTGTGTTGTAGAGTTCAGAACTGCAAACAGTAGCATAGTGTTTCTTCAGTGATTTGACAATGTTGGTTGAGCAACAGGACATCCGGCCTGCAAAAACCAAACGTTCACTTTCAAAACGAGTGGAAGAAGAAAACCAAGGAGAAACCATATAATCAGCGAGATCCTAAAATTTATTGATAATAGTAAGATTTTCTTGTAGAGTTAATTCAGTTAGTGCAGTTGAAAGCCTAAGGTCTGAGCTTGTTGCAGCAGTAAACCAGGCTAATGAGTTACTTGGCATGATAAAGCATAACTTTATAGACAGATCTGAAGCTACTGTTCTAGCTCTTTACAAAAGTCTCGTCAGACCACATCTGTATTACTGTATCCAGGTGTGGAATCCACATTTGGCAAAAAATATTAAATTGATAGAGTTTATCAAGAAAGAGCCATAAAATTGGTCCACGGTATTGAAAGTTGGAAATGTGATGAATCGATGAAGGTGAACGTAGAGGCCATGATAAGAAATTGTTCAAAAGAAGCTTTCAGTTGGATATTAGAAAATCTGTCTTAGTAATCGGGTGGTTGATAATTGGAATTCACTGTCTGCACAGTGTGTTAATAGATGCATTGTCAATACATTTAAGAAGCATATTTCAGTTTAATTAGAACTGGACAGTAGTGTGGTATTGTAAAGAGTAGGCGATATAGGCGTTGAGCCTCTGCTTACTTACACCATTACAGTGTCTTTTGGCTGTGATGGTTTTGGTGAATTCGATGAATTCAGTCAATTAGGATTCATTCTTGGAAATATCCAGCTGTGATGGTTGTTGTAGCATTAACATAAGTGATGTAGCAGTGATAGTGAATTATTGTAGTTTATTTATAAATGTTACCATGTGAGTATTGCTCTGTTTTGAGGTTTTACCTGAAGTCATGGGGTGGAGGGGACAGGTCTGGTACCGTGGGCGGGAGGTCCCCCGGATGCTTCTTTCGGGATTTACCTAAGAGAAGCATTCCAAAGTCAGAGCAACACAGAAAAGATATAATATAACTAGACATGTCGCAACTATCATGGTTGCAACGTAATGGCTGCTGAAGGGTGGGTCACAATGACGGAACAGATCTCAGCCGTTTCTGGGTCAAAGGTCACGGAAAGTAGGTAAACTTTTAGGGACACATTGTGGATTGACACTAGCATTTTTTGTTTGTCGATGCGACGTTTTGTTCTGGAGATATGCGGTGTCAAGTGCGGAGGTCGCGAAAAAATTTGATGTTTTTTTGCACCCCAAATTTGGGGTAGGGCCCCGAATTTTTTTTGGGGGGGGAGCATTTGTAAATCGACACCACTTCCGACCTACTGGCCAAGTTTGGTTGAGATCCCGTAGCTGGTCTTTGATCTATGCTGACAAAATAAAAACAATAATAAATTACAGCGGTAAAATATAATGGCTTTATTTTCAACAGCCATAACAAGAGTCGTTAGGCACTGATATGTTATAGGAACTGAAGAACAGTAGTTACACAAGATATCACATTGAACTGATAAATAGGTCTTGTGGTGGTTGGTTAGTTTCCAGCCTGTTGTAGCCGCTAGCGTAATAACTTAAATGAGCCTCCACTATTTTTTCCCATTTTGGGTCGTTGCTGAACAAAAAGGCAATGAGGTCAGGAAGTTACTATATCGATGGCCATCCTTAACCTGGCGGAACTAAATCTCCACCCAAGATCTTGTCCCTGATATAGCCTATTTTTGTGCTGAAAGGGGACGTTAATCTCCTAACCAATATTGGCATTTTGGAAAAAAAGGCAAAAAGGTTGGGAACAGCTGAAAGAACAGCGATAACATTAACGTGCTGCATTTAGTGTATGTGGGACCTTGTTAATGTGTGTAGATGGTGATGATGACGAAGATGGAGTTGGTGAGTCAGACAAGGTTGACTTTGCTGAGTGGAGTCTGGACTATCATCTGGAACCCGATGACATCATCAAGCAGCTAGTGAAGGAAGCAAGTGGTGAAACTGATTCAGAAGCTGCAAGCATGTCCGATGACACAGCAGCCTATGTACATGAAACTGATGGCTATGCTTTCATCAGTTGCAGCAAGGATGTTGAGAGCGTGATGAGTGAGCCTAGTTTTGCTGATGACGGCTATCACGCTGTGGCTTCTGTCAGCAATTCTGACATGAGCGATTATGTTTATGATCTGAAATGTCTTCTCAGATCTAATCCGCAAGTGTACAAACATTGCGTGTTGGAGGTTGAGCACTACAAAGTATCAGCATCTCCGCTTGATCGTTCCACGTCGAAAATTCACATTCGTCCGAGTGATCGTGGTCGCACATTTCACGGTGACGATGTGGTTGTCAAGATTCTTTCACATGTTCCATCACAGTCGGCAAATGATGATGAAACTGAGAGCGAGAAAGTCTGGGGTAAAGTTGTCGGAGTCCTGAAGCACATGATTGATCCGAAATCGCGCATGTTTGTTTGTCATGCTGATAGCAACGTCTCTGGCCTGATGGTTCCGACGGACTTGGCAGTTCCAAAGATTTGCAGCTTGAAAAACCAAGAACGTTCGAAAGAAGAACTAAAGAGGAGAATTTGCGTCTACACAATAACCAAGAAAAAGCAGATCAGGTTTCATCATCTTGAGGTGATACCAAGTGCCAACGACCGCAAACTGTTTGTCGTCAAGTTTCTGTCGTGGAAAGAAGGATTTCGCTATCCTCTTGGCGTTGTGATTGGCACTACATCTGCTGGAACTACCGCAGCTGATGCCATGAATATTCTGAATATAGAATATTTCATTCCACAGCTGTACCAAGCAGCAACAGAGAACGAGGTGAAGCAGCTGTATCCTCCGTCATGGAAGACCTTTCCACCAGCTACTTTGAAAGGAAGAACTGATTACCGGGATTCACTGGTATTCACAATCGATGGACCGGATGTGAAAGATCTTGATGATGCGCTGAGCGTGGAGCAACACGGTGACGGCTCGTGCATTGTCAGAGTCCACGTTGCTGATGTGGCGTACTTTGTTGAGAAAGGAAAAAGCATTGACGACGAAGCATGTGCTCGCGGAGTGTCACATTATCCAGCGATCGGACGTCAAACGAACATGCTGCATGCTCGATTGAGTGAAGATCTGTGCAGCTTGATTCCGGGTGTTGATCGGCTGACGTTGACCGTCTCTGCTAAGATCAATGCAGACTATGATGTCAAGTCAGTCACTTTTGGACCTTCAGTAGTTCAGTCTCGCCACCAGCTCACGTACTCGTTTGTTGAATGTATTCTTGCAGGTGGCAGTTTTTCAGACGTAGACTGCCCCCAGCAGTTGAAAAGTGACATTTTGTTGCTGGAAACAGTTGCCAGAAACTTGAGGCACAAACGTCTTGGTGAGTCATACTCCAGATTGTCATCTGATGCTGAACGGTTTGAATATCGTCGTGCTGGCTTGTTAGTAGAGGAGTTAATGATTCTGGCAAACCACTGGATTGCCAAATACTTAACTAAAGTTTATCCTTCGTGTACACCAATACGTGTACAGTTAGCTCCAGACAGTCAGGAGCTGGGATTGTGGAAGAACACCTATGTGGATGAGCAGAAGAACATGTTTGCACTGTCACCATTGTTGGAGAACGATGGTTACCATTCAGAATCAAATGACACATCTTCCAACACATCTTCGTCATTTACAGTTGGTGTGCTTCAACCATTGTTGAAAGCTCTTGGTAATGAGTTGTCGAAGAAGGATGCCATGGTTGAAAAACTGTTTGAAGTTGTCCGCAATCCTGCTGTTCACTCACAACTAGCTGTTGCTCTGTCACATTTCCGACGAATTACAGACAGGTCAAAGTTTGTGAGCTCTGGCGAAGTTTCACGCGATCAGTGGCGTCATTGCTCGCAGAATCTTTCAGTCTACACCAATTTCACGTCACCGCTGCGTCGTTATGTGGATCTCGTGGTCCAGAGACTGCTCATTGCTGCCGTGAATCGACAGCCATGTCCGTACAGCCCGGACGAGATCGTCGACATTTGCATTCGTTGCTCTGATGCGTCAGTTAGAGGTTCTGGCTTCGAGAAAGCATCAAAAGTGGCCAACCTCTGCATGCGGCTGCAGGAGCGTCCGATTGGCTCATACGCGTTTGTGGAGAAATTGTCCCTATCAAAGGTGACCCTAAACTTTCCGCCGCTGAATTTCGTTCTTCCTTGGCCATTGATGATGCAGCTGAGTGCTCTGAAATTGAGCACAGCTCCTGTCATTGCTCAGCAGCAGTTGCACCTGAATTGGTCGCAGAGACTTTACGAGTTGGTGCCGCTGAGGACCGAACCTTGTCACAGTAACGAGTCACTCCCGATTGACCCAGATCAGCATGTCGTGAAGGTTGCAGCAGCCAGCTGGCAGCGGATGTTGAGAGCCACAGTGATGCGTGATGCGAAAGCGCTGCGTGCTGCCGTCGGCGCTTCTCAGACAGCCGCGCCAGCAACGCCGCGATATGCCAAAGAGTTGACGTCAGAGGGCCGAGCTGTTGAAACGAAGAAGCAGTTCCGTGAATATTCTTTGACGGTGCACCAGGCCAGCGTGTTGCTGGTGCAGATGACGGTGGAGCTGCACAAAGGCATCTTGCATCCATGCGTTCAGCTGCTGCATCTGACTCCACGGACGAGCATCTGCGTTGAGCACAACATGAAACCGGTGCAGTGTTTTGCCGCCGTGCCGAGCCAGTCTGCTGTCAGAGAACGCTATACGAGTTCGCGGCAGTATCAGACATTGTGGCTGCCGTTGATGCGAGCTGAGGCGGCGGTATCTGCACTCACAGACTCGAGCTCAGTTGTCATTCGCAACGCGAAAATCACGTGGACTGAAAACGGCGGCCTCCATTGCGGCGTGTTAAAGATTTCCATGCTATTCTGCAGCGAGCGGCAGATAAAGTTTGTCAAACTGACGGAGGCATTTAAATTGACGAAAACTAGGATGCATAATCCTGAGATGAAAAGGCAAGCTTCTTCCGGATATCTGTGCGTCCAGTACGGCTGCGGAAATCCAACTGGGATGGCGGATTCTCTTGCTGTGGTTGGCTCGAAAGTGTCAACGTCCAGTACAGCCGTGGTCTTGTGGGTCGGTCACTGTATTGTGACAGACGTGTTCGCTAATTCTAAGAAGCACCTGTATGAAATTCGGCTGCAGCTGTGTTACAGCAGCTCAAAATTCCCAGACCGCTTGTTATCTGATGACTGTCCGCTAGCAACAGTGGAATGGCTGCCGAAAAATTTTCCTGATGTGTAAGAACTTTCATTATGTCATGCTTGAGAGTTAACTTTGACCGTTTTGTTGAGGAGATAGTAACAGAGATAATAATAACAAGTATCTAAAGTAATATGGCAAGAGGCCGCATCGCCGGCTTATCATCCCTCGCGGTGGCGATATTGCCCCGTCTAATACATGGTTTCTTGGGCCCACATAAGTCAGCTCCCAGATGGCATCTTGATTGAACACAAGAAAATGCATATTAATCAATAAGGTATCGCTCTGTTTTAAGAAATTTGGGTCCCTGAATTGAATGATTGTGTCAGAAGTTTGCATCGAAGCTTACAAGTAGGCTGAAGTAAAAAAAGGTAAAGTTCTACCATACTCGTTACCGAGCATTGGGCCCATAGCTGATCCCGGTGTACAGGCAGTCAGCCTACAGGTGACTTGAAGCCATCCACCCGGCGGTAGGCTGCCATTACTTTCCGTCAGGCCTGCGGTTACCTTCCCAACTGAAGAGCGTCATCGCCCATCGGCCGGTACCAAATTATACTGCTTGGTGACAGAGGCACATGCATGTAAACAGCTTGCCCAAGGCTGTTACCTGGAAGCGGACCGGCCGAGATTCGAACCCGAGACCTTTTAGATCGCGAGCAAACGCTCTGCCGTTAAGCCACACACGCCACAGGCTGAAGTAGCATAGTTAAAATACGGCCAAAAGTCGTCCGAAATATTGCCAAATTACCACAATTTCTATCCTTTTTGCTGGACCTAGTGTAGAATGACAATGTACTCGAATCTGGTAATAGAACTGTGATGTGATTGTGAGTAGTGTCGCCTTTTTAAAATGATTTTTGCGATTTTTGATCTGTCACTTTTAACATTATGTATAAACATTTTTTTGTATTTATTGAGATACTAATGGCAACAAATTTTGTTACAGGTGCTCTAGCAATTAAAACATATAGGAAATTTCTCCGCATAATACATAAGTCTTAAATACGTGTTACGACAGTAAGAAATTGTACCTCACAGCATATTTATATGTCTGGTGTAATTTTTGACAATGTTAGAGGAATTTCCTGCTCATCCTGTAACATTTCCACTTTCCATCTTACCGATACGCAGCTAATCAGTCATTACTGACCGTGTTAGCCGGGAAGGTAAAGCAATCGGCAGCATTTGTCCGTCTGTCCGTCCGTTTGTTTTCACTATCTTTTGAACCGACTGACCTTTGAACTTGAGTTTTTTTGTGTGGGTTATGACCATAGCTCTGCTTGGATCGAAAGTCAGTGTCATAGGTCAAGGTCAAAGGTAAATGTCCAGCGCGTATGGGAGTGGTTACGCAGTAACACGGTTGATCTGACTTCGATCCTCGATCGAGAAGAGTTTTTTAGTTTCTAGTTTTTAGACTGAAGGAACAAGCTGCCATCCTGCACTGTAAATGCAAACTCGGAAGTAACAAAAAGCAGTACAACGCAAAGAAACTTCATGCATTTGTGGTCTATTAACTGCTGCTAGTTATTGTCTGTAGCAACAGAAAACGTGATCCTTCAATGTTGCTGCAATGCCCCAAAGCGACGGCTCGAGCTGTGACTGCAGTGTCTGTGTGTTGATGCAGTGAGATGGAGAAGGCTGTGCTACAGCTCGATGCTGCCACGGGTCTTGCTCAGGCGATTGCTCTTGGCGGAAGTCCGCGTCCATTGTGTGAGCAGCTGAATATTAGTCTTATTAGCCTGCACAGCATCGCGATGCCGAAGGGTTATAAATTAATTTACCACTGTGGTTTTGTCTTTTTTCTTTCTTCTTTCTTCTTCCTTTTTTGACACATAATCTCTGAGGTCACTGAATGGATCGCAACCAAACTTGGACACATATTCACTTATGACTGCTGTTTGAAAAATTTGGTCCGAACTCCCCCGGACATTTACCCCCACGGGCTGGGGGCAAAAAGCCACTTATTTGGGATCGACTTTGAACTTTGACTGAACATATCTCTGCAAGGGAACATGATATCAACAATTGGAAAGAAAGTTGTCGATCTACAGGGACTCCCCTACATGCCCCCAACTTTGGTGAACTTTGGTCCAGAAACTGCTGAGAACGATTGCCAAATATGAATACTTGAGAAGGTGAAGAGACAGGAGGGGAAACATACAATAACATGTACAGTACAGGTGCAAGTGCAGAGACAAATCAATAATAAATCTACAGTATGTGTACATCCTGTGATAATCTCAATCGCAAATGTTAATGTAGTGGAGTTTGAATGCTAGAAGACCGTGATAGTGAATATGGTGATTTCAATGACTGCGTAGCTTCGAGCTATTTGGAGCTGGCTGAGCCGTTGCTGAGACTGGAAGTTCCTTATCTGTCGAAGCCGAACGATCGTCAGCAGTATGCCGTGGAGCACGCAATGAAGCATTCGTTCTCACTCATCCAGGGTCCTCCAGGCACTGGAAAGACCGTCACTGCCGTGCGGCTGGCGTATCACTTTGTCAAGCTGAACCAGAAATTGCCTCAAGGCCAAGATAGCGTCAAGCCGCAGGTCATGATCTGTGGTCCGTCAAACAAGTCGGTTGACGTCATTGGAGGTCAGTATTTTTATGGTCTTGTTGGCTGTACTTCTCTCTGCAGTGCACTTTGGTCTTTATTAGATCGCCCGTTCTGCGAACGCGATCTTATGTTTTGCGCATGTTTCTTCTTTTTCATCTGTCTGCTCATTTTCGCCGACGTCCATCAACCAACATTCTCGAAACTTTTTTTACATGACGTGGCTTCAGCCCCAAAAGAAGCGCTGCTATGCCAATTTTCTGAAAGTGCCTCATAACAAAAATGAGGGGCGAAAAACCCCAAAATCTCGCCCAATTTGGCATCTAACCACAACATGCAACATAATAAGAGATATGGCCGTTTTTCAATATTTCAAGATGGCGGCTGTCTGCCCTCTTGTATTTTTAAAAGTTTGGAATTTTTAGCTGCCGGTACGGTTCGGGGGGGGGCAATATGCATCATCTTGTCAAATTTTGTGTCACTTGGTCAAACCGTTGCGGAGATATGGCGATTTTTCGTGGCAGCCTTCGCCATCTTGGATTTTTAAAAGTTGGAAATTTTAACTGCCGGTATGGTTCGGAGGGACACTAATTCACTATGCGTCACCATGCCAAATTTTGTGCCAATCGGTCAAACCGTTGCGAAGATATGGCTGTTTTTCGATTTTTCAAGATGGCGGCCGTCCGCCATCTTGGATATGTTCTACAACTGCTTGGCCTCTGGATCTCCAGCTTATCTGTCTTTGTTTCTTACGCCCTACGATCCTGTCTGTACTCTTTGTTCGTCGTATTAGCTGCTTCTGCAGTAGTTTCCTACTAAAACTAATTTTGGTTTGCTCTATGGCTCCTTCTGTTTGGAATTCATTACCTTACCTTGTTAGGGCTTCTCCTACTTTATCTTCCTTTAAACAAGTTCTCAAAACTCAGTATTTTTAGTCTTTCTTCCAGTCTTCCCTCCACTAGGCACCTGCACCCGCGCCTCCCATTCTACCTGAGACACTGGCACATTATAAATTTTATTTGTATTGTATTGTATGTGGTGCACGTTGTGATTATGAAAGGGTTGGCATTCATGACAGTTCTCGGAGGGAAAATTGTTAGATTGATAGTGAAATATATACTAATAGAACATTTTACGATCTTGCCAGATCATTTCCATTACAAGCGCTTATCAGGAAATGAGAGATAGTGAACGTGAACCCTTTTACGACGATATCGCACACGTAATTCAAAATACCAAAATACCAAAAAAGAATCCCACCTGTGGGATTCGAACCCGAGATCCTTGCAGTACACTACTAAAGCATGCGGCCGCGTCTTACCGTATACGACCAACTTCACATCGATTTAAAGCTGTTCATATACGCTTATTATAGTTTCAATTGTCCAAATTGTCGATTCCTGTTGTAGTTCATGGACTGAGTGCACGAACGGTACAGACAGACACAGACGACAGACGGACGACAGACGGACGGGCGATAGCATATAGCGAACGTGAACGTGAGTTAACGTTTGCTAAAAAACGGATAACAAAGCTGAATGTAATATATGAATAAATAAATCGTTAGCAAAAAGTGGCCCACGTCGCTATGTTAAAAGGGTAAAGTGGATTAATTCAGCGTTGAAACTGGTTCTGTTTCTGTATCGTAACGTCGAAAGTTGTTCTGCTTTAAATAAAGTTGTTTAGATGTCTGTCGGAACATGTGGATTCATTGCATATTTCAAATTTTAATTTTTAAAATAACGTTACATAATCCTGGCTGGAATGTTTCGTGATGGTTGTCGTGTTTGCAGGTTATTTGTATCGAGTGTTCGGTCACACGGTGAAGACAGTACAGATCTGCAGTGAGATGATTGAAGCGGCCGACTTCCCACTTCCTGGTTCCGCAGCATTGCTCAGCCACCAGAAAGTGAAGTTGAATGAAGGAGATCGTGTATCTGAAGTCACACTTCATCATCAGATACGTCAGGCTGATGTTCCACAGGTACACAACATACTTAATGAGTTTAGATATAGGTGGCGGCGTGGCGTAGTGGTAGCGTCGTTGGTCTAGATCAACGAGGTTAACCTACGCTGAGCCCGGTTAGTACTGGGATGGGTGACCGTGTCCGGGTCCGAGTCCCGGAGGCGGCACGTTATTTCGGTATGTAACCAACCATCCAGGTCGACTCAGCCTTCTACCCTTCGTGGGACAGTAAAATGAGTACCAGCCAAAGGGCGGTGATGCTCTGTGGCTGGGGAGTAAAGGCAGGCATGGTGTAATTTGCAGGTAAAACTGTGTGATACTGAAACTGAGCGCAATAGCGCATTAGAGGTAGTTACGACGATGCGCTATACAAATCGACGTATACTTTACACCATCAGTACCATTTAGCATCCAGCCAACAGCCTCTTACCTTCAGTGGGGAGAAAAATGAGTATCGGCCATATTGCAAAGACACTCTCCAGGTGGCTCATTTCATGTGCGGATAAACGTGTGGGTGGCAGGTAAAACTGTGTTATTCTTCGTTGACATTTGCCATGAGTGAGAACTGTGCAGATGAGTATATCCCGTAAAAGGCGACATTGTTGCTGAAACTGAGCCTAGAATTAAACTGGAAAATAACGAGTTCTCTCGCGGAATACACACATGCAAAAATAGCCAGTAATAGAGAAAAATATCAAAAAGAGCCAAGCAATTATGTACTATTTATTTTTGAATTGGACGATGAATGCAAAATCGTTAAAAAACAGTGTTCGTGATTACTGAAATATGTTCTTAGCTGCCACCTTGGTTAGGTGGACGGAAAGGTTGCAGCCAAGAACATAGGTTAAAATCGATGATTTTTACCGCTCGACGCTATGCTATCGCAGTATATGCTGTAGCCCTGTGTCTGCCTGTCTGTCTGTCCGTCCGTTCATCCGTCCGTCACAAGCCGGTATTGTACAAAATGGCCCAACGCAGAATCACGAAAATCATGCCGTATGATAGCTCAGGGATTCTAATTTTCTGATGCCAAAGATCGCGATAAAATTCGAATGGGTCCCCCAACGGGGGCACCAAATGCAGGCGGAATAGGTTAAAATTGGCAATTTTCTACCAATATTTCACTATATCTTAGAAACGGTGCAAGATAGCGACATAGTTATTATAGAAGGCTAATATGAACTCGTATGCACTTTATTGAATGGTGCTATTTCCAGTGACCTTGAGTGACCCTAACTACTCCAAACCACTTACTGTCCACATTTTGTTTCGCCCTTCATGTCTTCATAATGGATGGAGATAGACACTTTAAATTTGCTAGATAGGTTGACCATAGCAGCCCCAGGCGTACTCAGGTCACGTGCAAGATGGAGTCGTTATTCTATAGACCACTATTAGGAAGTGATGCACTGCCAAGCGGATAGTGGCAATTCCGATGACCTTGAATAATCTTCAAGGTCATTTGCTTACTGCATGGCTTTTCGAATGTGTTTTTGTACAGCTGTGCAGCAATTTACAAGACGTTACAGCATAAACAAAATTGCGTTTCTAGGTCGTACCATCGTAGTACATTGTCCGGTCTCTCTGCGATAGCTAAGATTCTTTTTTGTTATTTTAGTTCAAAACTTTCGCCTGTTATTTTCATTGTTAATTTTATTTAGGTAACATATTTCTGTAAATATGTTTTAGCTAAACGTGAATGTCACCGAAAGCCTTATTGTGCTGATGTGCTGTTAAGAAACTACTTATTGAGTTTCGATCTCGTTAGCATTCGTGAACTTGGTGCACGTAGCAAAGCTGTAACTGCAGCTGTAATGAAGTGTGCTGGTGTAAAACTGCAGTGTCTAATGTGCAGGCCTCGCGGATACGTGATGTTGATGCAAAACTCCAGCGTCAAGAGTTGGTTGATCCGACGACTTTGAAACAGTACATGTGTGACATTCGGATTGCAGAGAAGTACAAGTTACAGACAGCAGACATCATCTTGTGCACGTGCACGACCAGTGCAGCCGGCAGAATGCGCAGCAATACCAGCATAGTGCAGGCGAGTGTCATAACACGTTCACGTTCTTTCGACTGCTGTCTATGATTGACGGGTGGGTAATTAATAGACGCCCAGCGTCACTGCATGTGACACGTGCATCATTGTAATAGCCGTTTTCCACGTGAACCTGGGATAGCGCCGGCGCCAGCGGGGGGG
>Ga0209780_1002730_pt1 | contig 12725 bp, 8 predicted proteins | sample WorMetexBAHAMAS2_FD_187384 | JGI IMG/M metagenome (GOLD analysis project Ga0209780, IMG submission 187384) | Marine gutless worms symbiont microbial communities from Max Planck institute for Marine Microbiology, Germany - Inanidrilus exumae... | ecosystem: Host-associated > Annelida > Digestive... | reverse complement strand
GTCATGTTGAGTATGCGCCGCGCGCCCTATTAACGTTTGAAAAAAGATGGGACAGACAGACAGACAGACGGATGGACGGACGCTAGACTAATGCATTACGCTTATCGCTAGACGCAGCCAGTGTTATAACAAGCACATTTTAAATACGTGTTTCTTTTTAATAGTGTCAAACACAAGACCACGTATCTAAGAGCTAGCAAATGGCAATTTTACATTATCGGATTAGAATTAGAAAGTACACTTGTATAGTCCATTAAACGAATAAAAATCATCTCTAATGCGCTGAATGCATAATCTGCTCGACTAAAACGTCTTTAGAGAGCGTTTGAAAATGGCTATATATGTCGATTTCCGCACATTTTCATTTTTTAGCAAGTAAGTTCCAGGCGTGAGGGCCGGCGTACGAAAACGCACGTCGGCCGTAGTTTGACATGTTGTAACGAGGAAAGTACAGAAGTCCTCGGCTTGCAGAGCGGAGTTGGCGGCGACCAGCGACGTCCGCGACTGGCACACAAAGCTCAGAGAGGTATTGAGGTGCCAAGCCGTACAGGCACTTATACATCGTCACGCACAGTTTGAAGGTGACGCGTTGCGGAACGTCCAACCCGTAAGCGTAATACATCCTCAAAAATGAACACCAAAAATACAAGTGTCTTTCAAATACAGACCAGCGAAAGGATACGGGTAGTAGGCCGCATGTAAGTTCGTTCCGCCATCTTGATCACGTGACTGGTTTTCAAAGAACGATCTTTCATGTAGGTCCGACTGCACAAAACAAAACAAAAACACGGACAATATTACCATGCGATGCCGACTGTTTGCAGCGGAAACGGCAACTCTGTCTGTACAGGGTGGTGCATAAAAACTAAGCATATCGAAGTCTCGTCTGACATGCGCATTTCAATGGACCGGAACTGAAAACAAACAGCTCCGCCAATTCTCATTATTACTGGCCCACCTACACATATGTAGGGGGCAGGCTAGTAACGGTCGGTGGTCTGTCGTCGTCTGTCGTTCGTCGTCTGTAACACGGCGCATATGCAACGTAACTCACCAGGGGCAACACGCGGCGGACCAGTCGTGTTACGTCCCGTTAAAGCGACACCTTGTTTGTTAATCACTGGTTGATGGAAGAAATACTTTGAATATTTTCAAACAACCTAGATTCGCCTGAAAAGCCTTCGGTTTTCTTGCAGTCCCCATATCGAAACAAAGTTCTACTACTTTGACGGAATTTTACGGTATACACGTAACCATGGTCTTACGTGATGGCAATATCTAAGCCAATCACGAAAAGATCGACTAAGTATAATGTTTAATGACGGAGCAAGGGCGCAACCACTGGGGGGTCAGGGAGGTCCGGACCCCCAGCCCAACTTTTTACGTAGCTTTTTCGTGGTCTTCGTGGTCGTTTTTCTATGCTGTTCCATGAAGGCTATTTCACGTGTCCATTCGCCAGTAAAATGATAAGCTGGCTGTGACTCATCATCCCCAGCAGATCTAACCGCCACGCACACAACACGGCACAGCTTAGCAGTGCTGGGTGCTGCTGCAGAGACAGGTGGCCTGTGGTCACTGTCCCAAACTTGACACTGGCTACAGGCAGACTATCAGCCTCGATCCGTACCTACCCCACGCAGAAACTCCATCTGCCAACTCTCTGGCATGTTGATAACGATGGCCGTGAGCCAAGCCGACTAGCTGTCACAATAGATGTTAGATAATAATACACAAATTCCTATACCGCCATAAAGGTCGTAACTACAGAGGCGGTGGAAGATCAGAACAACTGACTCAAGCCAGGCTAAATCATCTAGCTATTCTTTATGTGCACCAGGAAATGACTGACAACATTGACGTTGTAGCAGTAGCAGTTGCTAGATACTTTGTCAGCAAATGTGACAGTAGACTGACCACATTTGGTCAGTAGCGTTATGCCATTTCCAGTAGGCCGTAAGTGTAACCGGCCAAGCTTTTTGTTGACGTATTAATATTTGCATTTTAACTACTGTGCGTTCACGTGTTTTCAGTCACAATATTACATGATAGTCAGCTAGGAATTGCCAGGTGCATAATTTATTTTATCTATATTATTATATACAAAATTTTATGATCATTTTGCTTTAGGCCCTTTACTTTTGTTCAGTAGGCTTATGCCAGGATATTGTGCGAGTGTAATGAACTGATTACCGTTATGCAACAGACTGCAGTGCACGAAACTGGGTATAGGGCCTACCATCCGTATTTTGTTCTGTACAATAACCTAGACCAAGAAATTGGACGGTTGGACCCCCGACTTTGAAAACGTGGTTGCGCCCCTGTGACGGAGTGACAGTAATCAAAAACTATTATTGATTTTTAACAAACGACACTGCAAACAACCAACTTTAGGCCCGTCCACACCAGAAACAATGTCGAAGCAACAGGCAACTTTGTCGACTTTGTTGCCACAAACGGAAACAATGTCGAACGATTCTATTGTAAAATTTCGTCCTTTCGACAAAGTCGAATGTTGCTTCGACATTGTTGCCGTTTTTGGCAACAATGTCCAACGAAATTTCGTCCTTTAAACAAAGACGAAACGAATTGAACATGTTCAATTCGTTTCGACTTTGTCGAAAGGACGAAATTCGTTCGACATTGTTGCCGAAACCAACAATGTCGAAGCAACATTCGACATTGTCGCAAGAATCATTAAACTTGTAGCATTCGACAACGTTGCTTTGCTGCTGGTGTGGACGCGGCTTTAGTCATAATATCTAAACGGAACATACGTGCGGGGGTCTGGCGGCGGTGCTACGCGAGGTCGACGCCGGTCTGTGAGGATAGACGGCAGCTGACGGTCGACTTCGTCCGTGGGACGCGGCCCCGCGTGACCGGCTCAAGTCTATCAGCTCAGCGGCATTGCTGGGACCTCCGTCGTCCAGCTGACGGCGCTCGGCAGACCGGTCAAGATCGCAGTGTCGAGGAGCGAGGGTGGACGAAGGTCGGTGCTGAGGTTGCTGACCGTGGTTCTGAGGAAGACGGTAACTGTACGGCAGCGACAATGTCGAGTCCGACTTCAAATCTTGCTGATGACATCGCTCCGTGAAAGCCTGTCCGTGTCGCACGTAATGAAACGCGTTTATTTGGCAGGAAAAAAAACACAGAATGTTCAAAAACGATTGATAAAAGCTGATGTAGAAATGCTATAACAAGGTGTCGCCCTAACGGGACGTAATCGTACTGGCTCGCCGTGCAGTGTCGGCCACCCGACCGCCCACGCGCCCGGTGGCGCGCCCGCCCGCCGGCATCGTTACAGACTGCGCCGACAGACGACGACAGACGACAGACACCAGCGAGCAAAACAATACTGGCCCATTAGGCGGGCCATTAATAATCATCTTTAGGTAGAAGCGTACAATTAAAAGAAAAAATAGATAAATAAACAACAAAGAAACTTAACTAATTAAATTTACAATGAATGACACACTCGAAGCGTTCGCACATGATTCAGTTTGTGACATTCCGGACCGAATGAATTCGTCTGTACGTTTACTAATTTGCTGAATGGTGATATATAGGAGATTAAAATTATTAAATATTGCTCGCATTGTACTACCACAAAACAAAAGGGGGCATAGTTTGAAGCTTGGGTGAGCGCCATAAAAGTCGTTCCAAACCTTAGTACGTTTGACGCACTTTCTCAAGTTCATATTGCCCAAACTAACAAAAAGTCCGACATAGGCTGACCTTGATTTACCGACCGCGTTAGCATATTCATGGGTCATGATGATAGTTCGCCGAGAAGGTCAAGGTCAGGGGTTAGGCCGGAATGGGGCGTGCTGCATGGCTCGGCCGAGGCCAGCGGCAGCGGCGGATTCCAGCGCGTGTTGGCGTGATAACGCGGTAACGCGGTCGGTCTGACCTCGATCCTCGATCGAGGACAGTTTTTCTAGTGTTGGCAAAGTTTTCGACGAGATGCACCGCTACGTAATTGAAGTTACGTGACAGGTCGTACTCACGCCAACGTCAGGTGGGATGCTGCAGGTCTGATCCTTGACGTCAACAGATATGCATTTCAAGTCACGTGTTCTGACGTCACGCATGACGTCATTCGTCTCATCGGCCGATGTCAGTGACGTCAAGCAATAACGTTTTGCGTCCGACTGTATCACGTCTTTGGCAGTCTGCAGCGACACATCCAATCGCAATGTGGCCATTTTAAAATAATAAAACGGCAGAATTGCTATACTTAATTTTACATATCATGATAAAGCGACCGCGTTAGTCGGGCAGGTAAAGCAAACGTTAGCATCCGCCCGTTTGTTTCCACTCTATCTTTTGAACTGACTGACCTATGAACTTCAGTTTTTGTGTACGTGTGGGTCAGGACCATAGCTCACCTGGGACTAAAGTCAAGGTCATAGGTCAAGGTCAAAGGTCGTTGTCCAGCGCGTATGGGCGTGGTAACGTGTGGTAACGTAGTAATGCGGTCGGTCTGACCTCGATCGTCGACTGAAGACACCTTTTTCTAGTGGTAGCATATTTTAAGATGACTACTGTACAAAAACTAAGCCTTCAGGTAACAAAGCAGTAAATTTCAAATAGAATGACAAAAATAAAACAAAGAGCAATCAATTGAATTTCTAATCAGTTATTACAATTCTAATGCCTTTAGATCGTTAAGTTCGCAAACTACTATTCAGAGCAGCTTTTTCTTCGTCAAATAGTTGCTGTAGATAAATGTCAGCATAAAACTATTTTTATTGGACTCAGTTGCTCTGGGCAGATTCTCTTGTTGTTTTTTGCATTCGTTTTTTGTGTTTTCGTTCGACAATGAAACATAAATGCGCTTATTCTAACACGTGGTTCTTTTCGACGAAGCTAAGCTTCCGTCGAAGTTTTGTGGTTACTTCGTCTAATATTAACAAAACAAACAACAATAGTCAATACAAATTTAATTACGTAAAAATTACGTATCACTTAGACAACAACAACAACATCTCTTTTGCAATACATGCCACGATTTCGTCGTTTGCCATCCCCGTCTTCATTTCTTTCTTTCGCAGTATCTGTGCATTTAAAACACACCTTTAGTAATCCTCATAAAGATTTTTACTTCGCCCCGTCAGGATTGCGAAGTATTGCGATTAGCGTGTTTGTATGTCTGTTTGTCTGTCTATTTCTTAGTCTGTCTGTCCATCTGTCCTCTCGCATATCTCAAAAACCACATGTGCAAATTTCAGCAGATTTTCTCTAGGCCTACACATTACCTGTGGCCGTGGCTCTGTTCTCCTTCAACAACAAGGTAATAATGTTGTGTGCTTCTGGTTTTGTGGATGACGTCATGTTTTTATACAATGGAGGGAATAAGACTAATCGAAGACGATGCGTATTTTCATCCAATTCGCCAGGTGTCGGCACCAGTCGAAAGTCAGAAAAAGTTGTTTGGTCGAAATCGCAAACTGGTGGCACCGGGGAGGGGGCGAAGTCTGCTATCTCCGACTAAATCTTGCTCAAAAATGATAAGGTAATTGTAAATTTAATTTCATAAAATTTACATTCATAAATTTGAGAACCCCAGACGTGCACAGTGGCACCATCTATGCGAAGCTCAGCAATCGCAGGCGAGACAAACTCATTATATCTAAAATTATCTGGAATATATTCCGGATTACTTGCAAATTAAAGTTAATCAACTCTCGTCTGTTCTACTGTCTACCTTTTTCACATTTAATGAAAATCCAGGCATAATTTTTTAGTTATTTTGCTGATAAACAAACAAACAAACAAACGATAAAAATATTATCTCCGCCAAGCTGTGGACGGAGCAGTGGCGTTTCTAGCACGCAAAAATTGGTTAATTATTTCGAGGTCAACATAAAAGTGGGGCAATGATTTGAGGCGTATGTAAGGAGCAGTTTTTACTGTAGTTAATTTACACGACTGTGAAACAACTACCCCCGTAGTATGTGGCACGCTACAGGCCTAGTATTTGAAAAGGCAACCTGGCGGCAAGCCCAAATTCTGGGGTATGACCCCTCCCCATGCTCCGATAGAAACGCCATTGGGGCGGATGTAACGATTACAAAGGGACGGTTATGCTGCATTTGACGCCCAACCAACCGCCAACACTATACGGCTCATGTACAGCATTTCTCACCTCAATAATATCGGAATTAGTTCTGTTCTCGTGCGGTTCACAGTGCTCTGTGTACTTGAGTAGTATGCGACCCATGTCCGAGCTGGCGTACTGGAACAGTTTGTCGGCGTGGTTGAAGATGATGAGCGCAATTTCGCAGTCACACAAAACGCTCAGTTCGTACGCTTTCTTCATCAAGCCGAACTTCCGTTTCGTAAACGTCACCTGCAGCCATGCGTTTTACAGACAAACTCGATAAATCATGGACGAGTTAAAACCATGCAGTTAAAACTAACCGGACACGGGTTTTTCAAATTCAGAAAGTTAAAGGTAGGCGAAAAGGTCACGAACATACATGAAGGATTTGCATTTTGGTCAAACTCAGTCATTGCTATGCTCATGTGGCAGAATTGGTGCGTTTCTGTAGCCTATTTTCTGTAGCTAATAATTGTCTACGAAAACAGTATTTATGGTTGTGTTACGATGTGTCTATCACTAGTCGGTGAATAAAAATATTTACTGCAAAATGTGTCAGCAGTATCGACCACATTGCGCAAAAGTACTTTGTTTATAGTATCCTAGAGCGTAACCAGAGTTAAACTGATTACTTACTTACGGAACAGGTGCGTGTTTTGGCGTGAACAGCGGTCCGTTCTAAAAACCGGCCCGGCCCGGGCCGGCCCCGGGATTAACAGCAATTACTGCTGCTATGATTGACCGAGTTAAGGTTTTACGTCCCATACCAGATACAAAATAGGTCATTTCGGAGATGTTCTTCTCAGCCAATCTCTTGGCTTAGAACTGAAAATTACTCCTGTTAATGCTAACGCTAGCCATAACCCTACTAACCCTTCTAACCCTAACCGTAACACAGAAGATTCGGGTAGCACTTAGAAACAGTTATCACCCTTGAGCCGGCCGTGAAACCGGTTAATTACGATGCCGGTATTTGCACACCTGTCGATTGCGTTCGTCGGCGATCTGCGTTATCTGTATCTTCTTGCGGCCCATGACCGGCTCGTCGACTGGTGCTGATGAGGTGGGCTGTCCAGCCGTGACGATCGTCGACGTTGAGGACCCTCCGCTGACCGCCGCCGGGTTGATAATGACGCTGACTGGATGAGCTGTCGCCGCGGCCACTGGTGCAGAAGCTGGGCGGTCCAGGGTGATTGCGAGAGAGACAACTGATCCTGTAACCAGTAAAGTATGAATGATCTAATGTAGCAAAGCAAAGTAGGCCTACATCACACTTTTGATTTGATGGAACCCACTGCGTTCAAGTGCCACGTCAAGACTCACCTGTTCACCCTGTAGGGGTGTGAAGTATTGCAATCAGCGTGTCTGTTTGTTTGTCTGTCTGTCCACTCGTATATATCATAAACCATACGTCCAAATTTCACCAAATTTTCTGTACATGTTACCTGTGGCCGTGGCTGGGTCCCTTCATCTATATATAAGGCGCCCATGTATATGAATTAACGACGGATCATACAGTTGTATAATGTCACAAAGGGATTAAGCTATACATGCCTTTACTCCACAGCAACAAAGCATGACCGTACCTTGGCCGGTACTCATTTTTTAACCCCGCTAAGGGTAGAAGGTTGAGTTGGCTTAAACAATCATGCACATTTTCTGCAAAATATTGCTAATTTGCAACGCAGTGAATATAGTTAGGTTTTAGCAGCATGCGTTATATATACTTTTATTTTGTATTCTGCTATTGTATTTTCATCTTACACCATCATCACCATCATTGGCCTATACTTGATTCATTAATATTTAGGCCTACCATTCGCAATCGATGTAGGCTACTTAGACATAAAATTTTAGACAGTTAAAAGTACCAAGAAAACAATTTTTAATCCAGTAAGTTTGTACTTGCTAGTTAATTCTAATAACCTAATATGTACTAATGTTTAATTTTATTAACTATTTAATATAATTAAGTTACATAATTTAGACAACTAGTTAGAATACAGTTTTCATAACTGTGTTCGCATCCCACATTTTTTACTGCGTACAATCATAACCTTACTACGTACAGCAGATATTTACCACTAAACTTCCGATTTGCTCTCGACTACGGATATAGGCCTACAGCCGCAACCTGATTTAGATAAAGCCGATGATCAGAAATATCGTCGCCGCTTACCTAACTCTGCACAACTGCGCAACTCCGGAATCGTTGTTTCCAAAAAAAACAGTCGCCAGCCGTAACAGACACACGACGACCTTCTCTGGGTGAACGATATGTCCAAGACTAAAAATAAATCGTTTCCACAGCGGGTCGGTGCGCTGGCATAATTAAGATTCGGTAGTCGCGCGCCATTGGCTGCACGTTTCTGCCCTGCTGGACGCTGATTGGTGGGCGCTGGACGCTGAGTGGGGTGTGTTGCGATGCGGTTAGTCGTTTCCCGGAGACGGTCGTTGGAGACGGGAGGAAGACGATGAGATACGTTGAGGGATTATGCAATGATCGAAACGCTGGGAGAATGGCGGGATGACGCAACGCCGACAGGCCGGCGATTCACCTGCGTCCCTCGGCGCACCTTGCGCAACCGCCGAGATACAGTTTGCCTCATCCTCAATGGCCCATTGTCGTCGGGCGACCGTGGGAGGACGGCGATTTGCATCCAGGCGTCCGCCGCGCCAAGCTGAGTCCTTCCCCGATCCACAGATGCCGTCCCAGCTCCATAACGATCCACAGTCACGTACGGCGGCTGACCAGCAGCGGCGGATCTAGATCGGTTGATTAGCGTTTTACGTTCCATTTGACACATTTCGTAGGCGTTCTTCCCAGCCACTCAGTAAAACAAAACCTTAACATAACAACTCTAGACATGCACCAGTAAACACAATATGTCAAAATAAACATTTAAAAGTTAAAGCCATGCAGGTTTTGTCTTCTTGTAGGCCTATGCGATGTCCCGCGTGGAAACGTATCAGATCTATTCTTACGATCCGAGGCCAGTACGGGGTAGATGCTGCTGGAAAAAAAGATAACGAGAATTAAATTTTTCATATTCAGAACATGCATCGCACGTCGATATTTCCTGTTGTGTTTTAATTAGGTTTCGCATGTTATTTTAATGTTTTCTTGTTACTTTTTCACTAGAATGCCGATGTTGTCCGTAGAATTCCCATTCATTTTGTCTGCGACTTGCTTGAGTGATTTCAGAACTGCATGAAGGCCATAAAGATAAATCATTATTTTAACATGTAGATTTTAAAATTATTGGATGACATGTTTTTCAGTTAATGATCGAAAGCGGTTTGCTTTGCCCACAGTTTCCTCTAAGATTGGGGAGGTAGAACAAATGGGCCTGGCCCATGTATTTAAGAGCACTTCTTAAGAACATGAACAGAGTGTTTGTAGCAATTCGTTCCCCCGCGCTCTTTCAAGAATCAAATGCAGGCTTATCTATAATTCCAGTCCTGTGCTGGTGCCAGCTCTGTAGTGCGCCATGATCTAGCACAGACGTGACTGTTTCTGCGAGCTTGGCACCACATACTGTGACCTATATAATGGCGTGGCGTGGTGGCACAACATTACGTGGTAGGGTGTTGGACTACCCTTCCTGCTGCTGCAGCTGAAGTGATAACACGTTCATGCCTACATCCGCCACTGCTTCCGGCTCCGATGACTCGTGGCTCGTGGGCTTCGAAGCCGACCAGCGGTCTTTCGAAGTACCACTCATTCGCGTGGTTGTCTCGTGGACTTGCCGTAACGGACGAACTACGGCGTGCAATATTACTTCGACCCGTGTTTATCGGTTGACCGAACAACAGTCGCCGACGACACTTCACTCTGACACACACTTCACTGCTCGGGATCGCTTCGTATCTATCCCAGACCGGCAAGTCCTTGTGCTGCTGCCCGCCGGTACTCGCTGGACGTCCGGACATTCGCCCCTCCACGAATGTCCTGTACCTTCTTCTTAGTACACTAGGTTTGTCGGCCTGGTCTAACGATATCAGAGAGCGTATAGATGACAGGCACTTTTGTTGCGGTTAGTAATGGCGCTTCGTAATTGCCTTTTCGAAAACTAAAGTCTTCTCAAAATCAAAGTCACTCAGACTGTAAATGTGAAAATATCTCAAAAACGGTGCCAGATAGAGTCGTTGTTACCACAGACTATTGATATGAAGTGATTTTGTGGCCTATCGAATTGAGAAAATTCAGATGACCTTGAACGACCTTCGTTGTTTGGCCGAAAGTCGTGAGCAAGATAATGCATTATGCGATCCTTTATTACAAAGTCAAGATAATTAAGTTTGTAGGCAAACCGTAAGAGCTGGTTTTAGCCTGGTTATGCTGGTTCTATTGTCATTGCCTACTGTATTTGTGGCAAAGTCAGTAATTGAACGAATAAACTCAGATAAGATCGGATTATAAATACCGACAATGCTTATACTGTCGTTAAACTATTTATATCGTAATCTTACTGATTACGCAACGCATGTGCATGTGTAAGTAATGTACAGGGTGGGTCAAAAAGTGTTCGAAGCAAAAGGGATCATTCAATCCTCAACAAGATGTCGCACTAACGGGACGTAACCGTACTGGCCCGCCGTGCATTGTCGGCCGCCCGACCGCCCGCGCGCCCGCCGGCAGCGTTACAGACGACGACGACAGACGACGCCGACAGACGATAGACTCCAGCGAGCAAAATAATACTGGCCCAATAGGCGGGCCAGTAATATAATGGCACGGCATGTGATGCGTTCTTTCGTTAAATTCTTTGACCAAGTTTTGTTCTTTTAGCTTTAGAACAAGACGTCGAAAAGAGACAAGCGTCGTCCTGCAACTGTAATTTCAAGCTTGAACTATAAGATGTCCAATAAAGACTAAACTGGTCATTAATTCCCGAGTTCGGCGTTCATTTCAAGCACGTTCTTCGCTGACGGCTTTTAACGCACGTCGCACAATGAAGCGAGCGAGCGAGCGAGCGCTGACGCCCGTAAATCGCTGCAGCCGTAAAATCCTCGCAACGTGACGCAATCTGGGAGTTTCTGGAGGACAAAACTTTCAGCAGAAGACCCCGAGGTAAAAGCGTGGGTGCGAGTACATACGAGACGTCTAATGTTTCTCGTTTACAACCTCCGCCGCGATTTCAAAGGCCTTCATTGCGTTTATGGGCGTCGTACTACTCACTCAATTGCGCAATAACGTCTTCGCCGACGATTTTGCCCCGTCAAACATTGAGGTATTGTAAATCTTTCGCTTTCGCTTTGCGTCGTCATCAAGCGCGTTAAATTTCCAGTAGAATGGACACTCGCTACTCTTGTACAGTGTGGTCGCCGAAATTATATACTGATGCTAAAAGCCGAAGCCGGGTAAATATTCAGTTTTGATAGTCTTTTTCACAAACAAGTGGTAGACACTAGACAAGTTAAACAAAGTACGCGAAAGTATTAAATATAAATCTAAAATTAAGTTCAATAACGGAAAAGGTAAATACGTTCAACGATAGCACAAGAACTGAAAAAGCCAACACTCACAAGAGTGCAAGGACCCCTGCACGCCGGTAATGTTTTGCGCCTCGTGATCTTTGAACTTTTGATGCCAAAATAAATGGGTTTTCAGGACTTAATGTGGAAAATTTTTTGTCAAGTTTGGCGATCCTAGCTGCATCGATTTTAGAGATATCGTGCGGAAAAAAACAGACAGACACAGGTATAAACCATATATCCCCCGACTGCAGTAGGCGAAGGTCATGACTCACATTTAGCAGCCCTGTTGATAACTGTAACTCTAGGCAATTAAAACTGAAAAATCGCTGAGACATTACAGTATCCCTGTTGTTCGTTTTAAATAGTTTTACGAGGATACGATCAACTGCAAATTAGTCAAGTGATTTGAAATCCGATTTTTCGACAAGCCATGTTTCGAGAAAATCCGCATATATTTTCCTGTAATAAGTTTTACGTTTGCGATTTATTTTTTGTAACTGTAATATTTGCAATACTGATTTTGGAGACAATTGTACCACGATATTAACTTGACATGCATATTTTCTTAATTAAACTACTTCGCATTTGAGTTTTAGAACGACTGACTTAGGCCACGTGGATATTAGGTCCTAAATAATTTCATAAATAAACGACTAGGCCTAAACGTAAAGCGTAAACGTTGCAAAATCGATATTACTCAGCTGACAGCAATTAGACGGCACCTCCTTCACACCACATTGAAATTGACACAGTGTCGTTACCGGCGAGTGGCAGGTACGTGCGTGTAAAGGTTCGTTCACACCGGATGCGCTGCGTTGCGGTGCGGCATCGTGCGGTATGTTGCGTCGTTTTTGCCGCATACCGCGCGAGACGCCGCACAGAACGCATCCGGTGTGAGCGAACCTTCAGTTACATAGGTTGACAAAACCTTTATACCAGTACAGCCGCACACTACGCGTGCACAGTGCCCCGAAAGCCCAGCAGTCGCAGTATGGCTGTACACTATTCTACTTACTTTTCCATATCTTTATTTCACCAGAATAAAATATCCGGTAGAAAAAAAACGAAACATAATAAATTAATTAATTAACTTAACTATGAATAAAGCTAGACAACATAATTATAGAGCGTCACACAGAACACG
>Ga0209780_1002729_pt1 | contig 12727 bp, 9 predicted proteins | sample WorMetexBAHAMAS2_FD_187384 | JGI IMG/M metagenome (GOLD analysis project Ga0209780, IMG submission 187384) | Marine gutless worms symbiont microbial communities from Max Planck institute for Marine Microbiology, Germany - Inanidrilus exumae... | ecosystem: Host-associated > Annelida > Digestive... | reverse complement strand
ACTTAATGCGCAGTACTTGCCTAGCTATCGTACATAAGAAGTCGTACATGAGCTTTCGATTGGTACCAATATCGGTGACCTTGAATTGCGAAATGGCCCTTATTTTGCGTTATTTTACCGAATATGGTAATGGGCCTTATTTGGCATTATTTCACCAAATTCGTGTACGATGTCGTCGTAAAACAATTGTTAGGCTTACCTCGGTTTCAAAGTCTACTTCTGATAGTTTATGACCATATTAATACCATGTGCACAAGTATTCAGCGATTATTTAGGCAAAACAAACTCTGATAACTGGGTTTGATGGGCATAGGTGCATAGATGATTGGGTGCACTGCATAGATTACCATTGACGCTTAGTTATAGTAGAAATTAGGAACTCTGTTTAATAATCGGCGTAGGCACTGGCCTCTACATGTACGATGTCTTCAGCACAGGTGACAGTTCTGGATCTGGACGCCCACACAGATAGCCAAGCGCTTCGAGCCGAGTACTGTATTGTGTTCATTCAATACAATACAGCCATCTAGTTATATTATATAAGTCCATATCATCTCAGTCTACCTTTCCTGATCATCAAAGTTCCAATCTCCACAATTCTCTAAGCTCTTCATCTTCCTTTTAGACACATGTATGTAATAATACTCTGATACCTTCCCAACCCTAGACAGAATGACAATGTTGAGTTGAATAGTGTGCCACTTTGGACCTAAGTGCAGTCATGCAAATGCAATGATTACTAGTACATTAAACGTGATGCTACACTACTTAAACAAAAAGCAATTTAAATACAATCATGACCGCACAAGGTATGCTTTCAAAATATCAAAAACAGCATGGCCAGAATGCCAGCACTGGTCAAACTACTGGTTATTTTGATACTGTTCGGAAAGCGTAAAGGTTCAATTATGCAATTGCTTTATTGGTTATCTCCGCTGCAAATCACGACTGAACACTTGTTCTGGTAAACAGCGAGTGACGTCAGGACAGACCCAAACCTTTCACCATGTTGTGCGGTGGCGCTGCGGTAGGGTATTTGACTTGCGACTGACAGGTCGCGGGTTCAATTCCCAGCCGGTCCGCTTTCACATAACATAGGTCAACTCAGCCTTGCATCTTTCTGGGGTCACTAAATCGAGTACCTGCTTATGCTGGGGGTAAAAGGCGGGAATTTCACCTCTGCCGGGTGGCAGGTAACACTGTGTGATCCCATGTGGCATTGAGTTTCCCGTAGCGGTGAGACTAGTTGATAACTGCTATACACTGTTTACTTTTTACTTTTCAATGAAATTGTGCCCCTCAGTGTGGAGATAACAGATGCCTTAACTGTCAGCTTTGCATAAACACTGTGTACTTTCATCACCACCAGTAGGCTAAAGACTATGTGTGCTGCTGCTGCTGCTGCTTAAATTCATGTGTAGTGCGGTGCAGTTTTTATGTCTGCTGCACTACAAAGGTTGTCTGTTCTAACCTTAGTGGCTTTTTTGTCCTTGACAATGACTGATCTCATTTGACCATTCAGCTCGAAGAAGACCTCACGTTCTCCATTCTTTGTGAGGTCACTCTTTGCTATTGTATTTATGTTCAACGTCTTTCCTTTCTCAATCTCCACCTACAAACACCCAGTCATATGCCAATTCAACACCATTACATCATATTTACACGACCTTCACTGTGTCTGACAAACTGACTGCTTCGACCTCACAGATAAAATAGCTTGATCTCAACCAAGTAAAACAAGATACTTAGCAAACAGCGGCAGCAGCAAGACAGAAGGCCAAGATTTTCAACAGATTTAGAAATTCCGCTATTCAATAGGCCACACATCAGTTCCTATTAGTGAAAAAACCATGCGATAATTATGTCTATCTTGCCTCATTCACGAGATATTACCGCTAACCTTATGACCTTCAACACCACACAACAGTTAAAATTACAGCCCACCAATAATTCTCGTTTGAAAGCAGTCCTTGTTAACATGTGCTGTACTTTGCAAGGTATGGAATTTTTATAGACTTTAGATAGCTGAAATGACCTTGAAGGACATTTAAGATCATCGAATAATGTCATTTGATATACAGTTTACGATTTCCAACTTGTCTAGTCTTTGATTGCAACTGTCTCTGTCTTGTTCCATTTGCAAGTAATTTTATGTATGAAAATAAAACGGATCACGTGACCGTCACCACGTCACTTTGGGGGAATTTATCATGCATAAACTGGCACTCGCCACGTTCAATCTGTATACCAAATTTGAAGTGACAGCTTCATACAGTCCAAAGATAGGGCGGGAGCCCAAAAAATAATAAGAAGCTCAGGAAATCACAGAGGGACCGTGTGACGCACTATGTCAGTTGAAATCTTGTAGCTGCTGCACAGCTGTACGAAAACGCATTTGAAAAAGTATGTAACAGGTGAATGACCTTGAAGGACACTCAAAGTCATCGGAATCGCCGCTATTCCATGGGCCATGTACCTTCCTATTAATAATATCAGTCTGTAGTAACAACATCTTGTACCATTTCCGAGATTTTTCCAATTTCCAAAATGGCGGTCGTCCGCCATCTTATGCAATGCATTATGCATGTGATGCAACCTAAAAATTACTGGACAGTATACTTCATCTATTTGCCGGGATTCCCCCAAGGCACCAATTGCTTGATCCATTAATTAGGACTTTTTGAGGCAACTTACAAGGGAACATCAACTTCCTTTTATACCAGCTGCCCTCCCCCCGTCAGTACGAGGAACAGGTACCAGGTTACTGTGTCAAATTTCACTGCAATATAAGGTATTGAAAACTGTCGATTGGAACATTTTTCACTGATGATGTACTACCATCTAGCAGTCAGTAAGAGGAGCAAACAACTGCTGACGAAAGACGTACAAAAGGTTCCAACAATAATTAACTCACGTTGATTTCTTCTTCAATTCCCGGTCCCACCAGGAACGTCGGCGTGTCCAGTTTATCCACTGGACCATACTTGGCCTTAAACTCTGCATATTCGTCGAAAACTTTAGGATAGAGGGCAGCACTCATGACGTCTGTATCTCGTATTGTGTCTCCATGTTTCTCCACAAGTTCTGCCTTCAGACTGCCGAAATCAACTGGTGGCAGTGATGCACCAGGCCGACCTTCAATCACTGGAGCGCCTTTCAGTATCTACACAAAACACAAAGTTTACAGTAAGAGCACGTCTGATGTGGCATAAATGAATAGCGGGTATACAGAGTGTGCCAACAAGAGTCTCCGTTGCGCTGACAGACCCACGTGACGCAAAGGCTCAGCGGATGCTAAATATTCCGTATCATATCATATGGTAATCAAACCATTTCTTCTACTCGGCCCAGCTCTAGCTGCTGAATACGGATATCGACGGTGGGTGTAATCAACTGTTGTCTGACGACGATCAGAAGTTTACGACACTCACCGGCGAACTAAGTTGACAGCGCCTGAGACAATCAGCCGTTCCAGAGATATGGTTGGTGCCCACCAAAATTTAAATGGTTCACGTGACCTAACCACGTCCCTTTCATGGGCGGTTTGTCATCCATGGGCTAGCACTTGCTACGATCAACCTATCTATCAAATTTGAAGTCTCTAACTCCACCTATTACGAAGATACGAAATGTGATACCAAATATCGAAAATGGGGTGCCTTGGGGGAGATAGGGGCACTCAAGGTCACTGGAATTAGTGCCATTCGATAGAGTGCATACGAGTTCCTATACTACCATTCCATAGTAACTATGTCCCTATCTTGCACCGTTTCTAAGATACAGTGAGATACTGGCCGAAAATCACTGATTGTAATTTGTAATTGTATATCAAATGACATTATTCAGTGATCTTGAATGTCCTTCAAGGTCATTTCAGCTATCTAAAACCCACCTCTATTTAGCGACCCTGTTGGGGGTGAGCCCGTTGGAATTTCGCCATCTTTGGTACCAGAAAACTAGAGTCCCTGGGCTATCGTACGATATTGTTTGGGTGATCCTGCGTTTAGCCGTTTTGGTACAATACCGGCTTGTGACAGACGGACGGAAAGACAGACAGACAGACGGACTAACACATTACGCAGCATATACTGCGCTAGCATAGCGTCCCGCGGTAATAAAAATGAACGCTTTAACGCTTTGCAGTAGGGCAGCCAACTTCTGATTTTGCCAATTCAGGACGAAGGCATTCGATATCTCAATAATAATACACCGTATCAGCACGATTATGTCACGCCTTAAGTGATAAGCTTGTCGCTCACTCATTTCAAGTAGTGTCTGAATGTATTTCTGGCTTGTAAATTGTAATAGATTAATGACTCGTGCACAGACTTAGTTGCAAACCAAATTAAAAGCGCTAGCTTTAGCCATTTGAGAGTTATAAATAAGCTAGTTAGTTAGTTAGTTGGAGTTCAACGTAAAATAGGTTAAAATTTAGTTCTAATAACTCCCAATTTTTGGCTCCCCAATAACTAGACGATGCGGTAGCATCGTAGCCAAGAATTAATCTTAAGTATAGCAATGGCTGAATTTGGCGACCCCTTGAGGAACAAAGAAAAGCAGAATGATCAAATATTAGTATCAGTGTGCTGTCCTCCACGGAATGAACATACAGTTATAAAAAAGTTGCAAATAGTCATGTCAGGGTTAGGTTATTTTAAAAAGATGCCGAAAATGACAAAAAAATCATGTTCTTCTTCTTCTCATTCTGCGTCACACCTTTTCGTCCAGGTAGATTGTCAGATACTACTGATACCCTCATAATTAATACACCGATAGAATTGTTATGACCCGTAGATTTGCCTTTTGGGGGTTTGGTTGACAACAGGTGAGGTGAGCAAATTCATAAGCTTTTGATGTCAAATTTTCTCAGGATGTCACATACCAAAAATCATTAAAATTGGTTAATCTTCGACAGAGTTATTAAAAAATAAAAAGGTGGACAGATTTTTGGGACACAAGTGTATTTGTTAGTTGCATTTACGTTCAAAAATCGTGCTTGAGCTGTGGTTTTTAGTAAGCCTAATAAGCCCATTGAACTTTAACGTATCGCTTCCGCGTTATACAAAGCTGGCTCGGTGTGAGTTGAACGTACCGACGTGTTTATCGCGAGATTGGGTAAGTGAGTGTATGTGTGATTTTCTGTATCAAAAGATCGCCGAATTTTGGATTTCCTATGTAATTCAAATTTACTCTACATTTTGCTCAAAATGGATCAGTTACAGACTGATCAGCAGAAGGCTTTACGCAAAACAAATACAGAGCGTCTGAGGATAATGGCGGCCAAAACGGGCGACATGGACGACGACGAGTTAGAAACGATGGACGGAACGGCCTTGTTAGGAGCGGCAGCACGGGATATTAGATATAATGCTTGCTGGAGGACGAAAATCGGAGCTGCAGATAGAGTTGAGACGGATTGAACTGCAAGCGAAAAATAGAGCTGAACTAAGGCACCCGCGAGTTGAGACCCTGGCGAATCCTGTTGTCAGAATTCAAGCTTACTCCATGAGGTAAGACCGATGTCACACCTGCAATTTTTTCGCGCGATTGTCGTGCTACTTTATCGCGCGACAAAATCGCAAGTGAGACATTGCGTGTCGCGCAACTCTTTAACAGTCGCGCAACTCCTTCTCCAAATAAAGCAGTGCTCTATTCTGTGCAACTTTGTCGCGAGAAGGCTGTGAACGTTGATTGGTCAATTCTTGTTTATGGGACAAAATTGCAGTGTGCGACACGCAATGTCACACTTGCGATTTTGTCGCGCGATAGAGTTGCGATGAAATTGCAGTGTGACGTTTTGATAACGCGACTAAGCGCACTGATGAAACGAACACTTTGCTGCGCCACTCAGAAATAACTTGCATTATTATCTGCGTAGCCGAGGTTGTCTACATGACTTTGAATGGCCGTTTGCAGGTTTGCTTTGCTGATAAGTGATCAGTTAAAGAGTTGTTTGACTGCTGGTGCTCTGAACTATGTATTGTCGTTAGAAGGAGACGACTGGTTTGGTCCGAAACGGACAGCCGAGTTGGCTGTTCTAGTATGTATCATACAGTGGCCAGCTCACCCAAGATGAATTCCAGGGGCAGTGGATGTTTTGGACATGCGCCCCAGCCACTAAAGGTCATCAATCAGTCTGGTGAAGAGTTAACATGTTTTAAATGTCACGCTATCGGACATGTAGCGAAAATCTGTCCACAGTGTGGCAGTGCTCAGCAGACAGGAAATCAAGTAAACAGTCAGGCATCTAGAACGCTACCCAGTAAGGTCAGACGGTGTTATCGATGCCAATCGACTCAACATTTGATAAGATTCTGTCTGAAGGCCAGTAAATCCGGTGAGAACGGCGACCAGGTGAGGGACGCGCAAGTTAGGGGCAGTTTCCAGCCAAAAGCACGCAACGTACACACAGCACTCATCACACACAATATGCCTGTGTTAAATTTAATGCAACACACTCAACGCAACCAAAGAAAGTACCGAAAAAGGGCCAACGCAAGCACTTAGAACAATTTTCTAAAATTCACGCGAGCAACACGAGCACTGACCAATCAAAAGCTGCGACTGTGGCTAGCAAGTGGGCCAGCGCGTTGCGTTTGCGTTTGGCTGAAAACCGCCCACACGTTGGTTGGCAGTGTGGCGTAGTGGTAACGGCGTTGGTCGTATCAACGAAGTTACTCTACATCGAGCCCGGTTAGTACTGGGATGGGTGACGTGTCCGGGTTCGACTCCCGGAGGCGGCACGTTATTTCGGTATGTAACCAACTAACCAGGTCGACTCAGCCTTTTATTCTTTCGAGGTCGATAAACTGAGTAGTAAGCTGTAATTGGATGTTTGCTTCCTCGCACGGGCGGCGTCATCTGGTGAATGCTTACGGGGTGAAGGCCTGATGTGGTTGATTGGAGCAGTGGTGTGTGTTATAGCTGCAGCATTTGCGCTCCCGCACCATTGGCTCTTGTCAATCAACTGCCACTTCGTACGATTGTACAGCGCGGCTGGTCGCGGCATCGTCGCTGTAAGTAGCGCTATAGAAGAATCCGACCTTTACCTTTTCTTCTTTACGTTGCTTGCGTTACGTGCGTTGTCAATGTCAATAGTAGATTTATATAGCGCATAATCACAAAGCCTTTAACGCGCTGTGTACGCTAGTAAAACGAGAAAAGAAGTATTCAGGTCACGACGATAACTGTCAAAAGAAGTGTCGGATCTCGAAGATGGTCTGGTAACGAGTTACAGACAACTGCTTAGCGTCACGTGGTAAAAACTAAACTTTAAACACAATGTTGATGGCGACAGATCAAGAACCAAAAAAATCACCCGCCATCACATCGCCTGAATGTCAATGTGATGCTGAGTAATATCATCTTTTATGATGTCGCCGTTAACATTGTGTTTAAACTATAATTTTTACCCGCGCGGCGCTAGCGATGCATGGGTATTAGCCATCATCGTGTGTCTGTCTGTATGTGTGTCTGTCTGTCTGTCACACGCCGGTAATGTATGGTATTGTATCAAAACGGCTAAACGTAGGATCACGCAAACAATGCCACGTGATAGCCAAGGACTCTAGAAGTTTTCTGACGCACAAAAGTGGAAGACCCTTCCCCCTAAAATTTGTGCTCAAAGTGACCCACCCCTTTCAAAAACCACAATTTCGACCAATATCCGCTCATAGTACCTCAACCGTGAGAACTGGTAAAAAAGTTCAATTAGCACTAATAGGCAGTCGACCATGCGCTTTCCAACAAGCCATAGATGAACCGTGTGCGTTACTCCTAAGTCCCCCAAAGGGTGGCACAAAACGCAATTTTGCTGTTTTTGCCAGTAAAATTCAACTTATGTCGAAAAAAGTCTGCTACAAAGTTTCTTTGTGTGAAAACTTGCAGCGGCAAAGTTGTAGCTACATCATTCCTCTAGCTGACGGTCCATAGACGGATTGCGGGCGACTTCCCTATTTAGCTAAAATTTATGCTCAAAATGACACACCCCTTCAGAAAACGCCGATTTCGACAGATTTTGTTAGTGCCGCAGCCATGAGAGCTAGCGAGAAAAGTTCAATTATTGCTAACTGGAAGTCGATAATGCGCTTTCCATCGTGCCATAGATGAACCCTGTGCATTACCCCTAAGTCTCCCAAAGGGCAAAGGGTGGCTCAAAACGAGAATTTTTACATTTGGCGTTGCCTTTCATTTCTCCGTTGCAGGTAATCGTAGACATTTCAAATTTAATATGCACGTTGAACATAGCAAGTCCCCAGCCTACAGATGACAAATCGTCCTGAAATGGGCGTGGTCACGTCATGTGACCCATTTTAAACTTTTAGTCTCCCTAAGGTATCCCTGGAATGGCTTAAGCTAAAGAATTCAAATTTGGTGTACATGTTGATCCTACATTGTTAGACAGTACACGTAATGGCGAATATAGCATTTCATTGGATTTTCTATTTGCTGTTAGGCATGTCAATGTCAATGAATGTCAATGTTAGTATGGTTAACATTGCCTTTTTATGATTTTTGCGGTTTTCATCAGTCGCCGTTAACAGTGTGTATAAACTGCAGTTTTTTTACATTTATATTTGCTGTTTTATTACCAGTTTTGAGTAGGCTATTAATAATACCCATTAATACTATATTTTTCGATTTTTCAAGATGGCGGCCGTCCGCCATCTAAGATTTTTAAAGTTCGAAATATCAGCTGCTGGTCTGGCGTGCTATTCACTATTATGTGCGTACGTACACAAAAATTTCTGTCATACGCAAGTTCTGCGACTTTTCGTACGTGCTATTCACTATCAGTTCGTAAACATTGTCTTACGTACGTGCAGCCCACGATGATCGTATTCTATTTATAGAATGCCTACTTCAATGGACGATTGGGCGTGCTCGTTAAGTAGCGTGTTTGGTTTGTCAGTTTATTTTTAAAATAATAAAAATATGCGAATTTGACCATCTGATTGCTTGTAGTGATTATTTCGCTCTTTTTGTCTTATTTAAACGTGCATTTTCTATGAAAAAAGTTATGTTGAAAAACAGTCGTACGTTATGTTACGCTTAATCCTTTCGACCTAAATGATGACGTAATTTTTTTATTTACATTTTACAAGCATCGCCGTAAACAGATTTCTGCTGTGATTCTAAAACCAAGCATTGAGTTTGAGGTAACTTGTTCAACTCGCTATCTTTAGGAAAATTTTCTGTCATTCGACAGCTCAGATCGTGCGTATATTTATTATTTACGCACGAATTTACGATTTTTCGTACGTAAGAAAGTTTTGTAAATAGCGTTATGCACGTAATAATTTGCGTACGCAAAATTTACCCACAGAAACTGGCGTAAGAACTTTCGTGAATAGCACGCCTGGTTCGGAGGGCCAAACCGTTGTCACGATATCTCAATTTTGGATTTCTCAAGATGTTGGCAGCCACAAGCTTGGATTTTTAAATTTTACATTTTAACGATCCGAACGGTCAAGAAGGACGAACTGCGTCACTGTGCAAAATTTTGTCAAAATCGCTCAAACCACGGAGGAGATATGTCAGTTTTCGTTTTTTGAAGATAGCGGCCGCCGCCATCTTGGATTTTTGAAATTTCAAATTTTTAACGGTCGGAACAGTCAAAGAAGGTCGAACTGCACCATCGTGCCAAATTTGGTCAAAATCGGTTAAACTGCGGCCGAGATATGGCGTTTTTCTGTTTTTTTTTTCTCAAGATGGCGGCTGCCGCCATCTGCCATCTTGGATTTTGAAAATTTCAGATTTTTAACGGTTGGGGCGCTCAAGAAGCTTGAACTGCAACATCATGCCAAATGTCGTCAAAATCGCTCGAACTGCGGCTGAAATATAACAATTTTTGGATTTTTCCGAGATGGCGGCCGTCTGCCATCTGGGATTTGTAATGCGTGTGTGGGGTCCACCCACGAAGGGCATTTGGTGGTCTTTATCACTGTAAAAAATTTGGTTGGAATCGATGCAGTACTTTTCATAATATGCACGTTTTTCGATTTTGCGAGTTTGGCTTGAAAACGCCTATTCACGCCTCAAAATTGGGTTTTTGGGTTTTTGACCCCCTAAATGGGGAGCAATTTCAAATATTCCCCCAAAAGGCACATCCTCGCGCGAGTCTGCGTCATTTGAGCCATCATGCGTGAAAATCAGTCGGCGTGTCTGACCTGTAGGTGAGTTCCTCAAAAAAGGGGCATAAATAAAAGGTAAATAAATAGAAATAATTTTGGTTATATTTCACCCATGTGCCCAGAAGCCCCCGTGGACCGATATGCACCTAATTTGGCTCAGCCGTACGGGTCGCCGACGTAATCACCTGCGACAAATGTTTTATGATCGGTTAAGGGGTGTCGATTTTGTGGGGGGTCGAAAATTGCCATTTCCCATTGACAAAGCCAGTCGCCGTTAACACAGGGCTGACGCTACCGCGCAGCCTGTGATGAACGCTCAGCCTGCTTCCAACATGAATAACACAGACCACCATATGTGACGTTTCTTGGAGCTAAAGTTGTTTCTTTACTTGGCGAGAAGCTATGCTTCGCCGAGTACTTGGATTCACTCTAATACGACTCTATGGTGCTGGTGCATTTTGAACGGTCTTCACGCAACCGGCTATAACTCCGCAATAAGTGAACCGATTTGGATGAAATTTGGAAAGTTGTCAGCCAAATGTTGGGGGCTGGCCACGGCAGACTTTGGGCGCGATCCGCGCAGTAGCCAGAGTTTCAGAGGGAGCCGAAAAAATGTTTGTTTTTTTGTCAGGTAAATAATGCACGCTTTCACCGATTTCCCGTCAGACAATTTTCACGAATTTTGCACGCAACAACGTCGATCGGTGTCGCGATGCAAACTTACCGAACAGAATTTTGAAAATTTTATCATAAGGGATCGTTTTTCGCTATATGCTATCGCCGTTCCGTCTGTCTGTCTGTCGTCCGTATGTCTGTAACGTTCGTGCAACCTACTCAGCCGGTTGAAATTTTCGGCAATTTTTCTTCGCCGTTAGGTTCCTTAGCCATCCATTGACATTCACTGAAAATTTTACGGAGATCGGGGGATTTAAACGCAAAAGGGGTAGCGAAATATAGGGATTTTTGACATTTCGAATGCTATAACTCCAAAACGGTGCAAGATAGGAGGTAAGTTAGTATTAATCACTAATAGGAAGTCGAATATGGGCTTTCTATTGGTACCAAAATTGGTGACCTTGAATGACCTTGAACGGCGAAGTGGCCATTTTTGCGTTATTTTTACCGAATTCGGTAATATCAAGAGCGTATTGCGCCAAAAAAGTTTTTATCGTTCAGCTAATGCCATTTTTGGAAAAGTCGGTAAAGTAGCAAATGAAGATGTTGTAGTACAGCTGTTGTCTAGTAAGTGTATGCCTTCATTAATGTATGGCTTGGAAACATGTCCACTTATGAAAAGCGATTTATCTTCACTAGACTTTGTAATAAATCGTTTCTTCATGAAACTGTTTAAAGCTTGTAATATAGATGTCGCTAAAATTTGTCAGCAGTATTTCAACTACGAGATGCCAAGCACTCTTTGGTCAAAGCGCTGCGCATCGTTCAACAATAAATGTTCAAGTTCCGAGAATGTGTTCTGTAAAATTACACAGTGCTCAATTTAATACGTGTTATCATAGCAATGACAATGTGTCTGTTATCATTGTATGTAATAACTGAACACTTGCTCACTGTTTTTTTTCTTCGTTTTTTCTTTCTTGTTGTATATATATCTATGGTTGTTTTTTCGCATATTTTTCTGTCTACCACAAGTTGGTGAATAAAGATCTATATATAAAAGTGGTCGACAAAGCCATAACTATGGACAATTTACGATTACTATGTCTAGCAGTAAACGTCTGCAGAGAGACCGCGCGACGCCCACAGTATAAATTCCTAGCAGATTCATAGATGCAAGACTTAATGCACAGTACTTGCCTAGCTATCATTTTGATAAGAAGTCGTACATGAGCTTCCAATTGGTACCAATATCGGTGACCTTGAATGACTTTGAATTGCGAAATGGCCCTTATTTTGCATTATGTTACCGAATGTGGTAATGAGCCTTATTTTGCATTATTTCACCAACTTCGTGTACGATGTCGTCGTAAAACAATTGTTAGGCTTACCTCGGTTTCAAAGTTTACTTCTGATAGATGACCATATTAATACCATCTGCGGTTAGGCAAAACAAACTCTGATAACTGGTTTTGATGGGCGTAGGTGCATAGATGATTGGGTGTACTGCATAGATTACCACTGATGCTTAGTTATAGTAGAAATTAGGAACTCAGTTTAATAATGGGCGTAGGCACTGGCCCACTACATGTACGATGTCTTCAGCACAGGTGACAGTTCTGGATCTGAACTGTGTGCCCGTATTCTGAAATCACTTACAAAAGCTGCATGGTGTTTATGGCACGTTTCGACGGTGTTCACGCATTCAGCTATAACTCCGCCGGAAGTGAAGCCATTTGAATGAAAATTGTGGCACACTCGTAGTATATTGTTAATTGCAGCTGGCCCTGGCAAGGGACGCATTGCCATCACCTGTCGAATTACATTGAACAATCTGTCTACAGCGGCGATGCGCCTAATTTCAAATTACTTTCACCACTTTGTTATCAAAACCTGCGAAGCAGGTTTGGTATTGAGCGTTACACGTATACTGAGACCAATTCCGTGTGTATGTATGTGTGTATGTATGTATGTATGTA
>Ga0209780_1002728_pt1 | contig 12729 bp, 8 predicted proteins | sample WorMetexBAHAMAS2_FD_187384 | JGI IMG/M metagenome (GOLD analysis project Ga0209780, IMG submission 187384) | Marine gutless worms symbiont microbial communities from Max Planck institute for Marine Microbiology, Germany - Inanidrilus exumae... | ecosystem: Host-associated > Annelida > Digestive... | reverse complement strand
CTAACAACTCTTGTCAAGCGCTATAATTTAATACTATTGGTGTGGGAAGGTAACCGTGGGTCAAACCCCAGAATGAATTTGCATTGTCGGCGTCTAGATGATCCGCGTCCATTTCCACGTAAGCTGGTGAACGTATATGCATCGTTTTATAATTGTAACTGGGCCTGGTGTTGGTATGGAGAGGTGGGTGGATGCTAAACAGTGAAATAATACCGTTTATTTATATAATTTATACAGGTTCAGGTTAGAGTACTCGATACTCAATACTCGATACTCGATACAGGATTAGAGTACTAGGCTTAACTCTAAACATTATTGCCGTTGGCAGATTATACAAAAATCGATCGCCGCCGCAGATGGCGCCGCGTTATAGCGTTAACAATGCAAGTGGTCCAATCCATGCTCGGCAGTGGTGTATGAGATAAACGATGGTGATATGCTTTAGGACTTAAGAAAATGCAAAGACACAACCCTAGGGTCGGGCTATAACTGCCACAAGGTGTGGATAAGATTGCTATACGTCTTCAATTCCTATACAACCGTTTTCGCGCGTCTAAGAAGCCGATATATGCCTCAAAAGTGCATTTACAACCGTTCTGTTAATTTACCTACCTTCTACTATCGTCACTTTATAAGCTGCAGCTGACAGAAAAACAGCGTACTGGTGGCGGTCAAGTCAGGAGGCAGATGAAAACAACTCCTGCGAAGGTTACAAAATCTCGTAATACAACACCAAGGACCGCCAAGAAGTCAATTGCCGTCAAGGAGAAAACATCAACTCGGGTGAGTGTAGTCATGTATAACCCTTGCAAGGTGTGGTGTCTAGACGTACTATAGACTGCGCAATTTTCTGACTTATGACTTATCTGCTGCAGCTTAATTTTGGATGTGTAACTTTAAGAACTCTTTCCTGGTAAAATGATCTAAATCTAAGATATTTCACATTTAAATGTTTGCAATTGTTATTTGTATTTATAAGAAGACCAGCAAGGCCGCACATGAAGACACCACATCGACAGCATACAACTGTTTGGTTTGCTCAGAACCATACATTGATCCTCCAACTGAGGATTGGATACAATGTCAGACATGCAAGGAATGGACACATGAACTTTGTACCGGTGGAAATACCAGTAGCCGATACATTTGCGATTGTTGTGACTAATTTATTTAGACTACGCTGTAGAATATGGACGATTTGTGATGTTGATTGCATCCAGTTTTGGTTTTCAGAGAATGTTAAGCCATACGACATTGCTGCTTTAGTGTAAGATCTTGTGAACCTCCATAGTTGCGGACATGTTGCCGTATCAACTGAAAAAAGATTGTTACTACTTTACTTAACGTTGTTGAAGGTATGTTGATAAAGTTGCTGCTGTTAAACTTTTTGTACTTGGGGTAAGACGCCTATAACCTGGGCATTTTGCCCCGGAGTTGGGGCAAAACACCCACCCTCGGCACCCTGACTAGTTTAAAAATGGTTTTTGACAATAAAAATGATATGTTTGTAAAAATAAGGTTTGCACGCCTAAACTATGATGCCTGGGTTAAAGGTTATTTGAGAATAACATGTTTCTACCACAGAAGAGACCAACTTTTCCTTAGCTTGAGCGTTTTGCCCCACTCTACTCTACTCATTTCCCGTCCCACAGACGGTAGGAGGCTGAGTTGGCTTGGATGGCTGGTTACATACCGAGATGGTATGCACGCCCGAAGACGGTCACTCATCCCAGTACCAACCGACCGATAGTATGGCGGCCGTGGATCGAATTCACGACCATCGAGTCGCAATTCCGACGCCCTAACCACTAGACTACCGAGCCACCTAATCTAACACAGTAAGTTTTGTTTAACTGGGAAAAAACATAGAGAAGCACGTAAGTAAGTAAGTAAATTGTTTAATAAGCACATGACATACGCACATGCAGCAAATGGTACATGTGATCAAAAACATGGGACGAATGTACATATAAAAAGGCTACACAAAATAGTGTGAACTAATCACGGCTATACGTATGAACAACATAACAATAAAACTGGTTGATCAATAGATGTCGCTAAATAACATTCTATAGAGAAAGTTTTTCTTGCTAGCAGCATTGACATCTGTAGGTAATATTAAACCGTTTGTGCGCTGACGCAAGTGATACTGAGTGTTTTTAGGTTGGGGGAGGAGGCGGTGGAGAACGTGGTTTGGGTTGTACATTGCGGAGAAGAACAGCTTGTCATCAGAATCCTCACTTAATTCGCCCAGAGTGCAGAAGGAACGGGGGAGATAACCGTACCGTATGGCCTTCTTGATGACGGACTGAAGCCGGTTCTCTTCATCAACCTTTAGATATCCCCACCAAGCGGGGCTAGCATACAAGAGTTGTGAGACCAAAGTGGCGCGTGTTACGTCCCATAACTCGTTTCCGCTGAGACCGTGGGCACGGATGGTTTTTAGAGCATACATAGAACGAGCAGTTTTAGCAACATGGTGTGATGGTGAAACGTAAGGGTGAAACTAACAGTTATGCCAAGTATGTTCATTTTCTCCACCCGCTCTATGCCTGGGACGGGAGTTGGATAAGAAAAATATTTTCTCTTACGTGGGAGGTGAACAATCATTTCACGTGACTTGCTGCTGTTTAATTTTAAGTTGTTAATTGTAGCACTAGTACACCTCAAATGCAATTAAGTTTTTAGGCCGCATTGCATGCATTGCATACACATGTGATTTTGAGACATGTGAGCGTAGAGACAGACCGATAGATAACCAACCAAACAAACAAACAAACATACATACACTGACACGCAGATCGCAATACTTCACACCGCTACCGCGGGGAAGGGAATAAATGGTCATTTGTTATAACAATTTTTCACAATATTTTCATTTGGGGCTTAAAGGACACGCAACCAACTACAGCGCACACAACTGCCCTGCTTATAGGGGGACATTTACGCCTTTACCTTTACCTTTACTGCGCAAGACTGGTGCAGACTGCAAAGTGCAGCACACACTGCGCGCATCCGACAATACTGGCTACAGGCAAATTGCGCCGACAAGTTCTACTGGCCTCCAAATTCCCGATTTGAATCCACTCATTTGATTCCATTCGACTATCACGTCTGCAGTTATCGCGCCAGAAAATACGACAAACTTTAGCCAAACCCGAAGATGAACGCAGAGTTGAAAGTGGCTCTGCATACAATTTTGGCTGATCTGTCATAAAAACAATAAACAGGTCCGTTATGAACAACAGAAAGTGACTGAGAGGCTGACAGCATGCGTGAATGCCAATGATGAACATTTCGAATACTCAGCGTGACATTAAAACATCATATCTCGATGCTATGCTTTAACAAATAGTATGCTGTTAAATTAATAACCACCCCCTTTTAAAGGTGGTTTGTCATTATTGTCATCCTTATGCTAGGGTTTGATGCAGTCTACCTGTGTGCAAAATTTGACAATTCTAGCTTTTGCCGTTCCACAGATACCACTAGGGGCGCCAAAATTTAAAGTGGGTCACATGACGCTGACCACGAGACTGACAAAGCCTACGTGTGTACAAAATGTGACCACTCTATGTTCAGCCGTTCCAAAGATATGTTTGGTGCCCACCATGCCCACCAAAATTTAAATGGTTCACGTGACTTTACCACGCCCCTTTCACGGATGTTTGCCGTCCGTGGGCTAGCACTCGCTACAATCAACCTATCTATCAAATTTGACTTATCTATCTCCACCCACTACGTAGATACGAAAGGCGATAAAATGCCGAAAATGGGGTGGTTTGAGGCCCAAACCACCCCATTTTCTTTCGGGGTAGTTAGGGGTCACTCAAGGTCACTGGAAATAGCACCATTAGATAGCTCGCATACGAGTTACTATTAGCGTTCCATAGTAACTATGTTCCATTCTTGTACAGGTTTTACCGCGCGACGCTATGCTAGCGCAGTAGGCCCCTACATGCTGTCGTCGTGTGTCCGTCTGTCCGTCACAAGCCGGCACGGCTAAACGTATAGGATCACGCAAACAACGCCTTGCGATAGGCCAGGGACTCGTTTTCTGACGCATAAGATCTCGACGAAATTTCAACGGGGTCACACCCAAGTGGGCGCCAAATAGAGGTAAGGTAGGTTCAAATTGGCGATTTTCGACCAACATCTCGCTATATCTCAGAAACGGTGCCAGATAGGGACATAGTTACTATGTAACACTAATATGAACTCTATCGAATGGCGCTATTTCCAGTGAGGTTGGGTGACGCTTAACTACCTCCAAAACCACCCCATTTTCGCTATTTTGTATCGCCTTTTTTATCTTCGTAGTGGGAAGAGATAGAAACTTCAAATTTGGCAGATATGTTCATCATAGCAAGTTGGCCCATGGATGGCAAACTATCCCTGAAATAGGCGTGGTCAGGTCACGTGAACCATTTAAATTTTGGTGGGCACCAACCATATCTCCAGAACGGCTGCAGCTAGAGCGGTCAAGTTTTGCATGCATGTATAGGCTATGTCAAATCCCAGCATAAGGATGACAAATGAAATCACCCTTAAAAGGGGCGTGGTCAGAGTCAAATAATTCACTTTCAATTTTCACGCCCCCAGTGATATATCTGGAATTGGCAATGCTAGAATCGTCAAATTTTGCGTGAATGTAGACTGAATCAAATCCTAGCCTACGGTGACAAACCACCCCTCCTTAAATTTTGGGAAATAAGTGATAATATCTCGGAAACGGTGTAAGATAGAGACATAGTTGCAATGTAAGACTAATAGGAAATCGTATGTGGCCTATCGAATGGCACCATTGCCAATGCCCTTAAATGACCTTTAAGGTCACTTTTGCTAATTGAAACCTTTATAACTGATATACTTCGTGAAACATAGCACGAACTTACTAACATAGCGCATCGCACGGTCCCTATGCGACGGCTAAGCTTCTTGTTGTACCATAGCAGTAAAACAGGAAAGAATACTCTATAATGTGGTGGTTTAACGGACTGATGACGTTATAAATGCATCACACTGCAAGGTTCACTTGAGTTACTTCATGCGTAATAATAATGCAATGAGAAGGATTTTTCCCATATTCTTTCATATTCATTGTGTACTTCTTGTACGATTTTTATCGCGCAACGCTATCCTAGTACGGTATGTACTGCCGTCGTGTCATCACTCGTGTGTCCGTCCGTCTGTACCAAAGCGGCTAAACGGATGATCATGCTAAAACGCCATACGATAGCCCAGCGACTCTAGTTTTCTGATGCCAAAGATATCGGCGAAATTCCAACAGGGTCACCATCAGCGGGGCTCCAAATAGAGGTTGGTCAGGGTGATGTAATCCGTTTTCTAAAATATTGTTCCAATCGCATCTTTGGAGTCAATGAAACCAGGCACTTGAAATGTCGTGTGCTGATTGATATAGAGGTGTACTAGTGCACAAATGATAGATTACCGCTAAGGGATGTGTTCAGGGTCACGTGACTTCTTAGGTTTTGATCAAAGCCTGCGGGAATCTAAAAGATTTTCTGCCCGAAGACTCATCAAGGAATACCCTAACAAAAAGTGAAAAGATAAACATTGGACGACTTTCTGCGAAAGTTGTGCACAATCGGTTCTATCGAACGCACTGCTGGAAGCCGTCGGACACTGTCATCGGGAACTGCAGATACCATTGCCTCACAAGACTAAAGTCATAGTTAAGGTGAAGTTGCAAATTTTATACCTGTTCTGTAGAGTTTCATTTCTGTTTCCATTGGTACATAAAGTGTAAAAACGACCAAGAAATACCAGAGTTACAGTGAAAATAAAGTGGCACGTTTTTGTGGGTCACGCTGTATATTTGGATGTAAAACGAATTTATTGGAGTCATGTTCTGGGGGCTGGATCATTCATGTTTGGGAGGACTATCTATGGCATTTGGGGCCCCCACTTGGGGGCTTAGCCCCCATGTTCCCCCTTGTCCTCGCCCCTTGGTGGAATACAATCTTAGATCTCATGTATGTTACCACTGCGACCTGTGTACAGTGTTGACATGCCTGAGCAATTCCTGTGACAGATATCGCGACTCCTAGCTGTGTGTAGACGTGGTCAGACATTATCTGTAGTGTCATCGTGTTCAACGATATTCTACAACACAAGCACAGTCGTACGCTCATACTAACTCGCACTAGACAACCATCAGTCAGTTAAAGTTGCATATATTGATTACCATAAAGCATTCGACATGGTCTCACGAACTAAACTGCGACACAAATTGAGCCATTTCGGAATTTGTGGTAACATACTCAAATGGATAGGTGAGTTTTTCTAGAAAACCGTACCCAGTGTTTGAACCGCCATGTCCTGCCCACGACAAGTGATAAGTGGCGTGGTCCAGGGCAGTGTGCTGGGTCCACTGCTCTTCTACTTTATGTTGACGATGTTGTGATATTGTTTAGTTTTGGTGAATTGTGCAAACTTTACGCAGATGCTATGAAACTATACTCTATAATACAAACCAGACAAGATGTCAATGAGCTACAGAGTAGCCTTGATGCAAGTTGCAGCTTTGCCCAATCAATGGCAACTCACAATATCTTGCAAGAAGTCAGCAGTGTTATGCCTTGGTCAAACTGACATTGACCAGTGTTAGGCCTATGTAATTAATGCAGGCCAGTGTTAGTTTTGTTTCCGAAATACGTGACCTTGGCATTTTAACTGATAATAAGCTAGCAATGTCGCAGCATATTTGTACTGTTGTGAAGAAAGCCCGGACAAGAGCAAGCCTAATCTTTAAATGTTTCCATTCTAGACACACGGGCTACACTACTTAAAGCTTTCACAACCTATGTTAGACCACTATTAAAATACGCCACCTCAGTATGGTTGCCATATACTATCACAAATATAACTAAAATAAGAGTCAGTACAGCGATCATTAACAAAGAGATTACCAGGACTAAGCAATCTGCCATACATAAAACGTCTGGAATTTCTTGGCATAGACAGCCTCGAATTACGTCGGCTGCGCTACGACTTGGTCTTTGTATACAAAATGATATTTGGTTTTGTTGATCTGAAATTCAGCAACTATTTTACATTGAGAGCTAGTAGTACAACCCGTGGCAATGATTACAAACTGTTTAAGTAAGTAAGTAAGTAAGTTTATTGAGATCTTGTAGCCATAAGGCTAGATTGGTAACAATGATACACAATGTAAAAATGCAATATAAAACACAACACAAAATACTACATAAAATACTACCAATAGGCTATGAAACACAGATACAAATGCAGGCCGTGAAAATTACATGAAAACACAATATGTACAACATACACATATAAAATAAAATAAAATGGCGCTGTTACAAACATGAAAGGTTGTCACTGGTAACGCTTTAGGGAGTAATTTATAAAGGAGCAGTGCCGTTTAGTTCGGACCTGAGGGATGGGGTAAACTGTAGAATGCCGCAGTCGGTAAGAAACGGAAGGGTCACGTTGATGTGGGAGGAGGTCATGCAGACAGTTCCCAGGATGGCAGATCTGTTTAAAGAATTTCTGCTGAAAATTGCATGGTCGCAGCTTAAGAGACTCAATCTCACAGAGAGCGAGGGTAGTGTTGTATGGTAATGTAACTGGGTGCAAAATACTGCGTAGAGCACGTTTTTGGAGAGCCTTCAGTCGATCGCTCTGTGCAGTGGTTAGGTTATCATGGTTATGATGCTAAACCACGCAGCCTATTCGAGGTTGAATGTTCACAAACATTTCTTTTGTGAAAGAGTTGTTCATATATGGAACGATCTTGAATGTAGCATCATAGACTTCAGCAGTATTAAACGTTTTAAGACGTCACTGTTATCTTGCAATCTAAACATATACATTTTTAATTGACACTGACACGAGTTTATTAGCATCATTCAATATGATAACAGAATACAGAATACAATTTTAAAGAATAAACAAAATGAAAACTGAATACAATTTATACAATTTATAGAATAAACAAAAATGATGCTAATGGGCCAGTTGACAGAAGAGAGGCAAGCTCTCTGTATGACGTCAACCAGCCCAATTACAATAAAAATAATTACTGAATATAAAAACCACACAAAAAAGAAAATCTACACAACTACAAAAAAAATACTACAAACGACAAACTAGATGAACTACAACAAAAACTGCTACATGAAACTCCAAGGTATAGAATTTAACAATAAATGGTACATGAAATTACTACAAATAAGACAAAAGAACTGGAAGGAAGAAAGAAAGAAAAAAAAGAGAAAGTATCACTAAATATAACTGGCCACAAGGGACATTTTAAGTTTATGTGAAAATAATTTGTAGCTTTTCTCACTTCTTATATCAATCGACAAAGAATTCCATATACGTGGCCCATTATGTCTAAGACTTATGGTTCTTTTAAGAGTCCTAGCAGATAAAAAATGAAAGTCTTTGGATTTACGAGTGTTATATGAGTGCACTGAAGAATTAATTATAAAGTAATTTGAAAAATTTTCTGGAAGTGAATTTGAAAGGAATTTAAACATAAATTGTGAAACCTGCAATGTATATATGTCACTGATAGTAAGTATCTGTAAATTCTTAAAATAAGGGGCTGAATGTACCAAACGTTGTATTCTACATATAGCCCTGACAGCACGTTTTTGAAGGATGAGAATGGAATTAAGTTTTGTAGAGGAACAGTTGGCCCAGACTATAGCACAGTACTGTAGATATGGTAGAATAAGTGATTGATAAATTGTTAAGAGTATAGTCATAGGCAGACGATATTTCAGTTTGTTCAAGATCCCACAGGTTTTGCTAATTTTACCAATTATAGAGTCAATGTGGGTAGTCCAATTCAGGTGTTGATCTAAATACACACCAAGAAATTTAGTGGATTGTACTTGTTTTATCAAAGTGCCATTGATTGAAATTTGATCAGTTACAATATTATGATCATATTTCTTTTGTGGGCTAGTAAAAATTATAAAATTAGTCTTATTTACATTTAAAGATAATCTATTTATCTGGAACCAATGACTAATTAATTTTAATTCTCCATTAATTATATTAATTAACTGGCTTAAATTGCGATTTGCCAGAAATATGTTAGTGTCATCTGCATACAGAATTAAGCTGATCAAATCGGAAACATAAACGATATCGTTAATATAAATAAGAAACAGTAACGGGCCAAGTATTGAGCCTTGTGGGACACCACATCTAATTGGGAGATACGTAGATGAATAATTATTATAATGAACGTACTGCTTCCGGTTATTCAGGTACGATTTAAACCATGACAAAGCATTTCCACGGACTCCATAGTAATGTAGTTTATTTAATAAAATATTATGATCAAGAGTGTCGAATGCTTTGGACAAATCAATAAATACACCAATAGAGAACTGATTTTTATCTATTGCTTCAGATATTTTATCTGTCATCTCTAGGACTGCCATAGCTGTGGAACGACTACTACGAAAGCCAAACTGACAACTGTTCAGAATGCTATGTTTTTCAAGATAGTTTATTAGTCTATTATAAACTAATTTCTCATATATTTTTGAGAAGCTTGGGAGAACAGAAATAGGCCGATAATTACAGATATTAGATTTGTCACCACTTTTGTAAACAGGATAAACTTTTGCTATTTTTAGTGCTTCAGGTACACAGCCAGTAATAAATGAATTGTTTATTATTGTAGAAAGATGCGGAGCAATATAGTTAATAGATAGCTTAAGGATATCTGTAGGTATATTGTCGTAACCAGAACTAGTTTTAGGTTTAAACTCTTTCACAATATTTATGACCTCCGAGTCGGTAGTTGGGAACAACATAAAAGACTCTTTGTAATTACCTTTCATATAACTTAGAGGATTATCAGCCATGTCTGGAATATTATTGGCCAGAGAAGGACCAATGTTGGTAAAATATTCATTAAATTTTTCTACAATTATGGATTTATCATATACATCAGAATTATTGATTTTAAAACTATCTGATAAGACTTCATTTCTGTTACGATTCAGAATATTTCTAATTAATTTCCAAGTATGCTTAATATTTGTTTTAAATGTATCAAACTTTTCTCGATAATAAGCTTTTTCAGCCTTCTGAAGGAGAGTATTTAGTTTATTGCGGTACGACTTGTACCTATTTTTGTTAACTTCATTTGGATCTTTTATAAAGCATTTATACAGTTTTTCTTTTCTGTTACAAGATTTAACGAGACCAGCTGTAATCCAAGGTTTACGTGGCAAAAATTTGTAATTCTTTTTAACTTTTTTTAGTGGAAAAGATTTCTCAAAGATATTAGAGTATTTTGATATAAAATTAACATACTGATTATTAGCAGAAATACTATTTGGTGATTCTGAAACTTCATCCCAGACTGTACTATTCAAGTTATGCAAGAATTCCGCTTTAGCTTTGTCGGAGAAAAAGCGCTTGTTAATGAACTTTTCAGGTTTCATAGTCATCTTTCTACTGCTGTGTACAAAAACAGGCAGATGGTCAGACAGATCACAACAGATTATAGCAGGTACTAAATGTTTAGTGTCAACATCATTAGTAAAAATGTTATCAATTAGCGTAGCAGATTTACAAGTAACCCTAGTAGGCCTGTTGATAACAGGAAAATAAGAATAAGAAAAAATGCAGTTTATGAAGTCCGTAGTAGCTGAGTGAGAGTTGTACTTTAAGATATCAATATTGAAATCACCAGCAATGTAAGTAGGTAATCTACAATTATTTAGTTCTGACAATAAACTATCAAATGCAGCAGTAAACTGTTCAACATTTGTGTCTGGTGGTTTATAAACACATCCAATAATAACACGCAAGGTCGATAGCTCAACGAAAACACTTTCAGCAAAGTCAGCGGTCTTGAAACAAATATCCGATCGAATTTTACATTCAATACTGCTTAAAACATAGATACCTACACCACCACCAGATTTATGAGTTCTAGATCGTGCAAAAAAATTATAGCCTGGAATACAGTAATCACATTCATTGCAGGATGTGGTCCAGGTTTCAGTGACACAAATAACAGACACAGTGATTTGAGTTTGGTTAAGTAAGGAGATGAGCTCATTGAAATTTTTATTAAGACTACGACAATTTACATGAATTATAGAGAAACTAGCGTCAGTATATGTAATTAAGCCACATAAATCATCAGTAGTTGTATAGACCGAATCTGGTAAAGTTAAGTCGTTATAAAAATTACCTTCAGGGTCAAGGTCTTCATTATTTGCTAGGAATCTATTTTCAGATACAGATATAGGTTTGAAACATAATTGGGCATTATTAACTGAATAGCTACAAGAAGTATCATTTACATGTTTACATCCATGAGAACATAAATCTGAGATCATAGAGAAAAAGGAAACAAAAAAGAAAGAAAAAAATTACAAGGTTAAAATAAACAATACACAATATCCCGTTAAACAGTCTCACACTCAGTACAGTCCAATAAGCATGTACTATGCTGTCTATCTCAGACTCAAATAATACCAAAATCTGCACTGTAGCATGCGAGTGACTATTACTTAGCGGCTTAATTTAGTTACGTCTTCCTCAGTTAAAATTTTGACCACTTGATTAGTATGCTTCTTGGCATAGATTACTCCGTGCCAACTCCATGTGCCAGAAATCACTTTATCTTTCCACAGCTTCCTACACTGAGAATACAGAACTTCGCTGTGTTTGGTAAGATGCTCGTTAATATAAATTGGGCTGTGCTGATCTTGACGAACACGCAGTTGCCTGCGAGCCTTGTATACCATGTCTCTTGCACGTCGATTGGTAAATCGCACAATAGTTGGTCGTACTTTATCAAATTTGCCCCTAGGCATTCTATGTGCAATCGATATGTCCGCTGGCGTGGTGCTCAAACCAAGTTGATTTTCGAAGAAGTCTAAGACACACAGTAGAGTACTTTCGGAAGATGACGGACCTGTACCAACTGGTTCAACAGCAACAACTTCAGCAGCAAGTTCAGGTAATCCTTTGATAACGATGTTATCAACACGAGTATACGTTTCGAGAAGTTCCAGTCTGGCTTCAGTTTTGACTAGGCTGGATTGCAGATTTTCAGCTTCTCTGCATAACTGATCGACGGTATCACTCTTCGTTGTAAGGCTTGAACGCAGTTCGTCGACGACTGAACTTCTGTCAGCCAACATCGACTGAAGGTGACTGACATCAGAACGTAGTTGATCAATAATATCATTTTTTACAGATAATTCAGCTCGTAGTTCGTCAATTGATGCTTTCAGTTCATTAACCGGGTGAGCAACAGCCGCGATGGATTGAGCGATAATAGGTTGTATTACCGAAGTCAAAGTTTCAACGACTTCCTTACTTGTCAACAATCCAATAAGTTTCTTCGTTTCCATTTTATCTCTATTACAACAATAATTTAGCTTTATATTGTTTCTAACATTAATTTTAAGTACTTTTCCTCGCCGCAGCTACACAACAACACTACCACCGATGAATCATACCCGTTGCCATCAATCCTTAATCATCATCATTAGTTTATTAAAAACAGCTGACAAACCGCAGCAGTAAAACACAAAACACAAAACACAGTAGAAAAAATGTCAGAGCAATCATGCACACATATAAATCATGGTGTAGATAGTCAGAGTGACTTTATAAGTTGATGAGTATATTGAGTGAGATATGGTTAAAATACATGGTTGCTGACGATTATGTAGTAATAACAGTTAGAAC
>Ga0209780_1002727_pt1 | contig 12732 bp, 8 predicted proteins | sample WorMetexBAHAMAS2_FD_187384 | JGI IMG/M metagenome (GOLD analysis project Ga0209780, IMG submission 187384) | Marine gutless worms symbiont microbial communities from Max Planck institute for Marine Microbiology, Germany - Inanidrilus exumae... | ecosystem: Host-associated > Annelida > Digestive... | reverse complement strand
AATATGGTATGGAGACGATGTATTGCCCACTGTTGATCAGACATGGGTCAATTACATTTTTGTCAATTACAATTAAATTACAATTAGATTTCATTTTACCAATTACAATTACAAGCAATTACAGTCAGGTCAATTACAATTACAAAATTGCCAAATACAATTACTTTTAGTTGTTGGCTAAAGTCGCTACTTAACTCATAACACATAATTTTTTTATTGCGTTATTGCCCGCCGGCACTGATACATTTATTGCACAAACTATGCAGTTGATAATCACTTAATTTCACTCAAACAATACAGTGAAGTGTCAGTTGTGCCAGTGACTCAGTGTCAATTTCACTTGTTGCATTTAATGAACACAAGCTGGTTCTCTCTGGTCGAAATATTTTGCCGGTCGTACTGAAGATTCGTTCGACTGGAGTGGTAAAATGCTTTAATCCTCACAATAAATAAGTAAATGAGAAAAGGCCCTTGTAATTGTTAAACAGCAATTACAACTGGTCAATTACAATTACAATTACAAAGTTTTCAATTACAATTACTTGTAATTGGCCTCAAAATTTATCAATTACAATTACATCGGCGAACTGTGTCTTTCTCGTAATGAGCTAGTTGCTGTTAGCAAGGGAATTCAGACAGTAAGTAAAACTGCTGCTAGAAGTGTCTTAGTTGTCAGCTGGCTAACACATGTTGACCTGTGTAATGTCCATAAAATGGTTCTTATTGTTTTAGAATTTTCCGGAACTTGTTTTGCGTAGAATTATATTACTGCATAATTGCCAACTGGTTACTTAGATAATTGCCCATTTCCCCGTAACAGAGGGGCATGGTCAGAGTTATGACCCATTTTCTAAATTTTTGTGCCAGTCATGTCTTTGTAATCGGTGAAGCTGGGCACTTCAAATTACGTTTAATGATTGATGCAGAGAGCACGAGTGCATGCATGATATATTACTCCTCAAAGGGTTGTGTCCAGAGTCACATGAACTCTTTAAATTTTGGGTAATAAGTGATAATATCTCGGAAACGGTGCAAGATAGACACACAGTTGCAATGGAAGACCGATAGGAAATCATATGTGGTTTATCGAATGGCAGCATTGCCAATGCCCTTAAATGACCTTGAAGGTCACTTTGCTATTTGAAACCTACTTCTATAGTTCATGAAACATAGCACAAATTTTCTAACATAGCTTGTCAGCTTGTCATGCAGTCCCTCTACAGTAGCTGAGCTTCTTGTCCAAGTCCTTTTAGTGCAAAACTTAGCGGTAAATTAAAAACTAAATTTGTAATGGGCTACAGTTGTCGTTAGATCCAACTACACCCTAACTATACCATAAACATTTCGCTGCGCTACCTTGAGAAATATTTGATCCATTTTCACCCACTGTTGCCAGTTACCCATTTTTGCACCATTGTGCATATTCTGTTTTGCTGTGGTGTCTTCAGTCCTTTGTAGAGTAAGAACGATACCAAGCTCAGCACCCAATACCCAATACTTTGGCTAAAGTTGTCAGCCGCTGTCCTGGACGACTGAAGCTGTTTGATGCAGCCAAGATGCGTGGTGCACACACGCACACATCATGGCGGCATCAAGCAGCTTCAGTCGTTTGAGCGTCGCCAGGAGTGGAGAGACATGACGCGCGACAAATTAATTGTTGGTATCGGATTTTACAGCGCACTTTACTGGCACCCCATTCCTGGTGTTTGTGTATTGATTCACCAGTGTTTCCCGCGATCTGCAGTGAGGCGGTCTGCGGCTTATCAGATCGTTGTGGGTGGCCAGACGGCACCGCAGACTGTTGTCTGCCCAGTATTGGGCACGATTATTAAGAAAAGTATTGGGCGAATACCAATACCACCCAATACTGGCAAGTATTGTCCAATACCCAATACCCCAATACCGGTATCGTTTGAACCTTAGTCCTTTGCAATTGTGTTGTTTTCTGGTTGTGTGTTTGTTAAATTTCGTGCAATTTACCCGTAGCTAGCTGGCGTCTTATGGTGGCTCTTAGTTTTTTTCCGGTTGTGTGCGGATGACCGACAGACGGAATTCTCACCACGGCATCGCCGTCACCGACAATCGCTACCAAGGCAACGCCAGGCTCGCAGCGAAAATTTGATACCGGGTCATTTTTTGGTGGATTTTCCGTTGCCGTTGCCATTGGCGTGATTGCGGTTGGACTGTGGAAGTTGTATTGGACGCGGCAGAAGGAGCAGCCGTACCTTGTGTTTGATGCTTGACATATTCACATTTTTCCTTGTTGTTCTCGCTCCAGATTCTGTCATTCCCAGGAGTGTTGTTTCTTATAAATCCATTGTAACTGGTTTATCTGTCAGTCAATCAGTAAATAGGTCCGTGGCCTAAGCAAAAGAGTGTAACTGCAGCATTGGATTATGATGCATAACATACTGCAGGGAAAAATTTTGACCGAAAGCATTCAGCAATTTTTATTCACATTAAACCGTGGTAGAACTCAATATTCTACACTTTACTAGTTGCTATACAATGTAATGTCTTTTACTTAGATCATGTACTAGTAGGACATTGTTTAGCTGTTACAGTAAAAGATACATGATGACCTTTTGATATCATGTGATAGGTTATCGCTTCTTCATTGGCTTCAGATATTTTTCAGCTTTGGACTATAAGGTCCACAATAATAGTAATGTATTATAGTAGAATAGAACAGTATGGTGAAAATCAGATAAGAAAAAATTATTTATTTACCTAATTTAGTCAGCTTTGCATATTTTTTTGTTTGGATGAGTCATGATGTGGTGATGTATATAATCGATTTGCTGTTTGGTTGCGATTATATCCACAAAGGCAACATCATTATCTGTAGTATAATGTCCTGTAAGCAGCGTTACTCAAAAATTGTGACCAAAGAATTTTGAGAATGTTTGTGCTTTAGTAGCGCATACAGTAGCTTAGATTTTGGGGACAAGCTGGATCTGGTTGTTGGAATTTTCTTGGAATCCTGATAGCACTCAACCAACCTTTACTTACTACATGCTGCCTTTGTGGAGGAGGTTTGAACTCTAGTTTGTATTTTTCATCCTTGAGTTAATCTCGTTTCATACTTGAAGAGTTTCAGAACTTGAATTATTTAACTATTGCATAGTGTCTTCTGACCATCCGCATTTTTTATATTCTCGTTAATGTGTGCTATTTTACTATAGTCTGGGTGCTTTTTGTAAAATGTGTGTTTATAAATTTTGGGATAAGGTGGCAAATGTTCAACATGCAGTTATTTTTAGCTTAGGTAATTTTGTTGTTGTATTGCTTGCGTTTGTTATGTTGGGTTTAGTTTCTTCAGTACTAAGCCAAGATATTGGCTGAGAAGAATGTATTTGAAATGACCTATTTTGTGTCGAGTGGGATGCAAAACCTTAACTCGATCAATCGAAATTGTAATATGCATGGGTCCTTTTCACATCAAGTACTTGAAGTCTTGTATTATTATGTAGTAGTGATTTGATGTAGCTGTTTAGCACTGTTGGTTGGGAGACCAAAATGGTGAGCAGCCAGTGAAAATCCTGTGCTAATTGTTGGCAAGGTTTCCACATTTTGGAGGATCGAGCCCAGGTGAATAACTCTTGGAAGACAGGCTTGTTTAAAGAAAATCTGAACATGGTGGTGGTGGTGGTGATGGTCATACTAGCAGTAATAGCAGTATTAATAGTAGTTGCAGTAGAATTGTAACATTGTCGTACTGTTATTGCGGTTTTCGTGTGTGCTATTAATATTGTGTGTAAATTTATGTGTACAGTACACGTGGATTTTCTTTGTAAGTTCGCATATACCAGTGACCAAGGGTTTTTTACGGCATGACACTGCTAGCACAGTATATGCTGTCATTGTGTGTCTGTCTGTCTGTCCGTTCATCACACGCTGGTATTGTTTTAGAACAGATAAATGTAGAATCACGCAAGCAACGCCTTAAGATAGCCCACGGACTTTAGTTTTTTTTGATGCCAAAGATCTCTGCAAAATTCCAACAGGTTTACCCGAAATGGCGGCGCCAAACAGAGGTGGGTTAGGTTCAGATCAGCGATTTACGACCACTATCTTGCTATATCTCAAAAATGGTACAAGATTAGAACATGGTTACTATGAAATGCTAATAGGAACTCGTATACACTCTATTGAATTGACATAGAGTGACCCCTAAGTACCCCAAACCATCCCATTTTGGATATTTTTGTATCGTTTTTCATATCTTGTAGTGGGTAGAGCTAGAGACTTCAAATTTGGTGGGCAGGTTTATCATAGCAAGTGCTACCCCAGTGATGGCAACTATCCCTAAAAGGGGCGTGGTCATGTTACACGAACCATTAAAATTTTTCAGGAACCAGTCGTATCTCTGGAATGGCTGAAGCTAGAATCGTCAAATTTTGTACACTGGTAGACAGTACGGAATCCTAGTCTATGGATGACAAACCATCCCTAAATGGGGCGTGGTCAGGGTCACATGACCCATTTTTTAAAATTTTGCCCCAATCATATCTTTGGAATTGTTGAAGGTTGGCATTTTAAATTTCATGTGCTGATTGATACACTACACAGGAGTACTGGTGCACGCGTGATGTCTTACCCCAAAAGGGATGTGTTCACATAATGTGACCTCATTGAATTTTGGGAAATAAGTGGTAGTATTTCAGAAACTGTGCAAGATAGAGACACAGTTGCAATGGAAAATTAATTATATGCGGCATATCGAATGGCACCATTGCTAATGCCCTTGAATGACCTTGAAGATTATGTTTGCTGTTTGAAACATTTGTACTTCCCAGTCCCACAGCAGTATGGTCAGTCCATTAGTGTCAAAACAAGTTCCTGAAAATTCTAAAACAATGTCTGAGTAGATGAAATGGTTCAGAATTGTCGGCCTGGGCTGCCGATGGTAAGTGAATGCTGATTGCAACACCATTTGCTAGGTCTCACTGTATAATTTACGACATCCTAATGCAAAACACTTGAAGTGCAAATTCATACTTTATTTCACAAATTTTTTTCAATGTTAAAGTTATTTATTTTATTAATATATCCATGTTTTATATTCTATTTATAAGCACGACACTAATATAATAGGCAATATCTGCAAGTGTCACCACGTGAAATGTCAAACTATTAATGTGCGAAAATATAATGTCAGACTGTAATAGTGAGATATTTCAACATTCTCGCAGCGACCTTTAGTCACTACGTGTGACTCATTCTTTATTCTATTATGGTGAACATCACATGACCACGTTTCGACCAATCAATTTAGCAGCTCATACTACAGACTTTAATCACTATACGATGTTTCACTGCATAACGTTCGATATTCTTTGTAGTGCATCTGACAGTCAAGTAAAGGGGCACGACATTATGACATGCGGTGGAAAGGAGTGCATGGGTTGAAAAAAGGCGGGAACCACTTATCTATATTCGCTTGTGTCAATTGTGTGACGATGCACTTGTAAAAATTAGACAACGAAATGGTTGTACTTGTTTGAAAAAGTTGCTTAATTTTACTTTGTCCTTGGACTCTCCTGGTCTCTTCCGAGTATAGCAGCGTTGACACCATTTCCGGTGCTTAGATTAGTTTTGTCTTCAATTCTGTGGCACATTGCATTAGTTTTGCATATGTTGTGTGAACTTTTCTGGCTTATAATATTCAACACGTGCATAGCAACATTGCCGTATTTTGCGACATAGCATCAACGCTGGCAGTGTGCAGTGGTGTATGTTGTTTTGCATTGCGGTACAGCATTGTGTGAATCACGGCTTATAGTTCAGTCATTTCATCAAAATATCAACTTACATGATGAATTATAATTCTAAAATGTGAAATACAATTTAATCAACAATGTTAATTTATGGTCCCTCACAATCCTCCAAACGCCAATCTTAGTCGTGTACGATTTGCATGCGCAATTAATAGATCCCGCATTTATTTATAAATTACCGTATTCAAAATTTGCATTCATTAAGATACAATTTGTCACAATTTATTGCTTTAAAGACACGGTGATTGTGCTGAATGCGATGCTGAACCCTAACTAACCAACCTATGGTTCATTCTGACCTGCGGGACTGCTAGAAATGTTATCTGAAACGGATTCTTTTTTGTGTAAATTGTTTCCTGCTGTCAGCAAAGCATGGCATGTGTTTAAGAAAGCCTGATTGCATGTGGCCTCTGCATGTGTCTGTTTTTGTGATTAGTGTTTGATTTGTTGAAATAGTGTAATAATTACTGGCGTTAGTGTGATTTTGCCGTGCGTCGTTGTCAGCGTGTAGGTATCTGTCTATTACAATGCTACATGTTGTGTTCGCATTTCTAGAGTTGCTAGTCGCAGCTTGTTAGAGTTTCATAGTACAGAGAATTCTGCTGATTTAATAATATTGTAATAATAGTAGTGACAGTCACATTTTAGAATGCCCTAAAATTTGAGGTGCTTGACATGGATTCAGGCGGCATAAAATCAGCTGTTAGAAATAATAAGTGTTTAAGCCTTAAACCAAGATACAGTCACACGGTGTAATGTCGGCACGCAAACCATTACCGATATTGTGTACAACATAGGAGACTGAACATCGAGCAAAGTTGATGGTCATTGTGGACATGAGTTACTGGTTGCAAGTAAGTACGTAAGGGAGCTTCTAAGGTGCAATAATCGAAAAGTCACGATGCGCCATGGTTGACTAAAACCTAAAAGAGATACGATTTCAGCATGTTTCTGAACTGGCAGCAGATCTTGAATTTATCAGCTGTCAGGAGTACTAAGGTATCACCAGTAGGGTAATTCACTGGCACAGTGTACGAAATCAGTAAATGGCAGTGTCATTAGATTACCGGGTTCAACATGACATCGGCTAGTTGCTTGATTGGCTGCTGATGTTGTGGCCGGTTATTTTTCACTGTTGAATGTTACTGCTAGAATTATGTGGTGAATACTCAATGATGGTTACAAGCAGGGCTGGAAATTGCATTATTTGTATCAGTTAATGACAAACATCATGATATTGTTATTATCTTCAATTTTGCTGTTATTTTCATTAAAATTTACTTTATACATTTTAGTCCGTATTAACCTAAATTACTTTATTTATTAACAATTAATGATGCTTGGTTGTCGGCAATTGGATGTTCAATTTTTATTCACTAATTGTCATTTTGTAGTGATTATGTATCTATGTTGTCTTGGCTGGTTTGTTTTCATAAGTATGTAATTTCTTATTTGGTTACCTACAACTGGCAATCATTGTGCATATTGTGTTTAATAGACATGACAATATAACACATTTTGTGACTAAAGTTTCTTTTCTGTACCAAAGGAAACAGCGTGCAATTTCTTTAGTCAAACGCAACATCAGTACCATTCTTATACTAACCTTAAAGACATTTTCAGTCATTCATACACCCAGCCAAGATATAATACATTTTATGCAAAAGTCAATTTATATGCGTATAGACAGTTTTATGTGTTTTCTATTTTATATTCATGTGCATGTAGTTTAAACGAGTTCTATATCTATTTCATGCATATCAATGTAAGTGGCCGATCGGTCCTTTTGTTTGATAAATTGATTGATGATGATATCATAATTATTTCTAAATAAGAAATCTAACTAAAATTATACTTCGTCAACCAACTAATTTACTAATATGCAGTTATATTTATTCTATTTATAAATAATGATATTACTAAATTTTGTTCATTATTTTGAATTATCTCGCTCCAAATTCCGCCCCATTAAATTATAAAATTTCGAGACCATTATTTGAGAAGTTCAGTTTTACCTGGTGGTTGTTGCACCGTGCATGTGGTGTTGTGTATTGTGATGCAGCTGCAAACATGACGACAGCGTTGCCAGTGACAACGCCCGCATCCTCGTCGGCGAATTTTGACGTGGCATCGTTCTTTGGTGGAATTGTTCTTGGTGCGGCTGTTGTGGCGCTCGGCCTCGTAGCGTGGAAATGCTACCAGCATCGGCGTCAGGCGAACGTGCCATACAGTGCCATGGCACAGTAAGCTGGATGCAACTGCTGATGATGAGGAAGAAGATGATTTCTCTGGGTACATTTGCTTCCATTAAATTTTGCCATTTTACCCTTCAAAATAAGTAGTCTGCCACAAAAAGTACAAGCTACCATTTTCTGCCCATGACGACATCTACCAGTAGAAATTGTGCAGTTTGCTGTCATAAATCTATGCACACTTCACTACACAAGGGATAAATCATAAATACCATCTTCATTCTTTGCTGTTAGCCGCTGTTATTAGCTAATTCCCATAAACGTAATCTATTTAAAAATTTATGTGTTAAGCAGACATTTATCTCAGATGTTTTGTAAACAGATTGTGTCAACGCGCAATTAATACTGAACAAACAGCCGAGCATTGTTTTCCCACCTATTAAGTTCGGAATTAATGGCAGTCATTGTTGCATTTACATCTTGTTGCATTTACATCTTAGAGTCACTGCTGATTTTGCTGCAGAACGGCCATGCACACGCTTTACTGCGTGTTTCTTACACGTCAGCACTTGAATTGCATTTGTTGAACACTGCGCATACATATAGATTTTCAACTTTGTTTTGTATTGTTCATGTGTACGCATAATAGGATTTGTGAAAGTCATGACAGTTCAGGCTAAATTTGCAGAATAGGTAGTGTGTGAATGGGAGCCTAGGAAAACCACACACAGACACAAACTCAACTTTAAGGGAAACTTATCAAAATTTGGTGGAAATACCTTTACATGGTCAGTCGCGTCTGTCTGTCTGTGGGTTTGTCCGCACTCTAAAAGGAAAACGGCTTGAGCTATCAGCACCAAAGTCGTTAGTCCATGGCAGGACTTTGGCATGCTCTGACCTAGAGGTCAAAAGGTCAAATACTAACCCTAACCCTCAGGCTTTTACTTTGCGATCAGGATCGGCCTGTATTCGCCCTGCATGGGTCTGCATGTTGATACGACTGCACACTTCTCAAGTTTGTTGTGTGACCAACAGGGGTGGCTGAACAGCTTGGCGGCGGATAGGGGCATGGCTAAAGCGGCGCTCAGTATTGCATGTTGCACGCAGGGACCTGGTAGTAGGCGTGTTTGTTTACTTATCATCTGCCAGTAAGATAGTAGGCCCGTCCGATGCGAGCCGAGATGGAACCGAACCACGCCCAGCACCAGTTTAGCTAAAGTTGTGCCGCACAAAAATGTTCGCACAAAAAAAGGAATTGTAAGTTTGTAACAAAAGGTTATAGTTAAGTAAGTGTTGATATCTGTGGTGGAATTTATTGTTATTGCTATTCCTGTTCTTCGTTGCTATATATTTTTGGCACTTCTATGTGTGCTTACGAAAAAATGGCCAGTACCATACGGCCGTAGCTGCACCATCAGCACCAGCCAATAGCGTATGGCCACTTCGTCACTCCAGTTATATATTCTGTTCTTCTAGGACCAACTACTGACATGTTCTACTGATTTGTTGAAACAAAGTCGCCTGATGAATAAAAACCAATAACTGACCGTAATAATAGCAGCAGTAGCAGTTACCCGATGGTTAACTCTGCATTGTTTAGCATCTATATGACAATACACTGTCTCCTGTGTTGCTCATTGCGTGTTAGTAATGCACTTTGGGCCGGTTTTTCCACCGCAAATTAATCTTCCATTAACATTAATGGGAGATTACCTCCCAGTGATTAATGGTAGTAAATCTCCCGTTAACTTTAATGGAAGTTTAATTTGCGGTGGAAAACCGGCCCTTATTGACAATATTATAATTATGATAATGCTAATAATGGTGATGTTTGTATTTGCGGTTGCTCTAGTAGCATAGTTTGTCTCAAAATATCTGTAAGCGATGTTGCAGTTTAAGATATTGTTACATATCATCCTTTACGGCCTGTTGGTGACTGAGTAATGATTCTTTGCTGGCCTGTTGGTGAGTGAGTAAGAAGTTTAATACCGTTCTTCACATTTGTTGTTTTTTGCAATAACTGAAATTACATCTGAGTGGAATGAGGCAGGAATTCTTATTTTTTACTTTATTTTTGCTTTGCTTCTGGCGGATGCTTGACAAACGTTTTTCATTGCTGAGTTTGCTTAGCCTTGCATACTGTATTACAAAACATTTAAGTGTCCTGCACAAGAATTAGCGGCTTGTAATATGTTTCCAATTGGCCTAGTATCGGATGCTTGGCAATATGATCATGAAGTCATTCCTGAGTAAAATATGTAATTATAATGCCACAACATTTATTGTGTCATGCTATGAGCTGCCTAGCAATTATGGAATTAAAGTAGGGCCAGAAAAACCAGCACATTCTGTTGTTTGAAATCAAAATCGTGGAAATCTACCGGAAATCTAGCGGTTTTTATAACTTGCTATTGAAACATTAAACTTACTTACTTACTTACTAAAAGAAATTGGAGCACATGGATCCTACTTACCTACCCTTACACACCCACCCCTCTTTTCACTGTAAATTGACAGATCATGTTACCGTTTGCGTCTGCTAAAGAAGTTTAAAGAAGCTGATTACATAAGCTAATTTTTGCCATTTTTATTTAACCGGAAGATATTGCATAATACTCCGAACAGGGTAGAGGCAGTTTTTAACTACCAGTATGGCACAGGAACAAACAAAAGTGTGCCAAACTGTTATATATTCGCCACGTGTTGCGTTGTATTTGCTGTTGTGATCTGTTGCGTTGCACTTGTAAACTGCATGTGAATGGCTCAGCATGTTGATCTTGATTCACGGCATTTATCCTAGTTTTGTTATACTTACAGTAGTTACATTACTCTCAATAATCCAGAATGGTCACCCTCAATGGGGCATCAAGTGCATGCAGGTATAGAAAGCTTGTGATTTTTGGTCGGTGTCTCGCATGGAAACAGAATGTGAAAGGCACATAGGTATTGTGGGGTGTGAGTGAGAATTGTTTGTACTTGAGAGCCCTTGAAAGTCCTATCAGATTTTCTGGTCTCTTGTAACATTACTCCTGATTCTAGACTTTACTTTTTTATCAAGCATCGCGTGATCGACTTTAAAACATATAGCAACAGCATGTAGAACTCAGTTATTTTTGACATGAAAATAAATACTGTATCCCAGTAACATTAAGTCTTTAAACACTCAGCTGATTACAGGTACAAATTTGTAGTATACATTTTAAACCTAAAGGCACCATAAAACCTATATTGAGTTGAGAGTTTCGTGAAATTCTAGGCAACTAGTAGGGCTGCCACGAGTACTCAGTACTGCTCGAGTAGTATTTTACTACTTGAGTACTCAAAACTTTCTGCTTCTGGTCACCATTTCCACTTCCAGTTATCTTGTTTGCCAGTTATCTGCTTTTTTTGTAAAATGCCACCAGACATTTATGTTGATATTTTATTAAGAACTACGAATTTATGCTCAAGAATTATCGCCTGGTGAGTGATAGCGTCATCTCGGACACTATACATCTGATAATGGCTCCATAACCTAGCCATTTACTTACTCAAATTTTTACTTCCAGTTTTTTTAGTGCTCAATGGGGTACTCGATTGAATACTCAAGTACTGTATAACGCTATTTTTGCTGCATCTTAATTTTCGCGAATTTGTTACGTAGAAAATTCACTGCATTTTAATTTGGCGTATTTTCCAGGCGTTGATATTCTATGCAGGTTATGGTTATGGGCAAATTCCAGAAATTTGCAGGTGCTTAATTTAGCGATTCTACTCAAATTGCGAAAAGTGGATGCATGCGAAGTATAGGTGTTTTATAGTAGTAAACTACTCGATAGTGGCAGCCCTACCAACTAGCCATTGTCGTGTGGTCTATTCGCAGCAGTTTTCAAATGATGCAACAGTTGTGAGTTGTGTTATGAATTTGCGTTGCGTTAATTGTGTAGGAGTAAATGTCTTGTTTATCTGTTAATCACGGCTGCTGCAGCTATACTTGTTTGTGCTGTTGTATGTGGAACATAAAGAGTCGTAAACAACAGATCTCGTTTAATGGACATTTCTGTGCACATATACTGTGAGCTGCATATGCGGTGGAGCCTATGAGGCACGGAGGCACGTGCCTCCTCAGAATTTAGAGCCCGGAGGCACGCTATGGAGCATGCCTCCCCAGAATTTTTGCCGTTAAATGCTGTTAGACGACACTTTCTCTGGATTAAAAACACAAAAAAATCGATTTCAGCCGGGGCTTTGCCCCGTACCCTAGCAGGTGAGCTTACTCCGCTCACCCAGACCCCCTAGCTGATGGGGAGGGTGCTAGCTGCCCCCTCCACAAAAAACCCACTCCCGCGTCGGCCCTTCGGGTCTCGCTCATCCGTGCCTCCTCACTTTTGACTACCTTCTGAGCTGAGCTGCTTGTTTATTAACTGTTATCGCAACAATCTGCGTTGTGAACCATCCACCCGTTGTCGAGTGTCGAATGACTACGGCGACATTAATAAAGTACGTAACATCAGCAAAACATAAACCCTACACCGGCATAGCCAGGCCGGCTAATACAGGTCTTTACTGACGGACCCGCGAGACGCGGTGCCTCACGCCCACCGTGTTGTACACAGTCAACGTCACCAGTTTATCATACTGACCGTCCATTTACGTTGACAGCACGCGACGATCGACGTGACAACGTTACCGATGGCCGTTACACCAAAATTTGAATGGTTAGCGTGACGTAACCACGCTCCTTTCAGGGATAGTTTGCCATCAGTGGGCAAGCACTTGCT
>Ga0209780_1002726_pt1 | contig 12733 bp, 5 predicted proteins | sample WorMetexBAHAMAS2_FD_187384 | JGI IMG/M metagenome (GOLD analysis project Ga0209780, IMG submission 187384) | Marine gutless worms symbiont microbial communities from Max Planck institute for Marine Microbiology, Germany - Inanidrilus exumae... | ecosystem: Host-associated > Annelida > Digestive... | reverse complement strand
TACCAAAATCGGTGACCTTGAATGACCTTGAACGGCGAAATGGCCCTTATTTTGTGTTATTTTACCGAATTTGATAGTTTCTGGGGCGCATTGCGTAAACGTGGTTGACAAAGCCATAACTAAGGACAACTTACGATTACTATGTCAAGTCGTGATTGGACAAAGAGTAATTAATTCTTGCAATAGCCTGCCAGCCAACTTTGTGAATACGAAGTCTATCGACAAGTTTCAAGAAGAACGCATATACGACCACAGTTCCCGTAACAATATGGATAATAGAAGCTCACGAGCTTGCACGTTTATCAACCTACAAGTAGAAAGGTAAAGGTCGGATTCTTATAGTGCGCTGCCTACATGACAACCGGACCAGCACTCTTTATGATCTCGGAAGTGGTATATGCGGACATCCATTGCCCGCGCTAACGGACAATTGGACACACGGTGCAGCTAGCAAACACACCACCGCCCCAACCAGCCACAGAATTAAAGTAGAAGTACAAGTACAAGCAATACAATACGTTATATACTGTCATTTGCGTTACTGTATTTCGAAATTTTCATGTCCTGTGGCCGTAAAGACCATTGGTTTGCGTACAACCGGTGAAATGTTTATGGCAAATTTCGATGCATTTTCGGGTGACGTAAAAGTCTAGCTAACTTAGATAGGTATGTTCGTACATTTAAGAACACTGAAGGTACAGCGCTTTCCTTCAAAAGTCGACTTTTAAAAAGATTTTTATTTTGTCTTTAACTGACATTATTGCTGTCTCGTCGAAAGTCGATGAAGTCTAGAGTTTCACTTTATGTTGATGCTGTCGTCGTTGTCTGATAAAATTCAGGTTATGGTAGACCTATTCATGTTGGCAACATTTTTACATGATGTATTCTGTATGCAAGTGACATTATTACTCCGGTGTTGTTCAGTTGGGTGAATTGAAAAAATGGTAAATATCTGTGCGGAATGGTTTCAGATGGTTCCGCGTCAAGCGCTTAAGTGGTTTTGAAACCCTGCAACGCCCCCTTAATCAGCCAGTCTCACTGACTTGGCTGCTAGCCCTCACAACAGCGTAAAAGCGTGTAGGCCTACATGTCGCAGGCCGGTCGCACGCTGGTCAGAAGCCGTGCTACACTCCAATAGGCAGCATCTGCGCTATGATGATTGTCTGGAGGTTATTAGGAAAATAAACAGAACTGTTCTATGCTGTATTGTGTACAACAGTTGAGCACGATGATATACACACATGTGAACAGTTTGCAAATTTGCGTGTTGGTTTAGGTTTAGATTTCGTTTTTGTGTTTGTTTAGGTTTAGCATATTTTATGCTAGCTTAGATCATTTAATTCCTATGTTGCTTGCTTTTATTGTGTTACATTTAGTTTCTTCAGTACAAAACCAAGAGACTGGCTGGGAAAAACGTCTCCGAAATGACACATTCTCTGTCAAGTGAATAGCCTTAACACAGTCAATCAATCAACATTGTTATCAGAGAACTGGGCAGTGCCGCATTAAGGGGGTGCTGCACCCGGGCCCGCAGTTTTTGGGGCCCGCAATTGGTAAGCTGGTTATAGGTCTGTAAGGGGCCCGCATTTGGCACAGCACCCGGGCCCGCACTAGCCTTAATGCGGCCCTGGAACTGGGTGAACGGGAAGTCCAGCTAAGCGACTACTGTAATATTACTACAACTCGGAGAGAAAAGGTGAAATAAAAAATAAACAATCAGCTTGAACATTAAACAGTTCATTGTGTTTGGCATTACTGAAATGTTTACTTTCAAAGGACGAAAGTCTTTTCTGCCGTTCTGCGTATTCATAACATTGTCGGCGAGAAGCTTCGCGTCGTCTCATGAAACAAAATAACCGATCTGCGTTTCGGTTTAATTAAGCAGTTTTTCATCGCCGTACGACGACGTTGATAGAGACAAGCGACTTGCAAGCACGCCATCGCGTCATCCACACGACGACGACAGTTCCGCGCAGACCGCGTGAACTGCTGCTGTCGCGGCCTTCGCATCACAAGCCGACGCGGTCCCGCCGATGAACGATATCAAAGAATATTTTACTGCCAATAAGCATCCGCTAATCAGCAGCTCGGCGAGAATAAATCAGCGTTTACGGGCCACGACGGGGCTAGAGAGACGCCCCGTCGCTGTGTCGACGGGAAGGAGGGTATCAGCTGCGGCTGCCGGCAGATGGCGACGCCAGCTCTCAAGACAACAACGCATCACCGCCGGCGCGCCGGTCATACCCGAAATTTAATCAACATTCAACAGCGCCAGCTCGACTACTCGACTGGAGGAGACGCCGCAGTTAACTATTGTAACAACGGCTGCTACTGTCTGCGTCTCAGCTGCGGTCTCATTCTCAGTTATGTTGGCGATGAAGCTCGTCAAGACCAGTGACTGAGAGTAGCCGTGCTTTACGCCTTTCGTCTTCAGTTTTGGAGACAGATGTTTTTAGCAAACCAATGTATTACGGTAGGCACACTGCTGATAACAATTGGGGTCGTATAGTCTCACCTCGTGGATAAGCATCAAATGACTTCGTAATATTGATAAACTTTATTCACTACAAATGGTAGTAACACTATACAACAAAATACACAATTGAAAATGACTTAACTACGAAAAGAAAAAATGAAAGAAAACACAAAAACACACAAACAAATGACACGCACTTATCTAAATTGGTAATTAAACAGGACATGCTACGTAACAATAGTATCTGGATATTAATGAAAGTTAGCAAGTTGGTGCGTTGGCTGTCAGATTTAACAAATTTATCACGTCGGTTGGCTATCTGACGGCTACGGAGAATAAAGTCGAATTGCTCACAACAAAATTGTATAATTTGCATATTGTTAGTGTTACAAGTTTTATCATAAATCGGTTTGCCACAAAATCGAGGGAGTTCAGCTGAGATTTGCTACCTTGACCATGTTAGTAGTCCAGGTAGTGCAATCGGTCCGGTGTGTGTGTCTGGATAATAACTTTCGAATAATAAAACGACATACTACCTAGACATTTGGCTTCCTGGTTCATCTTGACACTGTTTGGGTCACGTTCGAATGGCAAGGTCACAGGTCAAAGTTCACGGTCACAGGAGGAAAAAAATGAGTTAAAGTGGTCGATGTGACCTCGAGTGAAAACATTCTAGTTTACTTGCACTCAGCTGCGACTTTGGCTGAAATGGACATAATATTCAAGTAGCTGACTGCGTATTGTCGGAAACTCATTCACTTTCGTTCGTATATTAGGACGCTTAATACTTGACATCCGACACTCGAATCACGTCCTCAGAGTTGGCCGACGTGCGAGAGGGTTTACTTAGCGAAATCCCGAGAGCGAAATAACAGGTCACCAAAGATCCGGCGACACCAAGAGCCATACCGGCGACTTACAGTTGATCCGGCCGACTCTCTGCCCGATACAGACCGACTGGCCGGCGTTAATAGCTCCAAGAAGCAATCCTGCGTGAACAGCATATTACCCGTGCAATGTCCGTCTGCGACCGGTGGTCGCGCCAACCCCTGTCGCGCGGGTGGCCGTAGTTTCCGTTTGGCGCCGCGACCCGCTCCAGCGGTACTCCGATTCTCGTCCGGTTGGCGGCGTCGCCGCGAAGGCGTCGAAATAAGATTTCTTTGATTTCTCTCGGACCGTGGCGCGGCCGACGTGGAATCGCGCGGCGTTGGGATTATCTCGCCGGCGTCAGCACGACCTGCATCTAATCCGAACGTACCATTAACACCGCCCCAACTGTACTATTATAACGGTCGCTGTCCGCACCGTCGAATGGACTTCCATTATGTCGCTTGACGCGCTCCACAAACGCAAATTGCTAACTGTTTCAGCTGTCGCGTGCGAACGGCACATACCGCTCCCCGGTGTTTCTTTACCGTCGTGTGCAACTGATGCGCAGTGTCAGAGTAGGACACGTTGATTCATTTAGAGCCGACAGTGTGAGCAGTTGTCGGTGGCTGGCGAGGAAATTTAAGTAAAGTTTAACAACTCACCGCGTGTTCATTGCGGTGCAGAGAAGAAACGTAGCTATCGCAAACAGATCGCGATTCAACATCAGCAGCAGTAGTCAAGTCAAGTATTAAGTAGTCAAGTGGTAAGAGAAGTTGCATTTTAAAACGTTTGCAAAAGGTGAAAACCCGTGAAGGTTCACTCAAGATCATCGGCAAGGTCATATATCACGTCCTAATTATAGCAACCTGTAAAAAGGTAAAGGCTTCCCATAATCGTTACCGAGCGTTTGGCCCGGAGCTGATCCCGGTGTACAGGCAGTCATCCACCCCGCGGTAGGCTGCCATTACTTTCCGCCAGGCCTGCGGTCACCTTCCCAGCCGCAGAGCATTACCGTTCCTTGCTTAGTGACAGAGGCACGTAGATGTAAACAACTTACCCAAGTTTGTTACACAGCTTTTGCCCCAAATAGGATTTGAACCTGTTGATCGCAAGTCCAACGCTCTACCCGTTGCGCCATCGCCACCTGTAGTATAACCATAGCCATATTTCTATCTCGCGTCGTTTTAGATGTATTATCACTTGTTTAGCGTAAATGACGACCAGTGGCCTTAAATAGTATTTCTACCATCAAGACAGACCTACTCTTGTGACGCAGTGGTAATATAATTATGGTGCACTTTTCCTCACGCAAACAGTTTTCTCTGAAAGTCGTACAGCGAGTCATTTCAGTTATAATGCATGTCTACCGGTTAACTTCTATCCACGTGGTTTACGGAATGAAGTATCACTATGATCTTTCATCGCTTGACTTATGTACCCGTCTAACCCGGACAATGCGCACAGTACCGGCAGGGACTGCTTTAGGCATGAGAGGCGTGTGGCCGTACGACGCCACCAAAAGTGAGAGACCGCCAAAATCCCTTTAAACTTGACCTAGTTAAATATCCGTGTCATTTAATTCCAAAGTTATTGACCGGAAACACACACACCGGATCGATTGCTTTACCTGCACCACTAAACTGGTTGATAATTAATACAACCGTGTGTAGTGGCAGGAAGGACGTATACGGTACTGGCGGACGCCACCGATGACGAGCGTCTCTGGTTCGACGCTATAATCGCGTCAGTCGACGACGAAAAGCGGAAAAAGCGACTTTATTGTACGGGCGTTCACCGCTCACCGAGCATGAAATTGGACAATGTTCACGATGCGCGACCGTCAAGGCACCGGTCAGTTGGCAGACTGACCAACGCTTAAACTGACCAGGCCGCGGATCCTTGGCACTCGCTGCTGCAGCGGGTCACGACGCATTATCTGCTTCGTTGATGATCACAGTTGATGATTAAAGTCCAGCCGTCCGCCGGCCGACCTATCTGTCATCGTTTACAACGGAACAAATCAGTGATGGACTGTGTCAGCCACAACAGCTGCGATTCATACATCCAGTTTATTTCCAGAGATGACGGCGTGCGATGTTTTCATATGTTTATAATTTCAACGTTGACATCGCTAAAGCATTACAAGTCATAAAATATTACTCTACGACTTATACGTATATGATAATTTCTTAATTCCTATCTATGCCAGCTGTTCTGGCGGCCGTGACATACAGCAAGAAAATGGAAACATTTTTACCGAGCGACGGTATGCTAGCGCGGTATATGCTGTCGTCGTATGTCCGTCCGTCTGTCTGTCCGTCTGTGACAAGCCGGCACTGTACCAAAACGGCTAAACGTATAGAATCACGCAAACAACTCCGTCAACTCTAGTTTTCTGGAGCCAAAGATCTCGGCAAATTTCAACAGGGTAACCCCCAACTGGGGCGCCAAATAGAGGTGGGGTAGGTTCAGATCAGCGATTTTCGACCAATATCTCGCTTTATCTCAGAAACGGTTCAAGATAGGGGCATAGTTACCATAGAAGGCTAATAGACACTCGTATGCGCTCTATCAAATGGTGCTATTTCCACTGACCTTGAATGACCCCTAACTGGCTTTGGGAAAGTGGTTGATTATGGATCAACGAAGAGTTGGTAAAATTTTGGAAGGTTAAGTCTAGGGTTGGGTCTAGCGTAGGGTTAAGGTTAGCGCATCTGCTGCTCGCATGGAGTCCAGTTGTCGGTTGACGTTTAACAGCCTCTTGTAATGGTAGCCTTATGTATGTAATGTAATATAGCTAAGGTTTAGTTAAGTTTTTTTCTTTCATTTGTTTGTTTCTTTATTGTTCTTTTGCTTATGGTGAATAAAGATTATCAAAGCGAAAGTAAACTTGGGCAATCAGTTACGGCACAGTGCAGGAAAATGTAGACCGACGTATGCACTGCTCATACATGGCTAACGACAAGGTGCCGATTTCAGTGTGGCGCGGCGGAGGTATGCGCCGTACCGAGTGCTGTCTGTCTTCCAGTTTTGCATTCAATAGCCCAGCTCCATGTTCCTTCGTTAGCCTGCCTGGCATGGCACGCCGAAGGGCATATGTTCTGCGGATGTCACTTTCTTTCGTTTTAGCGGTCCCCTTGGGGACCAATCATCTTAGAATGTACTGGACCGATCTTCACTAAATTTTCAGAATAGGTACATGGGAGTGATCAATCTAACCTTCTTTTCGTGGTCGCTCAAGAGACGTTGCTATGGTAATCGATTTTGGGCGCGATATCTCTGTGAAAACTGGCTTAGTCGCCGCCTTCACTCTGGCAGGATCGCAACATAAATGCGCACGCTAACATCGCCGAAGATCCCCGTATGTCTGATAAAAATTTGGTGAACTTTGGTCGAGTAACCACTGAGTTTTGCTGGCGCGTTTTCGCTGGTCGGGCTTACGCTGGGCTTTGCCACGCATCTAGTTAGACAAAGTAATCGTTGGTTGGATACAGTTCAGGCGAGGGATTAGAAGCAAAGTGGTTTGGAAATGGAAACGTAATGCCATCAATCAGTACAGACTACCAGCCGGTATCAACCATCAGCCACGTGATACTCATCAGCTACATCTTGCTATAGCCCCGTTATCTTGCCGCCGCAGCAGCTCCCTCCGCAGCCACAATATACCACAGATGCGTCAGGTAGGCCCATAATTACCTGTCTGTCTCTGTTCAGTACAAGTGTTTCAAGTGTTTCGCGGCATTTGATCGCAGCGGCAGTGGTGGAAGATGGACGTTCTGTCGAATTTTAAACAGCAAGAGAGAAGCAAAGTGGTGGACGACGCAGCAATGCGTCTATACTACCTATAGTTGAAGATCTTCTTTCGGGCGTAAAACCGGTTTATTGTTGATTTTACATGTCATCCTAGGAACTTGTATCAGTAATCTCGAATGACACTTGCTGGTAATGAGATGCACAAAGAACAATTAGCAATGAAAGAATCAGAGTAGTTGTTCTCGCTGATCAGCTTTATTCACCATCAAATCAGGTAGATATACAATAAATGACAGTGCAGAAAATCAATCCACAATTATCGTAAACATTACAAAAATTAAACATTATAACTGCGATGTTTGCTGATTTAACATTAACGGATTTAACATTACTGCGGCGTGGCGTTAACTTGTCATATTTTCCTTAATTAGTCATCCTGGCATTTCAGTTAACTTTCTGACAGTCGTCCTAAAACAATCGGAGCAGACATTACTGCCTGCACGACATGGTGCCTGGAATACTTGTCGTCCCTCCGCCAATCCACGTCCAGCGTTCCTGGTCGTCGACACCTGCGCTCGGCCGATCGCGGCGAAATGGACAATCCATGGAGTCCTATAATACTAGCTATTATATAGGAGTCCATGGACTATCCCCGTATCAACTTGGCCTCGTACGGGGACGGGCTTTGGCCGACGCCGGTCCAACAATTATGAAACACACTACCAAATGATTTGAAAAACATAAATCTTTCTCTATCAACCTTTAAACGCCATCTTTTTTCTCTTTCTATTTGCACACCGAGCGTGTTCGAGGTGTTTCAGAAAAACGCGCCATATGAATTTACTGTTATCTGAGATTTGACGCCACAGTCAAGCAGAGTAGATTACAATAATTAACTTGGTCGGCATCGTTTGGATCGTCGACGACTATCTACCTGCGCCGACGGCAGTCGATGGGATTAGGTTTTTAACTCCGTTTGTTTGTGTGTCTTGTCTGACTTTTTTTCGAACGACATCTAGGATCACCAAACTTGACATAGAAAATTTCCACGATAAGTCCTGGAACGTCATTTATTTTTGGGGTCAAAAGGTTGAAGGTCAAGGTCACGAGTTACAAAACATTGCCGGCACGGGTCTTTGCGCTCTTGTGAGTGCTGGCCTCTTCCAGTTGTCGAGCGAGGTCGCACTGTCAGACAATGCCGTAAATGTTGAGGAAGTTGTCGCCGCCTGCACGCTGCCCACTATTCCACGGTCGTCGAGTTTAAGATCGATATATCGCCAAACGTGGCTGCCAAACTCCGTCAACGATGACTGCGACCAGAAACGAGCCGATGACAGTAAGGCAGAATGGTAAATAGATCGTGGCCTACGATGAGACAACTTGGTACGTAGTTTTGAAATCACAAGCCAGGAGCAGTGAGAATCATTGTTCAATCAGCTGACCGACTGATACAGTTGGCGGTACGAAATTCTGATGCATTTCGGTATTCAGGTGTATCGCTGCATGCTGCTGAGAACGACAACCTCCAACGGCCCGCATCATTTACTATACGCCATTAGTATCCTATATACATTATATATGCAGATATACAATCGACAGTATTTCCTTTCAAATCGTTATTCACCATAAAATAATGGTGGATATAAACAAGAAAACAAATATTTTTTTAATTTCCGGTCAATTTTTGCTTTGCTTATCTACCACTTGCTGGTGAATAGGCCTAAAGATTATCACTAAAAATAAACAAGTGAACAAAGTATAGACAAATGAAACACGTGCAGCATTTATAAAACATGACAATAACAACCATGACACTTTACCGAATCTAGAATAATTCAACAAAGTCCGGCAGTCTCTAGTCTCGAAACTTCAGTTATCCGTTCTATTCTAAAGTATTTAGCTGAACAAATGACACGCAAAATTTGCTTATATTCATTATTCATTCATGTTTAATGTTTACACATGTAAACACTTTCATGAGAAATCGATTAACAGTAAAGTCGAAGGACTTTAAATCTTTATTATTTAATGGAACGCATTCCGAGCCACACGTTAAAACAAAATCGGCAAGCAATTACTTCTAATTACATTTAATGGCAACTGCTTAACTGGCTACTGTACCAACTTTTCCAAACATAGCGTTGACTGAACGGAGAAATACTTTTGGCGTGATTAAAGCCCTATCCACACCAGCAACAATGACGAAGCAACATTGTCGAATGTTATAAGTCGAACGATTCTTTCGACAAAGCCGAATGTTGCTTCGACATAGTCGAACGTTGCTTCGACATTGTTGTCAGTGTGGACGGGGCTTAAGAGAACATTCAGAAGTATTACGTTGTCGCGGTTCAGAGTTCGAAGCACGTTAGCGACACCCAGTCTTCGTGTCGCATCGTGTGTCGACAGCGACGGCGTTCACGTCGGCTTCCGGTCGCCGTCTCTGTTATGTCGCCGATCGTTAGTTTCGTCGTTGTGAATGTGATCCCGCGAGATCGGACGGCAAGCCGCGCTACCGACAGACGTGGCTGCTGAGAGGGCAAGCGATGGCGGCGGCGGCGGGCGGCGACAGCTGACCGCAATAACGATGAAGTCCGTCGAAAATACGTCGGATTCACGTCGCAGCGCGCAGGAGCCAATCGCGCGCCGGGAACGAGATTGTGGACATCTCGAACGGGCGGCACGCGAAAATACGGTCAGACGTGCAAGAAATAGAGAGAGGGGACGGTGGGTTGGATATCACGACGTCGGAAACGACGAGGGATAAATAGTGGATGCAAAAGCCACAGAGTATATAGGATGGGCAGTAACGTGGTCGAACGTGTAGAGCTGAATAAGCTGTCAGGTGCGTGTCGCTATGAAGGCGGCCGGCCTAACAACAACCGTAGCACTGCTAGTACTCGACGGAAAGCAGCAAATTAAATGGCATCTCGCGGGAGCCGACGTGCCGCCGCTGCCGAATGCTTATTAGTCGTCGTCCAAGACTCGGTTTATTTCGCGGTTGTACCAAACCCGACGATGATGGTTTGTAATTTGCAAGGCGCAAACGGAAGCAGCTTGCAGTACGATGACGCAAGAATCCATGGGCCCCCGGGGGGGCTATTCTCTGCAGTGAACGTCAGATACATTCTATGAACTAGATGAAAAGTACTCTGCGAGAGTACATATGCCCGCGAAAGCGTTTTTGTGACCAACACTTGGTAACACTTGCCACACTTACTATTTTGCGGCCCGCTAGTTCCGAATTTCCCGACGGAGCTATTTTGTAAACAATGGCCGGTTTACGGAGTTTTTTGACCGTTACTTCCACATCCCTCTACTGATCGTAACGAAACATGAAATTGGTCTTCCCTTTCCCCCTAGGAACCTTCGCATAAAATTTGGTGCAAATCCGTCCACAATTGTTTTAGTTATCGTGGTCACAGACAGACACAGACACACACGCAGACAAACCAACGCCGTTGAATACATATTCCCTCGCTTTCGCGGGGATAATTACGGTGCACATCTGCAGAGCACACGGACAATGTTTGCAACAAATCCTTTTAGTTTAAACCTCGTCTTACAATCGCCACTGTTTACTTCTACGTGTTGTATATAGTCCCAGAGAGCAAACAACTCGAAGTGATGGCCATCAAATGTCCAATGTCATTGTCTCGCCGCATGCAGCTGCGGTCACGTTCCGCTCACGTAACACGCGCTGCGCGCAATTACTCTGCCTGCAAATCTGATTTCTGTAACTCTTCGTCGCCTCTGTGCCTCGTACGTGTACCAGAAACAATATATTGTCTTAATGAAGTCACATTTTGATTGTATATTTGCATATATAATGTGCTACTATATGTATTCAACGGCGTTGCATTGTATTTGTCACATTAACGTATGTGGCTGGAAGTTGCGTTGTAGCTGATGTCAGAAACTTCGGCATATATCACGTTTTGGCAACACTTACAATCTAAGCTGTGCAGTTGTGTTATGATCAGCCGCATGCATTGCAAATCTTGATCTGCTTAGTTAAGTTATTTGCTTGTATTTTTCTTTCAGTTTTTATTGTTTTTGTGTTATTATTTTTTCTCTACCATTTTGGTGAATAAAGATGAATACTGCATACAAACGTATATCACAATATACTCGTTCGCTATCATATTTAATGTTTCGCAGTATGTAGAGTGTATAAATCAGCTGCACGCTCGGAAATTATTAAGTAGTGAGTCATGTTACAATATTATTAGTTTGCAAACTGCAAACGCATAGGGCTAATTGACGACGGTTGTTCAGCAAAGCGACATAATGGTTGGCTGATGAACGAGGAAGAACGATGGTTGGCAGCGAAAGAGCAGCGGCTCAAGTGTCGCCAAGCGATCACAACAGACGAAACGACTTCATCGATCAAAGTCGCGCGATAATAAGCGACGGCGGGTGCATGATATCGTACGCCGTATCGCCGATACCGACGGAGAGACGACGGGACGGCTGCAGGGATGGACGGATGGACGGACGGACTCGTCGGCAATGTAATGCCGTTCATTAAGCCGCCGCAGCGATAAACCGCACCGCTCACAATTGTTCGGCGTCGCCCACGTCGTTTAAATTGAAAATGCCTGATCGATACGGCGGTTGAATGGAAGGCTGGTTGGCGTTCATCAGTTCATCGTTTGACCGTTCTGTCCTTGCTATGCTGCTGCTGCTGCTACCGACTGCTGAATCCCTTCAGATCTACTTTGGGCGACGGGTTTCAATGACGGATTAGGTTATTAGGCGCCTATTATTATAACGTAGGCATTAGGCAACCTAGATTTATGTAGTTTCACTTTTGATGTTTTAGCAATATTAATATTAAAATTAATAATTAATAATAATAATACGCTGGCCGAAAATGAATTTATAGAAGAATATTATGTTGCTACGCGGTATCGCTGATGTAACATGTCTATTATATTCCATGATTGTCAATGTCATTGACGAATTTAGTTTCATGTGCCAGTTTTGTAGAATTTTGCAGTAAGCAGTCGTAATTTTTGCGCCGGATAAGTAATGAGAATCCATAGTTACTTAGCTTAACTTAAGGGCGGGCAGCCTAAAACAACCAGCGGTGAAGTCGTTATCAGTTCGGCCCAATGCACATCTCCGAAGCAACTTTACAAAACCTCTTGGGGTTCTTGTGAACGATAAAAGAGTAGATAATTTAACACAGCTCGCTGAGGCTGCCTAAGGTATGCTCTAAAAATGGAAAATATAGCCAATATGTTGGCACAGCATTTCCATGAACGATGTTTGTTCACTAAACACGTGGAAAAAGGGGGAAAATAATTAAATTATTGTTCACGTCCATTGTCCATTAATGTGCACACACGGCACACAGTATATGCCGGCCCTAGTCAATGAAATAGAATCGAATGGACTAGAAAATCGATTAGAATATTCGAATCGAATCTAACTGAATTGACACTTTCCTCAAATCGGGCACCGTTACAATGTCATTGCACGTGGTTATAGTCATACCTGTTGAAAATGAACTGAACGACAACCGACATCTACCTACAATATAATTCACTTTTCCGGCGAATTCTACGATGCCAACTCACAAACCAATGCTGAGAGTCCGGAGCGTGCGTGGTGATGGCAGAGTCGTAATAC
>Ga0209780_1002725_pt1 | contig 12735 bp, 11 predicted proteins | sample WorMetexBAHAMAS2_FD_187384 | JGI IMG/M metagenome (GOLD analysis project Ga0209780, IMG submission 187384) | Marine gutless worms symbiont microbial communities from Max Planck institute for Marine Microbiology, Germany - Inanidrilus exumae... | ecosystem: Host-associated > Annelida > Digestive... | reverse complement strand
GTCACTGCCAGCTTGAAAAACACCCGGTCGGGGACGTCGAGCCAGTGAAGTTCGTCGTGCAGTATCTGACCCAGGCCGCGGTCAAACTTCCAAGTGCCGGTGACGGCACGCGCAGTATAGCGTTCAATACACGCTATGTAACTTGTCCGCTAATGTCTTTGGCACAGACAGGAATGAATAAATTACGTCACCGTCAACTTATCTATAGGCCTACATATCTGATCGGATGAACGAAGGAACGAATGAAACGAGGGACGGAAAGCCAGACAACATAATGCTTTTGCCGACAATGTTGGGTATAGGGAAGGCGTAAAAATGAAAGTTACGTGTCCAACGAACGCCGTTCAGGGACTCTGCTGGGACGATAAACGTTGTCTTCGGCTGTGCTGCAACATCACACATCACAGCAAGTAATCGAACAACATACATGATGTTCGCGTTTCTTTCTCCAGATCTCTTTATTTGGTCGCCATCTGTGTCCCTGGACGCCCACTGTAGCCTATAGTGCTCGACTGGGTGGTGGTCGTCCCCTTTGTCTTCGGACCTGGCGGCAATATTTGCAAAATTTGGAGGAAATTTTGGCTGCCAGAGAAGCAAAATTGTTCAGCTTCCCAAACCCGTTTTACGGGGGCTTCGCTCCCTAGCCGCCATCATGGGCTTTGTTCCTGGACACCATTGGAGGTTCCCCGACTCCCTAATCATTACTGCACACTCCCTTTTTCAATATTCTGGATGCGCCAGTGGCTTGGAAAGTGTCAACGGTAACTGCCTGGCTTCTTCCTAGTTCAGACTGTCAAAAATTTCAAAGCCGCAGCGAGCCGTGACATGGAAGGGACTGGAGTCCCATACGGTGGAAACTTCAGTCCAAAGTTCCAAACTAACGAAGTTAGTGGATTCTGCACCGAGTCATCTCTTGTATGATATGATAAATTAGCATGCGCTGAAAAGCTGACAAATAACCAGCTTAATCTACCAAAATAACGAAAAATAATTAATAGGCCTAACAAAAACCGGTTACTGTCATCAGAGGAGGACCGAGCTACGGTCATAATTAACACGTACTGAAAATTTCGTAACGTTTGGACAGCAAACAAACGAACTCGTTGATTACTACTGGGGCGAAGTAACAAAGTTCGAATCTGTTGAAGGCAATTATTTATCTGACACTTAAAAACCTTGTAGTACAGTGAATTATAATAATCGAGTTTAGAGTGAATGACGGAGGTTGTTTACATTTGCTCTTAGATTGCAACTGAATTCCTGTTGCTATGACAACCTGGTTAAAACTGTTGCAGCAACCTGTCTTTATATAAACGGTACCTGCTAAAAAAAATCTAAACGGTGAAAACGTGCAACTGTTAATCTGAACATCAACTGGAACATTTAGCTGTGTATTTATAAGTTAAATACTCATTTCAGTTGTATATAGGCCTACAACAATTTATACACGGTGCAGAACTTCAGAAGTCTCAATTACATCAACAATAGACAAGTCAGCCTACAGTGTATACAGATTATAATGAAGACCATCATCAGGTCTTAGCAGTTAACGGCATGAACTTACCCAGAGGCTCCTGAGAGCACTGAAAGAACCGTCGACTTCGTAATAGCTGAATCCTCTGCTTCCAGACTGAAAACGAAAAATGTATAACAGACAACTGTAATACAACACACATAATTAGAAATGACGGAAATCATATCCAACATGCAAATAGCACGTGCTCCCGGACCGTGCAGACTCATGGGACCCCAAGAATTCAATGAGAGCCAATTCAAATTCATTTCATTTGGCTGTTTCACCCGTTTCGTTATTTCATTTAGCCCGCGCAGCATGCCTGCCTCATTTTCAATATTTTGTATCGCCTTTCATATCTTCGTGGTGGGTACAGTTAAGAGACTTCAAATTAGGTATATAGGTAGACTAACGGTAGCAAGATATGAAAGGCGATATAAAATATCGAAAATAGGGTGGTTTAGGGTAGTTAGGAATCATTCGAGGTCATTGGAAATAGCGCTATTCGATATAGCGCATACGAGGTCCTATTAGTGTTCCATAGTAACTATGTCCCTATCTTGCACCGTTTCTGAGATATACTGAAATGCTGATCGAAAATTGCCAATTAGAACCTACCCCACCTCTATTTGGCGACCCCGTAGGGGATGACGCCGTCGGAATTTCGCCTAGATTTTTGGCGTCAAAAACTAGAGTCCCTGGGCTTCGTATGGCACTGTTTGAGTGATCCTACAGTGCCGGCTTGTGATGGGCGAGCGGTGTACATAGCCCGCGGGCACTTCGCGAAGTGGTCAATAATTTTACTGGCCCGCCTACATATAGTGTAAGGGGGCCAGACTAGTAACGGTCGCTGGTGTCTGTCGTCGCCGTCTGTCGTCGTCGTCTGTAACACTCCACGGCGGGCCTGCAGGCGGCTTCACCCGCGCAGGCCAAGCGATAACGTCATGCTGCCTGCAGTCTAATTATAGCTCCACGGTAACACTGCACGGCGGGCCAGTAGTAGGACGTAACCATACAGGTTCAATCTATTGTACTGAATTTCCCGTTAGGGCGGCACCTTGTTTTTGGTTGCAACGGATCATCTAGTGCGGCTACGTTCCACTGAAATAATAAGCACACTTATTTACTAAATGATAGTGTGCCATGAGTCGCGTCGTGTAGTATTATAATGCGTCATTATATAGGCCTAATATTTCGTTACAATTCAGTGCGAGTGACTGCACGGATAAACTAGAAATGCGTGGCAGAGCCAAGCGTGTAAAACTGGGTACTAATCGCCACACAAAAGTCACTTACTGATCCCTGCAAAGTTTAGCAGTGGCGTCGCGTAGCCAAACTGGCGATCGACGAGTACATATTTGTCCTTCTTAAACTCTGGAGTTACTGGACCGAAGTTCGACAAATTTTTACACAATGTAGCTAGATCGTCGCAGATTAAACTTGAAAGCGGAAAAAGAATTGCGACATTCAACTCTGTTTAGTAATGCCAAGGCGATAAACGAGGTTGAATCGGCCGATTTCGTCCATTTTAACCCTAAAATTGGTAATTGGTTGCTATGGCAACATCCCTTCAGCGAACGCAAAAAAGGGAGTCGAATCTGTAATCTACGATAAAGTACCTACCACGGTGGAAATTTGGTGAAAATCGGTCCAGTGGATGCTGAGATGATTTGTCTGAAACGTTTATTTAAAGAAAAAAAACGACAAAGTGTACATCTGTTGCATTACTTCCAGAGTTACTGGACCAAAGTTCACCAATTTTACACATCGATTTTACAGATCGATTTTACAGATACTTACAGATGAACTTTTGAAAAATCAGAATGGCGACATCGCAATCCGTTTCAGAATGCCTGGGCTACAAATAAAGGTGAATAGTCCGATTTTGCCAATTTTGACCCTAAAATTGGTTGCCATGTCAACTTTCCTTGAGCTATCAGAAAAATGGAGTCAGAATTGTAATCTACGATCAAATACATACCATATAGTGAAAATTTGGTGAAAATCTGTCCAGTGGATCCTGAGATAATTTGTCTGAAAGGTTTGTTTGAAAAAAGAAACGAGCAGTTGTACACCTTTGCCATTCCTAAACTCCGGAGTTACTGGACCGAAATTAACCAAGTTTACGTACAATGTAGCCATATCATCGCAGATAAACTTTTTAAAATCAGAATGGCCATATTCCAAGACGTTTTGGAATGCCAAGGCGACGATCTCCATACTGTAGAGCACGACGTCGACAGACAGACGGACGGACACACGACGACAGCATATACTGCGCTGGTATAGCGTCGCGCGGTAAAAAAACAAAACAGTACTTTTCAAACCGTGGGGCCATAAAATCTGTGGGGCCTGTAGCTTGTTTCAGCCAACGAGTCTGAAGATTCCCTCATTTCCCTGCAATAAGTGAATATTTTAATTAAACAGACGTTTTCCCCTCTCCCTGCTCACGCCCTAGTTTCCCCTGTGCAGCGACCCCTTTGAAAACCAGCTGTAAGCTCCCCAGTGGGGTCTGAGATGAAGCCAGCGTCAAAACTGACATGAATGCTTCTGATGGCAAAAGAACATTGAGACGTGGGCCCCTGTCAGATTCCTGAACCGGGGCTCCACAACCGAACACTATGCCACTGGTGGCTGGGTCTGACAGCTGGCGGCATCCAGCTCAACTTACAGCGTGGTTACAACCTGAGACGATAACAGTACATCATATACAGACGGAGTACGACGTACTGCGAAGAAGAGACCAACTTGGCCGACTCCTTGCTCGTGTGCATGGGACCCACATCAGATCTGACAACAACGTTCATCAACATCAGTGCGTGTGAATTCACCTTCGTAACAGCAGGCGTGAGGAATTCCAGGCACAAAAATGAACTACAGAGAAACGGACTTCAACGCCCCAGCGTCGACGAGGATGCTCTCGCCAACACAGAATTAGGCTTGCTGTGACCTTGACCTTTGACCTTCAAAATAAAATCAGGTCATCACTATGGGCTATTGAATATTCCCTGTCAGTTTTATCAAAACTGTTCACGCCGTTCATCAGACATCATGAGAACAATATCTGATCAGACAAACGGACGAACGAACGAACGAACGGAGAGACGGACGAACGAACACAGTTAAATTCTGCCAAGAAATCTTAGTCTGGCCACAAAAATTTGGGCAATTTCTTTAAAAGCAACCATCTAAGTCAGTCGTAGTCAAAGAAACATTATTTTGCATTTCCTGCAGTAGGACGTAACCACGCGAGTTCAATCTATTGTACTGAATTTCTCTAACTAGCATACTATTTATTACATACCATCACTCCTTCCGTCTTTATGCAACACGACCAAAGTGAATTTTTATAACCTTACACCAAAAAATCAGTGATAACAGTCTTAGAAGACTTTAAATCTGGCAACAACACTTAACTATTGTCATCTCAATTATGTTAACCCTGAACTAATCACATGTTATTGTGAACTAGATGGCTGTATTGTGTGGAATGCCTACAATACAGTATTCGACGCAAAGCGCTTGGCTATCTGAGCACAAGCTGTTTACTTCCTGCACTCAACGAGGACAAGCGTTAAGTGACTCAATAGTCGATGGTGACTGGCTGCATGCGACTGAGTAATGTCAGCGTTATTTGCCGTGTTGTCAACCCGCGTTGGACATCACAGAAAATTTGGGGAGGTTCCTTGTACGGAGTGTACAGGCCAAGGGAATGACTTTGAATTAATTCCAACGGTAGAAGTAAAAACTAGAAATCCCACAGAGGATTATTTTGGTAGCGAATTATAGCAGCCTGAAGTCGGCCAGCCCTCAACATTTGGCTTACAATGTTCCAAACATCATCCAAATTGGTTCACTTTTGGCAGAATTATAGCCGAACGCGATTAAACCGCCGAAATGCCGTAAAGTGATTCTAATATTCGGCTTAAGCCTAAATCTTCTGCATTAATAGGTCATGTAAAATTTACATAAGTGGACAGAAATATGAACCTAATTATGTATGAATAATAAACAAATATTTAACGAGATATTTCATAGCTATCATCACGTGCTGAAATCTTGCACCAGAAACAATTAATTAAGCTGTAAATAATCATACAAAGCTATGTGAATTATTGAACTTTCTGCATGGTATAAATAAAAATTTTCCAGACATATTGTATTTCATTAGAAGTCTCTGCAATTAAAACCTTGCATTCGGCTGATGCATTGGCCAACTGCTATCTCTGAATCATTATATGTACCATCAACTGTGCAACATTTGTAAAGATTTGTAACGACTCACCCTGGTAAAGCTAAACGTCTGGCAGATGACGATGTAGTATGTATCGAAGATCCATGTCTACAGCAAATTGGCACGAAATGTAAACCTGTTGTTTAAAAAATCAAAACTATTACATGCAGCAGGATGTTCAAACGGATTAAATTCCGAGCAACAGAATGTAAAACAGGTAAAGGTAGTCCGACCTCCAAGATCCCAAGGACAGTACAGGCCGGTGTTGATCTCTGGTATTTAAACGAACAGTACGCTAGTGTTATACACGTGCACATCTGGCGGCGGCGGCCAGCACTATCTGCTTGGGCAGCGGTTACCTTCCCAGCCGCAAAGCGTCACGGTCACGGACTTTTGGCCGGTACTCATTGCATCTAAGAACGGAGGGATGACCAGGTTGCGTTGACCTGGGTGGCTGGTTATATACTGAGATGGACTACCCGCCCTAACGCACTCAAATCTCAAGAATGATACGGGAAAGGGCGCGGTTACTATTGAACACTAACAAGAAGTCATATGTGGTTTACGGGTACAGTAACGCTAGCAATAACCGTGAGTAACCTACATCCAATAACTGAGTATACCAACCATGGCAATTTTATGTCTGAAACAAACGTGATGGATAAATGGATAAACTGTGTATTCTAGCAAAACAACTACAGCATCTTGATCAAAACTGTTATACAGCAAACACTAGGACATGGGACATAAACTAAATGTATACACTCACGCATCCATTGTCGAATCAGTGTAAGTAGCAGCAGCCTTGTTAAGTCCAAGTAATCTGTACAATCAGAAAAGTTCAGAAACAAGTTATTTCATTAATATTAATGTTATTTTATTACTCGGCTCGAAGATGGGCTTTAGCCGAATATTGGATTCACTTTACGGCGCGTTTTCGCAGTGTTTACGCGTTCGGCTGCAACTCCGCCAAAAGTGAACCGAATTGGATTAAATCTGGAGCACTCTGGGTACACTGTCGGGGGCCGGCCCTAGCAGATTTTGGGCGCGATCCGCACAGTAGCGACAGCAGGAGAGCCAGGCGAATTTGTGTTCTTTTTTCGTCAGGTAAACAACGCACGATTTCACCGATTTCCCTTCCGCCAAATTTCACAAAATATGCACACAACACGTCGATCATCGACGGAACGTACTCCTAGACCTTTGGACATGACAGTCACGGCACAAAACGATACGATAACAGTCACATGACACTAGTCCACTTATAATGCAGGAAGTAACGGCGTAACTATTCTAATATCAAAACTAATGATACATTCGTAATTACCATACGGCGCCATGAGCTACATACAGCACATTACACCGAGGCGGCTACTATTTCATTTACAATTCCGGAGAATAACTGTGCAAAAAATTAATTTTGTTTATTGGCAATTTGTAGCATTGAAAGATTTCTGTCATCTCATCGTGTGCCTTAGTTTTATGGAACTTTAGCGTCAGTCTACAGTCACATTTGCATAAGCCATTCTTCACACCAAATCCCAAGGGGAATGGGCAACTTTGCGAGTTTTCTTCCCCACTGGCAATGCACACTGTATGGGCCGTATGTGATGGTATGAATTTTGTCACAAAAGACCGATTTGCCTTAAATTTACTTATTTACCGTAAAAGCGGACAAATTCGATTTCCGAATATTAAAGAGCACAGTTTTCACCAACTGTTTCAAAATTACTCGCAAACTGAAATAAAAGAGAAACGGAAAAATTTTTATGATTAATGGGAAGAATTACCGAAAAAGTCGCCATTGCTACCGCTACTATAGTAACGGTGTACGTGGGCAGAGAAACAAATATATACTATATACTAGATATATGGACGTAGGAAAGCAAAGTTAATTTAGCGTTAATGGGACTTGGGTTAAAAAAGTATGTAGTGTTAAGGGAGCGATTGCACACCGCGGGTGAATTCTGATATCTATGATTGCCTTGTTAATGTTATTATTATTATTATTAGTCTATTATTGGTAGGTAGCAGTATTAGTATCATCATTCCTGTAATTATAAAGCAGCATCGCATGCACCCAATGCTACAGATGAAGTAGCGTTGTCTGTCAGTCTGTATGTCTGTTGGCCATGTTCATTACCCATGCTAAAACAGCAGAACTGACTGAGATGCCATTTGGGGCCTGACTTGGATGGCCCTAAGAAACCACTATTAGATGGGGGTCCTGATACCCATAGGGAAAGGGGGCAATGTCGGCCTTGTCTGGGGTTGTCCAGCCTACCGACAAGCAATGGGAATCTTTGCTGCGGTGTACACAAAAGTGGCTGAACCGATGGAGATGCCGTTTAGGCCTGAAGGGGCTGACTCATGTGGATCCAAGGAACCATGTGTTAGATGCGGTCAAGATCAGTCGAATCCATTTCCAGCCACGATAGGTTACGAGTCGGTGATGCGGCCTTTTGCCAAATTACTTTGGACACTTGTTATCCATTACAGATTATGCTTCTCTCCTGGTCCCACACTTCAAAGGAAGTCACTTGTGTGACCGCATCAACCTATCATCTAGGGTGACATATGTTGATTGACAGCTGCCTTGTGCAGTGTTTGGACAGTGCAATCGTAAAGATTAGGAGTACAAATACTTTGTTGCCCAGTGTACCTTCAACGCTACCAGTCATTCTAAGTTTTCATGTCACAAGCACACAAATTTTAACATCACTACACAATTGCTTAAAGCATATACTAACAACTGACGTCCATAAGTCGGTGTCAGTAGCCAGGTTTTTATGATGCCCTGCAAAGTAGCTTATGAGGTGCACTATAACCAACAGCTAGATGCGGCCTATTGCTACAGATGGAGTAGCGCGGTCTGTCTGTCTGTTGGTCACTTTGTCAGCCCTGTAAAATGGCTGAACCGGTCGAGATACGGTTTGGGGGAGGGCAGACTCGCGTGGGACCACGGTACCATACATGTATTAGATTGCAGTCGAGACCCCCACATTATGCCACCTAAATCTTTTCTTTCTATAATAATAATAATAACAATAATAATAATAATAAAGGGATAATTTTGGGGTTGTCTATCCCACTGAAAAGCACAGGGAGTCTCTACTGTGGTGTATGCAGCAAAAGGGATCATTCCATAGTCAATAACGACATGCAGCAAAACAGATAATTAAATCCTCAATAACAACACGATATGCGATGTGGCTTTTTGTCAAAATTCTTTGACCACATGTTGCATTTACTGCCCTATCATCTATACAGTGCATGAAATCCCAGGCCTGACAGCCAGTTAAGCTAAGTATAAACCAACACAAACTAAGAAAAACAACACTGTGAACTATACTACAGTGTGCCTCAAAAAAACAATACACTTGACTTGTGAACAAAACTTTGGTAAATGTAGACCGATTTTCAAAATTCTTTCACTATCAGATTCCTAAGGAATCTCTCTATGGATTGTTACAGGGTCTTCCACCTCACTTTAGTTGTGTTGCTACACTACCTTGCGAAATTCAAAAACGGCTGAACGTTGACTCATACCATCGAAATTAATCAGTTTTACTTGAAACTTAACAAAACTTAACAAAATTTAGATGTCAAAGACTATAAAAATATTACAGTGATTTACCAAATTTTTGTACAATATATGAAGCATGGAATGCAGTTAATGCAAGAACGTTCGTAATGTGATTTGATGACAAAGTCCGTGAAGTTTATGCAACAAACGACTTCAACACTGTCAGAAGATGACAGTAGTATTTGTAACTAATACTTATTTCAGCCCACCTACCTGATAAATAGTCCGAAAGTGGAAGAAGTGCTAAAACGTCCATATCTGACACAAACACAAGCTCGCAGACGTTTATGGTATTCACTGATGCGAGCGTCATCAATGACTGTCTGCTGCAGCCCATGTTACACGTCAATCATCCACTTCTTCAGTTCGCTGACATCATGGATCCTCTTCTGAGCATTGCCGCATTGTTTTAATTTTACAGTAATAAAATTCAGACCTGAGCTATTAAAGCTGCCTCATATCCTACAAGATGAATTCTGAGGTCTCATATGCAATATGCCATCGAGATCGGCAGCAATTGCAATTTTCAGGTTTCACAAGATAGTGTAGGAACATACTTAAGGTGAGGTAGAGAGTCTTGATAATGTATGTGACTATGTACAGAGAATTTCTTTGAGAATCCGACACTGAAAGAATTTCTTAAATCGGTCTACATGTGCCGACGTTATTATCAAAAGTCAACTGTGTTGTTTTTTTGAGATACAGTGTATAAACTGTATAAACTTACGCTTCGTCAACAAATGATTTCCGGTCAATTCTGTCACTGTTAGATAAATGCTCAGCTACTCCCAAAGCGTCCAGACCTAACGTTAAAGCATATCATAACATACAGCTCCTAAGATATATAGCATAATATAATAACTACTAGATAGCTGTATTGTGTGGAATAAAAAGAATACAGTATTCGGCTCGAAGTGCTAGGCTATCTGTGCACAAGCTGTTTGCTTCCTGCACTCGACGAGGCCTAGTGTCATGTGACTCAATAGTCGATAGTGATAGGCTGCCTGCGACTGAGTGACGTTAGCGTTATCTGCCATGTTGTCAACCAGCGATGAACGTTGCAGAAAATTTGGGGAGAGGAATGACTTTGAAATGACTCCATTGGTAAAAATGGAAACTAAAAATCCCGTAGAGGGTTATTTTGGTATTGAATTTCAGCGATCTGTAATCACTGAGAAGTTATGGCAGCCTGAAGTCGCAAGACGTTAAAAGTTTTTCCAAAATTTTTGCATTTTTTGGGAAAATAACCAATTATGGTAAAATTTTCAAAATTCTGTTCCGACAGTTTTCATCGCATCACCGATCGACATATTGTGTTCAAATTTCGTGAAATTTGGCCGATGGAAAATCGGTGAAATCGTGCGTTGCTTGCCTGACAAAAAAAAACAAAATTTCGCCTGGCTCTCCAACTGTCACTACTGTACGGACCGCGCCCAAAATCTGATAGGCTAGCCCCTGACAATGTACTCAAAGTGCTCCAGATTTCATCATAATCGGTTCACTTTCGGCAGAATTATAGCCGAACGCGTGAACACTGCCAAAACGCGCCGTAAACTAAATCCAATATTCGGCTGAAGCCTAGCTTCGAGCCGAATAATACTATGAAGTTACTGAAAAGTGAACAATGAACACTCATTACTGGGCTGCTCTCGACTGATTATTATTATAACATTAACATTCAGCAATCACTTTAACAACGGATATCATGATTTATAAAGTGTTATACTTGTAATGCATGCTAATTTATCATATGGTGCATTGCATTTGCAACTGTCTCAGACTGTCTATCTATCCGACCTTTCATGCACTGTCACATTTGTGCACTGTGTTCAAATGCGATTTTCAATTTTAAATAAAATAGCCCCACACGGGACTGACGGCCGACTCCTACTTAGCGCCAACTTCAAAGTCACGTGGCACAAAAACTAGGACAAAAAAATTCCAGCCCTGACAAGCTTTAGGTATTATGCCCTAATTTAAGAATCCGTGGTCATTTGCCAGCCCCCATTATAAATGGGGGAGGAGATAGCCGTCGAAAATGGCCGAATTTCCGACTTTCAAGGGCTCGTGACCTTGACCTTGGATCAGATCATACTGCATACCATCATGCATCACACATCGACCTCTACCTACGTACCAAATTTTATTGAAATCGAAGAAACTTTTTGTGGACGGCAGACGTACGGACGGACATTTGAGACCGACAGTATTAGGACTCGGGAAAGTCAACCTAACGAGTGCCGCAAGTTGTTGCTACCACAGCAGTGAATGCGTGAATTCACTTACGGCACTCGACCACCGCTATTGAGTTATAAGAATTTGACAGACTATCGTACTCAACCGTTACACATCTTAGAACGAAGAAGCCAGCACTCATGATAGTGCAAGGCCCATGCCGGCAATGTTTCTGTGACTTGTCACCTTGACATTGACATTCTGACACCATAATAAATGGGTTTCCAGGACTCATCGTGGAATATTTGTATGTTCAGTTTGGTGATCCTAGCTGCATTGGTTTTTGAGATCTCGTATGAAAAAAGCAGATACAGACAAACGGAGGTAAACACAATAACCCACGCCATCAACGTGGGTTATTAACACATGGCCTCCATCCAGCTACTGAGCTTCTGTTTCAAACTCAACTGTGCACAACATGCTGCAAACAGGCCTGATTTTTGAACATTTAGGCATATAGGCCTATGTAAATAGTAGTACACTTTACACTCTGGACTGAAGTCCGGACAAAACTTTTATTGCTGTCACTGCACCACTAACTATGCGATCCAACCCAACAACTGACCGCAAACCAAGAGATGTTAAGTAGCTATTTTACTAACTTACAACAGCATAACTAAGTTAGCCATAAGAGCTACAAATTGAAAGCACTCAATCTACTGCATCATAAAATAAAAGGTACTGTGAACAAACATTTGAACATAGCCCATCCATTGCTCAACATGGCACATTTAGTTCCACTACAAGCTTCCAATTTTGTTACGGTACCAAATGAGTTGTCTGACAGTCGAATGAAAAACAGTTACCGTTCGTCACAGAATGGTCAAGACTACCTTCTTGGTACTGGACACTGGTAATATATCCACGACCAGTTGGGTCCATAATCCCGAACGCCGATTCAACATTGCGCTCATCGAAAAGACAAGGAAAGTCCTTTCCTGTTTCTCGTGCAGCCTTTAGCTTCTCGAGTTGTGATACAAGAAACATCTTTGGGTCATCTGTAATAGGACACACGAATAACAAGGATTGTTCGGTAAGTTCTAGGAAAAAAATCAATTTTTAAAATCAAATGAAATCTACATTTTCAAATCTAGACCTCGATCTTCATCTTAAGAATTTCAGCTTCAGTAAGGCTAAAATAATAACGGGGGCATAGCCGATTTACGA
>Ga0209780_1002724_pt1 | contig 12736 bp, 7 predicted proteins | sample WorMetexBAHAMAS2_FD_187384 | JGI IMG/M metagenome (GOLD analysis project Ga0209780, IMG submission 187384) | Marine gutless worms symbiont microbial communities from Max Planck institute for Marine Microbiology, Germany - Inanidrilus exumae... | ecosystem: Host-associated > Annelida > Digestive... | reverse complement strand
GAAGCGATGTACATGAAAATTTGTGTAGTGGGTGATGTTCTCGACGTAATCACGTATGCCAAGTTTCAAAATGAAATTTTCAGGGGTTACAATTTTACAGGGGGTCGAATTTTCCATTTTTCCTATCGATTTTGAATGGGCCTTACAACAGTGCAGCGCTACTGCGCTGCCTGTGATATCAGCCCAGTGTGTACGGCAAAGAACGTACAACTACTGCCGTCGACTGTGACCAGACGCAGACCAAATTAGGATAGTGCACCGTGTCAAAAATATAGCAATTAAAATAGTTAGCATACGTTTACACATGAAATGAATCGAAGAGTATTTTTCCCGCCTTTAAATAATTTTTACCGCGCGACGCGACGCTAGTGCGGTATATGCTGTCGTCGCGCGTCCGTCTGTCACACGCCGACATCGTACCTAAACGGTTTAACATAGAATCACACAAACAATGCCATACCAGAAACAGTGAATCTAGATTTCCGACGCCAAAGATGTCGGCAAAATTCCAATGGGGTCACACACAACGGGGGTGCCAAACAGAGGTGAGGTAGCTTACAATCGGTGATTTTCGACCAGTATCTCGCTATATCTCAAACGGTGCAAAATAGGGACATAGTGACTATGGAACACTAATAGGAACTCGTACGCGCTCAACCAAATGGCGCTAATTCCAGTGACATTGAGTGACCCAAACTACCCCAAAGTACCCAATTTTACCCGCGCGGCGCTAGCGATGCGCGGGTATTAGACTATTAGCCATCATCGTGTGTCTGTGTGTGTGTCTGAGTGTCTGTCTATCACACGCCAGTATTGTATCAAAACGGCTAAACGTAGGATCACGCAAGCAACGCCACGTGATAGCCCACGGACTCCTTCTGATGCCAAAAGTCGTTGGTGGAAGACCCCTTCCCCCTGAAATTTGCGCTCAAAGTGTCCCACCTCCTTTCAAACACCACAATTTCGACCAATATCCGCTCATAGCGCCTCAACCGTGAGAGCTGGCGTAAAAAGTTCAATTAGCACTGGAACGGCATAAGCTAGAGACTTCAAATTTGGTGTGCGTGTTGAGCATAGCAAGTCCCAGGCTACGGACCACAAACTGTCCCTGAGAGGGGCGTGGTCACTGTCACGTGACCTCTTTAGTTTTTGGAAAATAAGCGATAATATCTCAAAAACGGTACGAGATAGCCTCGTAGTTACTATTAAATTCGAATAGGAAGTCGTATGCGCTCTATCGAATGGTTATGTGTCCAATGACCTTTGATGACCCCTAAGCACGTTAAACCACCTCAATTTCTACATTTTGCATTGCCTTATGCATCTTCGTAATAGGTGAACTGATCGCAAAGACTACAAATTTGATGTACAGGTTGAATATGCAAGTCACATACTACGGACGACAAACTGTCCCTGATAGGGGCGTGGTCAGGTCATGTGACCCATTACAAAATTTTGGGGGCTCCAATCATATCACTGGAACGGCTGAACCTAAAGTCGTCAAATTTTGTACACGAGTAGGCTAAATCAATTCTAGCAACAGAATGACATATGACATATCATATGGTCACGTGACTGTTTTAAAATTTTTCCGTTTTTCGTAATGCAGCGCGTCGCGCGGGTTTGTCAGCGATAGCTGAGCTACTTGTCAATACTTTGCATCGCCTTTCGTATCTTCATAATGGGTGGCGTTAGAGATTTCAAAGTTGGTAGATAGGTGGATCGTAGCAAGTGCTAGCCAGCACATAACAAACCATCCCTGATAGGAAAGGGGCGTGGTCAGGTCACGTAAGCCATTTAGATTTTGGTTTGCACCAACCATATCTCTGGAACGGCCGAACCTACAGTGGTAAAATTTTGAACACAGGTAGGCTGTGTCAAGTCCAAGCATATCTTTAAAATGGGCGTGGTCAGGGTCACGTGACTCGTCTTAAATTTTGGGGCCCCAATGATATGTCTGGAACGGCTGAAGCGAGAGTTGTCAAATTTTACAGCGCGACACTATGCTCGCGCGGCATATGATGTCGTCGTTTTCTGTCTGTCCGTCACAAGTTGATATTGTACTAAAACGACTGAACTTAAGATTGATATCTCTTTATTAGACAACAAATGACAAACGTAAATGTTATGGCCTAAAACAATAGCTACCCTAGATACAATAAAAACACAATTATTATAGAAAACAAAATAGATTACGCAAATAACGCCACACGATAGCTCAGGGATTCTAGTTTTCTGATGCCAAATATCTCGGCAAATTTCTGACGGGGGCACCCACAACAGGGGCGCCAAATAACAGTGGGGTAGGTTAAAACGGCGAGTTCGACCAATATCTCGCTATGTCTCAGAAACGGTGCAAGATAGGAACATAGTTACTATGGAATGCTAATAGGAAGTCGTACATGTATGTCCTCTATCGATTGGTGCTAATTTATTTGACCTTGAGTGACCCTAACTACCCCAAACCACCTCATCTTCAACATTTTATATCGCCTTTCATATCTTCGTAGTGAGTGGAGTTAGAGACTTCAAATTTGGTAGACAGGTTGATGGCAGCAAGTGCTAGCCCACGGATGGCAAATCATCCCTGAACGGGGCGTGGTTATGTCACATGTACCATTTAAATTTTGGTGGGCACCAACCATATTTCTGGAACTGCTGATCATCTAAGGTACTGTCAACGATGTCGAAAATGCCCCAAAATTCATCATCTTCATCATCTTCTTTGTCACCTTTTTTGTCCAGGCAGTTTCTCTGGTACTATTGCGGATAATCCACCACTAGAACCGTCGTGACGTTTTACCAAAGCTTTTATACATCAGAGCACCATGATCTACACTGAGAACATTTTGTGCACATTAATCTTTATTTTATGGTTCAACCGGCAAGGTTCCAGTATTTCTTACATTGTTACAGCTGGAAGCCTTACTTATGTGTGACACCACTATCATTGCTGCTAAACCGACAGTAATAAGCACTGTGTAGTGATGGTACTTATCGTTAGTTTTCAATATTTGATAAAACTGAATGCACTGTTAGAAAATATTCGTTTGTTTCTATTCTTTAACCGTTATTCATTACTCATTAGGCAGGCTAAGTAACGACAACAGCATTGATGGTACAGTCGGTAGTGACTATTGCCTAGTGGCTGTATAGACGGCATTAGCAGGCGTTTGTTAAAGACATCAACTCAGATGAACAGATTTGTGTCAAGCTACAAGTCAGCCACAGCTCATGCTCGCGATGTTGTGCATCTGTCTATCCCTAATCACCACCGTAGCTCGCCACGCTCAATAGAACTGGACCAAAACGACAATCCACGTGCCACAGCATTGATGTAGGCCGAATGAAGAAACGCTTCATCACAAATTCACAATTACGCACGGCGTCAGAACAGTAAACTAAAACGAGAGAGCGCCAAGCCCGATCATACGCCCCTCAGACCCTGTCAAAATAAAATTCGAAAACGGGCATCACTGTCACTTGTCAGCGCCCAGCTGACGTACCATGTTGTAATAACTTTCTTCCCTTTCTTTCTCTTATTACCTTCTCCTACTAAGAACAAAAGGTTACAGGTCACAGTGGGCGGAGTCACGATACACTTACCACAGCTGCGTCGTCAAACAGCATTTCCTAGACGACGATTAACAGCAAACCAACAGCGTCATACTGTCGCACTCGCAGTCGCCGAACGATCAGCCGAGCTGCCGCCGTGTGGCGCGCCGGCTCAACGTCACGTGACCCCGTGAAACCGCAAGCCTCGCCCGCAATCGAGCTTGGCCGCCCAGCCGCACTGATACGGGGCGGAAGGTCGTCGCCGATGTGAATGGACACGACAGGCATGCGTCACCGGCTGCGTCATTCATGACGTAACTAGGTCAGTGCGCTGTCATTCAACAGCAGCAGCAGCAGCAGTAAACACCGATGACCAATACCGTACCTAGTGCATTAATGAAATTCTATTCTATCTTTTCGCAATGCCGTTACGGCTTTCGTTCTGAATCGTCGAATCCAATGCTTTAACGTACTATAGTTGGCTCACACAGCACGATACTATACGGTGCTTTTCATCCAGCAAGATCGTGCGAGAATTCAGGGCCGCATTAAGGCTAGTGTGGGCCCGGGTGCTGTGCCAAATGCGGGCCCCTTGCAGACCTATAACCAGCTAACCACTCCCACCAATTGCGGGCCCCCAAAACTGGGGGCCCGAGTGCTGCAGCACCCGTAGCACCCCCCTTAATGCGGCACTGTGCGAGATCAATCCCTGACGCTGAGCCAGTCTCAGAACACGATCACTGAGTTCTGAGTTGAACAGCTCAAGTCCGTTGGCACGCAATGACTGTTGGAAAACTACTTGCATGTAGGCCTACGACCATAACTACAGTGACAGCTGTGTAATCTGCACCCAGCGAATGGTCGAAAGTCCATCGACAGTGCGACAACGCGTCGGCCGCAAGCCACGTATATACTGCCACCATTAACCAGACAGCGCAGTACTGCTGAGTAACGAACCCCAGTTTGTACACACAGCTGAATGCAGGTTCCTGTCACCGCCAAACCAACTACGGCAACAACCTATGATTCTCACTCACTCCAGGCGCACTAAACAGAACCTGTCTAGTGTATAAACAGAACGCCATATGATATATCGTGTGTCCATAGGGGCGTTAAACTGCGTTCACTCACTTATTCAGGCTAACATAAAATAATCACAGCTAGGAAGAAAATTAGTATATCAATGGCGCTATATAAATACTCTTCCTTTCCTTTCCTTTACTACGTACGTAGGTGCCGCCTATTGTGAACGACCGACTAGTGTGGTCCGTTAGTCTGTCTGTCGTTCTGTCACCTTAGTGAGCCCTGCAGAAAATTCGGAAGCGATCGATATACCATTTGCGTTCAGGACTCGGTTGGGCCCAGGGAAAGACCTATTACATATAGCGGACTGCTTCGGGCGAATACTGTATTGTGTTCATTCAACACAATACAGCCTTCTAGTTACATTTGGCGTTGCCTTTCATATCTTCGTTGCACTTGCAGGTAACTGTAGACACTTCGAACTTGGCGTGTTGGTTGAACATAGCCAGTCCCAGCCTACGGACGACAAACTGTCCCTGAAAGGGGTGTGGTCACTGTCACGTGACCTCTTTAACTTTTTCAAAATATGTGATAATATCTCGAAAATGGTACAAGAGAGCCTCATATGTTGATGTCGATGTTGAGGTCTTTGCTATAGCCCTTCTTTTGATGCTATCCTCAGAAGTGCTTGTCAGTGCTGTTTGGAAATAAAAAAGTTTTCAATGCTCAAGCAAATTGTTCTGGTTTATCGGACACTTTCCGAATGTCAGGTGGCAGCTTGTTCCACTGGTTCGGCCCGGACGCAGAAAAACCGCGCCGACCGAATCTGTTAGTGTTGGCGCGCGGCACGACCAGGTCGCCGTGATCAGTAGAGCGAAGTCGCGGTCGATGTACATCTGCGCTGACTGAATTGCAGATCTCCTGTGAATATATCGGTGCTGACCTGTTGACACAGTTGCGGACGAGAATGCAGATCTTGAACGTGATGCGCTAGCGCACACGCCGCACAGGTAACCAGTGTAGCGTATCACGCATGGCTGTAACGATTCGCCCAAACTTGGGAATGTTCAGTATCAGCCGAGCTGAGGAGTTCTGTATCGACTGTAGGCGACGAATGACAGACGTTTTGCAACCGAAGAGAGCCGAGTTGCAGTAGTCAAGTCTGGTCGCGATAAATGCGTGAACAAGACAGTGCAGCACTAGTTAGTGAGCGGCAGATTGCTCTAAGCCGACGTAAGTGGAAGAAGCACGTCTGGGTGAGCTTTCTGGCATGCTGCTCGAAGCTCAGCTCAGAATCAAGAATGACGCATAGGTCTCGAACTGAAGAATGCAAAATTACGGCTGGTGAAATAGCTGCAAGCCGGTTGAGGCCTCGAGCGGCAAGCTTGTATTTTGTGCCACACCAGAGAAAATCGGTCTTCTATGTTGGTTAAGCCTGAGTCGATTTGAGGCCATCCATGTCTCAATAAAACCAATAGTGACCATAACTCGGCGTGACAGGCTAATGGACTCTTGAGGGCTGCAGAAGCCATAATATAACTGCATGTCGTCGGCATATTGATGCACCTGCAGACCACACGGCTGTATCAGTGGAATGAGGTCCGCTGTAAAGCAGGGGGTCAAGCACAGAGCCCTGGGGTACGTACGCCAAAACGGACCACGATTTTACTAGATTGGCTTGCACCGATTCTTACAGACTGAGTCCGGCCAGTGATGTATGATCTGAACCATTCAAGTGCACAGTCAGAGAGGCCGAATGACAGTGACAATCGTTCTAAAAAGATAGAGTGATCGACGGCGTCAAACGCAGCACTGACGTCAAGGAGAGCCAACAGAGCAATCTACCATCGTCAATCGCTGCCAAAAAGGATTCTCAGCAAAACCGTCTCAGTTGAATGGAACTGTCTAAAGCCTGGTTGTAAATTGGGCCAGAGGTCACTCAGTAGCAGACTAGCAGTTAAATAAGCTGACAGCTGGGAATAAATCACTCTTTCTACCATCTTAGACACGAAATACAGGTTGGACATACTGGACGGTATTATTCATCACCGATGGGTCAAGACCTGCTTTCTTCAGTCGTGGAATGACAACGGCTTCTTTCTGAGGGGAAGGAAGGCAAGGGTCCAAATCACAACTCTTCTTGGGCGACAGTGCTATAAGCTTGTTGACGACCTGCTCCGTAACTGGCTGGAAGTGACTTAGAGAGCTGTTTGCGCGAGTGAAACCAGGCGGGGGAGCCCCGGCGGTGTCCGCTCTGAGATTCTGACTATGTCGACTTTATTCTCCAATAACTGCAGAAATTCATCTGCGCATCTGATGCGATGTTGTGGAACAAATCTGTCAACAACATCACAGGGCGTAGTGGCATACAGGCTAAATAAGTCACACGCAGACATAATTATTCGTGTAGTAATCAGCATCTCTACAGAGTGGACAGGCCTGAAGTGCATCGACAAAAGCACTGCAATCAAGCTTATTCCAGCCGCGAACCAGTTTGGAGATAAAGACAGGACTCTGCAAACACTTAGCAGATAGATTGCACGAAACAAGACCGTGATCTGATAATGACAGCAGTACCACGTCCAGATCGAAGACTGGACTGTCAGAGCGGGTGATGAGTACGACAAGCGTACTGTGACTGGCTGTGCGTTGGCTGGTCGACGTGCTGAACGAGCGCAACCGACGTCAGCAGGTCTGTGAAGCGGACTGCAGCGCGTCGGTCGAGTTGTCAAAGTGGACATTCAGTGCAAGTCACAGCCTATGGACGATAAACCGTCCTTGATATAGGAGCGTGGTCAGGTCATGTGACCTATTTAAATTTTGGGCTCCTGGAATGGCTAAACCAAGTCGTCAAATTTTGTACACAGGTAGGCTATATCAATTCCAGCATCACCCACAAAAGGGGTGTGGTTGTGGTCACGTGACTGTTTTAAAATTTTGCCGTTTGCCGTGATGCAGCGCTTCACGCGGGTTCGTCAGCGATAGCTGAGCTACTTGTTTTTACAGTTGTGCAGTAGTTGACAAGATTTCAACTAACGTAGTGCATCACGGTCCCTCCGCAATAGCTGAGCTTCTTGTTAATACAAACATGAGCCCAGTAACAACTGGACATTATAAAGCCTTATGTTGCATAGAACTGACCATTTAGCATTATGATAAGAGAAAAACTTTTGTGTTTGATTTTTAGAAATGTGTTGAGAACACAATATGGTCTGATCACACAAATCCAGTCTCTTGGTATGTCTGGCAAAATTGACACTATGCTCTTTGTCAGGCAACAGATGATATAAGTCAAAATCACCCTCCCCCGACTAACTGGAATACTGGCGCTGCGCTTTGCACATGCTTTCCGGTAATAACTGTTAAATACTGTATTAAATGGTCAACATGAACATATAGCCCAACATGTGCTGTATTGGTAAAAATGTAAAGGCTTCCCATACTCGTTACCGAGCGCTGGGCTCAGAGCTGATCCCGGTGTACAGGTAGTCAGCTTGTAGGTGGCTATAAGTCATCAACCCAGCGGTAGGTTGTCATTACTTTCCATCAGGCCTGCCGTTACCTTCCCAGCCGCACAGCATCAGCGCCCCTGGCCTGTGATGCTCCTAGGTGATAGAGGCACATAGGTGTGAACAACTTGCCCAAAGTTGTTGCGCCGCTCTTGCCCCAACGCGCCACATATATTGACAAAGCATTATCTTATGCCAAATTCTGAATACATCAAACTTCCTGAACAACTACTGCGTGCAATTAAAAGAGTGAAAGAATGACTCTGAATGTACACAAAATACAGAAAAAGTAACCTGAATTCCTGGGCCGAACAAACACAATAGCCTGCCATTACTGGTAGAATTCCTGGCATCAGTGACAAGTGTGTCAGAAGATGAGTTTGTTACTTTGCAAGCAATGATGCCATTTTGCTCTTGACTGCTAATCAATCCATGTATGTTTGCTGATATAGAATCCGAATTTGAATTTATAAGTGTATTGAAGCTGTCGGCCACATCTTCTATAGTAGATGACGCGGAGTTCAATATAACAGTAGGTAAAAGCCGGCTGATAGGAGTCTCAATCTGAGTTTCGTCACTACTATCAACATTCTGCACGACTTCCTGTGAAACTTTTTCAGCATCAAGTTCAGCTTTGCCACTGTCTGCTGTGAGAAGGTTTTGCAAGTTACTTAAATCGCACACCTTAAAACTACTTGATGCTGAATTATGTTGTGAATAGTTGTCTGCGTGGTCAGATTCCGTTTCCATGGACTTTACTTCCTTCACTTGCTTCACGCTATGACAGAAAAATGTTTCAGCACCACTGATGCGTTTGCCATGTGCCTGTCTTTCTTCGTCATAAAACTGACTGACTGAGACATTCATCAAATGGTTGTCTGATGTGTCCAGTGCATCGAGACATAGCTGTTTCAAACTAGGTACTGAATTCATGACTAAATCATTTGCGATGCTCGTTGCTTGATTCTGATTATGGTTGCCGTTTCTGGCATAGCTGTCTGACCGGTAGAAACTGTCAGTGAACGTGATCTCAAAATTATCCAGTGCTTCATTCAACCACTCACGAATAAGGTCACTAGCTAGAGCGGCCAATGTTTTCTTCCTGTGTGAATCAGGCTCAATGATTTCCTTACTGACATAATTTGTTCCTGAGCAAGGTAAGGACTTTGATGTTTTTGAATCACTGCTAGTAGTATTCATCTGACAGTGCCTGATGTTAAAGTCAGCATGTTAACCTGCACAGTGCACATGCAGTTGCCAGTGTAGGCTAATAATACGTTGGCTGTATTGACACATATAATGCTGTCAGTCAGTATTTAGGTTACTTTTAGCATTCATCCGATGGAAACAGTTGCAATGGAGGACTATAACAGGAAATTGTATGAGCCCTATCGAACGGAACTACTACTAACGACATTAAGTGACTTTGAAGGTTGCTTTCGCTGTTTGAAACCTTTCTAACTCCCATACCTCGAAAATATAGCGTGTATTAACTACGATACATTAACACATGAATCATAAAGCAAACCTAGCTGGATATTTTAACTGTCTCATCGAAACTGAAGGACTTCTTAAGGTACGTTACAGGCAGTCACACACATTACAGAAGCGGTAGTAGGGGCCTATCTCGAAATGGTGCCAGATAGAAACGTTACTACAAACCACTAACAGGAAGTGATATATGGCCTACTGCATTGCGGAAATTTGACGACCTCGAGTGATCTTGACTCAAACATCAGCAAAGTCTTCTCTTTTAGATTACATCCCTACCTCACTCATTAAACTCCGTTCACCCACCTTTTCCGAACTCATCGCCTACCTTGCAAATTTATCTTTGCACGAAAACTGTTTTACTTCATCTTTCACCCAAGCCATTGTAACCCCGCTTCTTAAAAGCCTGGTCTTGACAGTTCTTCACCTTCTAACTATCGCCCTATTTCCAATCTCAATAACATCTCAAAAATCCTTGAGCGTCTCTTTCTCATTCGTCTACAGCCGCACGTCACTTCCTCTCCCAACTTCAACCCTTTACAGTCAGCTTACCGCCGTGCTCACTCCACTGAGACGGCACTTGTCAACACTCTGGACTACATCTACACCTCGCCGACCTCGGCTGGACGGAGCCTACCCACCATCTTAGTTTCATTAGCGCTGCATTTGATACCATCGACCACTGCACTCTGCTTAACAGACTCTAGAATAGCTTTGGCGTCACCGGCTTAGCACTCAGATGGATTAGATCCTATCTTTCAAATCGCAGCCAGTGTGTAGCAATGGGCGCATCTTAGTCTAACTTTGTTCCTCTAAACACCGGTGTTCCTCAAGGCTCTGTCCTAGGCACACTCCTATTCTCCTTATATACCTCTCCCGTTGGTCAACTTATTAGTTCATATGGCATCTCACATCAACAGTACGCAGATGACAGTTGTTCATATCCATACCTCCTGCTGCACCTACTCCCATTGTACAGCTCACAGAACAGTGTCTCATTCAACTCCACAATTGGTGTTGTGTTAACGGGCTCACACTCAACCCAGACAAATCAGAAGCCATCTGGTTCTCCACTAGACAGCGCTCTGCATCTTCAACTCCTGTTTCCTCAGTTAAAATCGCAGGCTCCATCATTACTACATCCAGCACTGTCAAGACTCTCGGTGTAACCCTTGACAATCATCTCTCACTTGACCAACACGTTTCATTTGTATGCAAATCTGCCTTTTTCCATCTACGCGCCTTGCGCCACATCCGCGCTGTACTCTCTGAGGATACTGCTAAGTCAATCGCCGTTAGTCTAGTTTCTTCTCGCCTAGACTACTCTAACTCAATTTTATTTGGTACCTCTGTCTCTAACCTCCGCAAAGTCCAACGAGTCCAAAACACTGTTGCTAAAATAGTACTTAAAAACTCATCACTACCATCCACGACCGCTCTCCCCTCCAACTTCATTGGCTCCCTGTTAAGCAACGCATCCACTTCAAAATCGCTATCTTAACTTACCGTACTCTCCAATATGGGTCCCCCTCATATCCAGCTGTCATCCCTCATCAATCTCAACACTCTTTCAAGACTTCTCCACTCTTCTTCACACAATCTACTACATGTTCCTTTCATCACCACAGCTATTGGTCCATTTGGTCGTAAAGCCTTCAGTTTCACAGCTCCAACAGTTTGGAATTCCATCCCACTCAATTCAGTATCAGGCAATCACCATCTATTGGCTCCTTCAAACGTCATCTCAAAACTCATTTATTTACCCTCCCCAGCTAGTCCATTCTCTCACCCAGCGCCTCCGACTCGAGCATGGTTGAATTTGTGCGCAATACAAATTTTGTAATAATAATAATAATAATAATAATAATAATAATCTTCAAGCTCACTCGCCTACTGCCCGCATTTTAGAATGGGACTTTTCGTATAGTGGTGAAGCAGTTGACAAGATTTCAACTGACATGCGATCCCTCTGCAACAGCTGACCTTCTTACTATAAGAATTTCTACCGTCTCTTCTTTTCAAATGCAAAAATTAACTCAAATTACAAAACGGGTCACATTCTGGGGCTTTGCTCCAGACCTACAGCACATGCCTCATCCACCTGGAGAAAGGTAAAGGTCGGATTCTTGCATAGCGCTGCTTACACGATGATCGGACCAGCGCGCTTTACAATTTCGGAAGTGGTAGTTGATTGGCAAGAGCCAATGGTTCTGCAGCGCAAATTGCGGCCCTCCATTTGCACGCGTTAACGTACAATTGGACCCGCGTTATGCGGCTAGCAAACACACAACCGCTCCAATCAACCACACCAGGCCTTCACCAAGTTCATCCGGTAAGCATTCACCAGACGTCGCCACCCGTGCGAAAAAGCAAACATCCGATTACAACTTACTACTCACTTTATTGACCTCGAAAGGGTGAAAGGCTGAGTTGGCCTAGTTGGCTCACCTGTAGCGGACGCCGTACGGTTTAGCGGGTTTACCGATAAGTGGTCACCCATGGGCTGCAGGTCCAGCGCAGGACAGGGAAAGTTCGCTGGCCAAATACCGACGTTCTACCACTGTGCCACGCAGATACAGATGTTAATCTGATCACTAGCTTAGGTCTTCACCAAATTTGGTGGGGTCGGCTAAAAACGACGGAGATCAACATGTAAACTACCGAGTTGATCTTCGTCGTTTTTTAGCCGGTAGCCTACTACTATGGGGTAGGAAAATTTTGCGATTTTTGACATATCGCTGTGCTTTCGTGGCCGAGTGGTTAACGCACTCGGCCGCCATGCGCAGTAGAGCGTGACGCGCTCAGTGGCCGGGGTTCGACTCGGCCCGGGAGCGTCCGTCTACCAAAGAATTATTTCTAATGATTCCTATGCACATGACGAACAGGGAGATAATCCCGGGCAGGTAAGAGGGCTCGACGGTGTCCTCTATAAACTGTGACCGTTGCTGATGCCTTGATTAGCAGCGTCAATATATCAGTCGCGCCGACGTGAGAGCCGAAGCAGATAGATGTGGCTAAGCCCACTGGCTAGACACTGAAGAAGTGTCAGTCAGGTGGCCAGGCGCTGAAGAAGTGCCGGTCAGGGCTGGCACTGAATAAGTGCCAGTCCGGGCTTAGCCAGACAGTAGGCCACGCCTAGAGGGGGCGCGCTTAGAAAT
>Ga0209780_1002723_pt1 | contig 12736 bp, 9 predicted proteins | sample WorMetexBAHAMAS2_FD_187384 | JGI IMG/M metagenome (GOLD analysis project Ga0209780, IMG submission 187384) | Marine gutless worms symbiont microbial communities from Max Planck institute for Marine Microbiology, Germany - Inanidrilus exumae... | ecosystem: Host-associated > Annelida > Digestive... | reverse complement strand
GATCTTAACAATTAAATTACCATTAAATAAAATTAAAAAACTAGATTAATATGATTCAATGAAAAATAATTAAATTTATTTAATTTAATAACTAAACTGCATAATAATTAAATTAATTGGTTCGGATTAAATCGGTGTCAGAACTCCTACTTAAACTACTGTAATCTGCAGGTAAAACTGTGTGATCCATGTCTGAGCGCATTAGAGGCGCTTGCCTAATGCGGTATACTTTACTTTTACTTTACTATTAATATTAGTGCTAACAATAAATGTCAGTTTAATTGATATCATTGTAGTCTAATACTGTACGTTGGGCTTAAAGGCAAACTAAACTGTTTCAAATACAAGATGCAGTCGCTGTCGGCAGACGTCCCCCCGGTGCCGCTACCTGGCGAACTGGACGAAACACGTCGTCTTTGATTCTGGCTCATTGGCCCCATTATGTGAAAACGACGTCATCCATAAAAACCGGAAGTACATAACATATTGCACTGTCGTCAGAGGCGGACCGAGTCACGACCGCACGTAACGTATACAGAAAATTTTGTGGGAATCGAATTCGAACATTTGTTTTTTGAGATATGCGACAAACAGACAAGCAGACGTACAAACACGCTGATCGCAATATTTCACACCGCAACGGAGGTCGAAGTAATTATAACTTTATCACACATAAAAATGCTGAAATCGTTTGTACGTTCGTTCTACGTCGTAAGTAACGTTCAGTAAATTATTGTTTTGTTTGTTTTTTGCTGGCAGCGAGTTTTCGGGCACAATAGACTCGGCGACGCCCGATGTGGGGGACCTGCTACGGGTACCCGAAGACACGACCAGCGATGTCCCACTCGATCAGAAATTCACCGTGTTTGCGCCGATTGACGAAGCCTTCCGTGGCAACGACTTCGCTCAGGATTCGAGAACCAAAGGCCTGGTACGTCGCCTGAAAAGGTCGCCGTTGTGTAGAGGAATGAAACTTTGATGTATTGTATGTACGTGTGTGGCCATGTTTACCCAAAAGGACGGTGGTCGAGTGGGTGGGTTTTCAGCGGCGCTTGTGCGTCTGTTTGTCTGTTTGTCTGTTTTTCTGAACGATATCTCAAAAACTAATGCAGCTAGGATCACCAAATTTGGCATAGATATGTTCCTCCATGAGTCCTGGAAATTTAGTTATTTTGGGTTAAATAGATCGAAGGTCAAGGTCACGATGTACAAAAAACATTGCCGGCGGGGGACAAGGCGCTCTTGTGATTGCTGGCTTCTTCTGGTTGTATGTGTGATCAGGAAGTAGCGACAGAGTCGTTGCTTAGATGTGCTATGTGTATACATAGATTGACGGTGGCGTAATTTCTTCATATTATCTATGCCAGCTGTTCTGGCCGCAGTGATGTAGGGCAAGGAAATGTAAACATTTGAAGCACTTACAGTCAGGTCGCTGATATGGCGCTAGTACTAAGCTTCTCTTAAACCCATCGATTCAATTTTTGGTGTCTTCCGGCCCACTGAAAAGCATTGGGAAGCTCTTCTGCGGTGTATTTAGCAAAAGGGATGATTCAATCCTCAATAACGGCATGACAGCAGGACTGCTGCAGCCGACTGCAATGCTCCTAACTGGTCGGTGTCACATTACATTGTCCCCCGTGAAAAGTATTCGTTCCTGCGATGCGGTCTTTCGTCAAAGTTCTTTGTTCCCACTTCTTTTAGTTCTTTCAGCGTACAGTGAGAAATACACGGATTGTGGCATGTTCGGTTTGTTAGCAATTACTTCAGCACGTGGTGTCCGGCGTCATAGAAGTATTGCAGATGACTAACGGCACCGTAAGACCGACTCGGCGGCCAGATCATTCCGTCAGATTCTACCAGTTTGGCGATAGTAAGTAGCAAACAGTTCGAAACTGCCTATTGTATAATGAGATAAATATTTTAACTCTCTGGTAGTAGCTCCGCGATTGTAGTTTCTATATCCGCAATTGGTTGATAGAAGTAAAAATACCATTTGTTTGCTAGCAGAATGACTCGCAAAGTTATGGGTGGATTTTCATGAAATGTGGGGAATAGACAGATTATGGAGGAGAGAAGTTGCAGAATTTTTTTGAAAATGATCCGGAACATAATTATACCAGTCGGTCGTAAGTGCTGCCACCTTGCGACTGCTGGGCTTCGCGTAGAACGGAACCACTGTGCACGTCTGAGGCTGTACTGGTACAATGGTCAATATTGACCTACTTCACTTATATACGTGACCCTGCTGCTCGTCGGTAACGACACTGTGCCGAACTTAGTGGTGTGGCAGAGGTGTGCACTCAACTGTGCGTCTTATGATGTAGTAATTGAGCTTAAAAAGTGGAAGGCCACAGCAGTAACCGTGAATTTTGACTCATTTGCATATTATCTTGTAATGTGATGATCAAGGTGATGATAATTGTGGTCGTGATACCGATGGACTGTTGCTTGTAGCGCGGCACGTGGAAGTCAACTATGTTCGCGCCAAGGTGGTTGGTTCCGGGATCTGTACCAAGAACGGCATCATTCACAAAGTGGATCATATTCTTGGCATTTCTGGACGCACCATCTACAAAGAGATTGAGGCCAATCCGACCCTAGGGCAAGTCGCGGAACGCCGCAACCGTCTTTTCGTTCTTAAAGTTACTAGAGAGAAAACACGTTGTAGTTACATTGCAGTAAGTATGTAAGTAATACAAGCCGTTGTTGCTGAGTTTTGATTTGTTCATCCACTACTTTCTTCCTTATGTTTACTGACCACTTTAGTGGTCCTGATTGAGCGAACGTCCGCTGCGTGTGTGTGTGCGTCAACTTGCAGTGGCTTCTGACTTCTGTTGACCACTGGAATGCACATCTGTTAATTCCATAACAGGCGCACTATAAATTTCTAGATGTTGATGATGCGTGTACGCACTATGACTTTCAAACGAAATGACGTTTGACTTACATATTTAGCGTGGTGGTTCATCTTGTTCTTATCTATGACGTGGGTCACTTTATTTTTCAATATAAGCCCCATATTTCTTGGTGGATTTTTACACTTTATGTGTCAGTGGAAACAGGAATGAATATTCTACAGAATGGGTACAAATTTACACATTCACTTTTTAACTGTGTCTTTAATTGTGGCAGTGGTAAGCCTATCAGCAGTTCGGAATGACCGTGGGCGACGGCTTCCTGCAGTGCATTCAATTGAAGTGGTTGTGTGAACTTTCATAGAAAGTCGTCCAATGTTTGTCTATTTAATTTTTGTCAGGCTATTACTCGATGAGTCTTTTAAAGAAAATCTGTTAGATTCCTGCAGGTTTTGGTCAAAATTTTATCTTCAGAACTTAACATATTCCCATATTCCATTTCACTGCTATATTATTACACACGATGTAACTCGATGAAGTGAACAGTGTGGCGCATTTATGACGTCATCAGTCCGTTAAATAACTATACTGTAGACAATTCTGTTGTGTTTCCATTCGTACAAAAAGTTTAAAAATCCACCAAGAAATACGGGAGTTATAGTGAAAAATAAAGTGGCACACGGTGTAGATCATATTTAAAGTTCAGGAAGAAAACATGTTCGGCTATACGTGAAAGTTTACGACTTTAAAAGGTGAGACAAAGCCACGGTCGTCTAAAAGAAGACTAAAATTTGAAACTAAATAAGTAACAGCGGCGGGTAGTTTGTCTAGTTCTTTGTGCTAAAGTGGACAACGCGACCTCGAGTGATGGCTGTCTAGTTTTTCGTGTTGCCTGAATTTCTTTAGATTCTATCTTTGTCCGTTTTTTCAGTTGGTTTTTGCTGCACGTATGTTCTGACCGCTAGTTACAGTTGCCCTTTCCTCACCGCGTTTGCTTACCTCTGAACGTGAGGTCTGAGAGCTGGTGTAAAGGCAGCAACACCCCTTCCCTTAACTTGTCCGGTGGAGGATGAAGAAAGTGCCAGTATTTTTTCCAGTGTTTTTGGCCGCATCGCATGCATGCAGTGCATATATGCGGCCTATTCCTACAGATGACGCACGTAGCGTGGTCTGTGTGTCTGTCTGTGTGTCGGACACTCGAATGTACTGTGCAAAAACGGCTGAACCGATCGATATGCCATTCGAGGGACAGACTCAAGTGGACGCAATGCCCTTTTTACCGGTTGCTCATTTTTCTGTTGCCTTTTTTTCCGTGGCCCAAATTTCCGTTGCCCTTTTTCCGTAGCCCTTATTACCATTTACCCATATACTCCCACGGGAAGGGGAACGTTTGAGGGCGCATTGTAACGTACCTAGGTACGAGTGCATACCGCATTTTTGGTCGCCGCGAGGGGCGACAAGACGGCGATGCGGCCTTTTGCCACACTACTTAGTACACTTAGTACGGAGTCAGTGCTATGGGTTACGTTCAGTACTGTCGGTTGGGTGATAGTTACTAAGTTCGCAAAGGTTCTCTTCCGGAACCAGTGAAGGAACCGGATTACCAGGCTTCACTAAAAAACGGCCGATAAAACGGAGGTGTTGACGGCCGGCTAATGTTGCACGGTTACTGTCCAGGTCGCTGTTCGGCGTCATCAGAAATACCAACGTTCCGACGATGCTCAACGACGTGGCAATTGAGACGTCGTTGTTTGCGCCGATTGATTTCTCGCAGATGCGCAAGTCAGACCTCGGCATTTCGCTGCTCGATAATCGGCTTTACGCCAGCCGCTTGAGAAACGTACGTCGACAATTGTTCACTTCCGCTAGCATTCCTTCACCTGTATCGCATGATTTTTTTGTTATGCTTTGTTATGCTTTCGCCACCCATTGTTTTCGGGCTGTCCGTCCACCGCGTTCGTTCGTTCGTTCGTTCATTCATTCATTTTTTTAGTAACAGGCACAAAAGACGATGACAATTGTATGTACAGCTAAATGACAAAAAAAGCTATAACAGTAAACTACGTCCAGACTGATATTGTTATCACTATATCTCATGCACTACTTGAGCAATCTCAGTGAAACTTGCAGGGAAAAACCATTAGTTCCTGCTGATGACCTAGTTAGATTTTGGAGGTCAAGGGTCAAAGATCAAGATCACAGCAGGGCAGTCTGTCGAGCTAGCGAAGGCATCCATGCACGTCGACGCACCAGCGTCGAAGTCCGTCTTCTTGTTTAGTATATTTTTGCCAGCAGGATTTGTGTACACATGCATGTGGCGTGATATCTTGTGTCCCCTCAGTGCGCCGTCGTGTGGCCGCAGTAGATAGCGGCAATTTTAGGGGACTCGAGGTAAATTTGGGAGAGCTTGAGCCCTTTAGTCCATACCTGGCGCCGCAACTGCGGACAGCGATGAACGCAGCAGCGGACAATCTGGACGTACTTCCGTGAGCTCGCTGCGCAGGCAGCCGCCGCTCCTCTCGTCCCCCTCACTCCGCCGTCGTGTGGCCGCTGTGTCGACTGCGGCTGCTGTTCACCGTGGTCGACTAATGGCGTGGCTGCGGTGTGGCAGCCAACACCCGCCACCCGTGACAGAGCGATTTTGTAATATAGAAAATAGATTCCATCAGTCAGTCTCAAGAACGAAAGTTATTAAGCAGTATGTTTTGACACCAGCTCGTACTCATCTATCAGTTTCTTATGTCAATGATTTACTTCAGTAGTGTTTGAAATCCACCTATTCGCAGTGATGCTGAATTTTTAAGTTGGCCTACACTAAATCAAACAGTGACAATACATCTCTACAATCGAGTGTTATCACATGTTTTGAGATTTTTTTGTTAAAATTAAATTTTTAAAAACGCAAAACTGCTTCATATAGATGAAATATCTGCTACAATTGCTACTGAAATTTGTGTTTAATCGGCCTCGTTTTTTTATTCCAGTTTGCCTGCATCTCCAAAAAGCGAGTCTTTGCAATTTTTAGAACATGCTTGTACAAACCAGACGCCAACAGTTTTAAAGCACTAAAGGGACTTTTTCTTGAACACTGGAAAATGTGGACTGAAAGCCTTTCCTGAATCATGACTCCGTAGATGACTCGCTTAAGTCTCGGAGGCAATCGAATACAAGTCTCCCGATTGTGTCCATCGCCTGTCCCTATAGTCAACACATTTTATTGCAAAAATCTATTTTCCGAATTGTATTTAATTACTCACACAGTCGAATGGTGGGGTTTAAGCTCCGTTTGTATGTGTGTCTGTCTTTTTCCGCACGATATCTCACAAACGGATGCAAAAAATCACCAAACTTGACAAAAATGCTCCACGATGAGTCCTAGAAAACAATTTATTTTGGGGTCAATAGGTCAAAGGTCAAGGTCAAGAGTTACAAAAACATTGCCGGCGTGAGTCTTTACACTCTCGTGAGTGCTGGCTTCTTCTTGTTAATTTATAGTTAATGGCTGTCCATGGTTACACAGCTCAAAAGCGGACTGGTGAAATATCTTGACTGATGTCACGCCAACAGTAACGGGGCGCCGAGATTGGGAAGAATATTTTGTTGAGTATCGTTGGATGCATATGGAATGAATGACATTTTCATACGGATGTTGTGACTGTTACAGCTGCTGCGGAGACATATCGCCAGGGGTTACGTCTTCCTCGATAAAACGGTTAGCACAGTATCGTTAGACACCTACTACGACCCGCTGCAGATCACCAAAGATCGAGACGGAGGTTTGCAGCCATACTGCTTCGATCGCGATTTCATGAGGTTGTGACTCATATGCAATTACATACAGGGTCATCAGCAACATCGAGGCTTTATTATTCAGTTGCTCAAAACGTAATCGAGTGCAAAAGATCACATAAACAATTTGAAAACGATAAGCAGTAGTCTGTCAGTGGTATTTAACAATTACAGGGTTGAGACAATATGCAAGAGCTCAGTAAATGTTACTAAACAACTGCCTTGTTATAAAAATTACAGCATGCAGTTTGACGCACACCTGACGTGATGGCACATTCTAGGCCGTAACGCTGCAATACTTAGGCCACAATGAGCCTATTGGTACTGATAGATCAGCGTGGTATGTGTCTGTCTGTCTGTCTGTCTGTTGGTCGCGTTCATGAGCCCTGCAAAAACGGCTGAACCGATCGAGATGATGCGGTTTGGCGGGCTTTCTCGGGTGGGCCCAAGGAACCAACGGCCACATGCGACAATCCACGATTGGCGACCGCGCCTTTACTGTCGCCGCGTCGCCCGCATGGAACAGTCTGCCTGACTCACTGCACCGACTGTCATCATTGGAACAATTCAAGAAACATCTGAAAACTCATTTATTTAAAATCTCATTTGCGCAACAGGACAGTTTGTGATTGTACAGTGCTCTTCAAGCGGCTCGTGTTGCTAACAGCGCTGTATAAGTTGTCTACATTACATTACAGAAAGGAAGATTAGTACCGAGCCTTCGCTGTTAAAAAGGAGTACAGCATCAGTTACCGGTTTGCACGTTGAACTGCGTGATTAGAGTTCTACGTGCTGATCGGGACGAAGCGAATACGAGTGGTGCGACCGAACATGCGCGTCAAAAACGGAGTCGTGCACATCATCGAAGAAGTGGTATTCGATCCGGCAGACCTAAAGACCGGAGAGAGCAGATCTCGAGCAAGTCGATTTGCCGACAGTCCTTCCGTCATATTGCTGAGTTTTACGTACACTTTTATCTGTTTCTGGCGAGTATTTCGTCGACTTTGATTGCCCTCACATATACGTGAAACCACTGTCTGTATAACGCCGAATCAACAGATGATACGAAGAGCCTGAAAATAACTTACTGAAAGGGTCATTTCAGTTTGAGTCATGAATGCTTCGCTGTTGCCGCTGAGTGCAATTATTTTCATATGCCTCAACTCAACTGCCGTCTCTATTTTTTGTTTTGTATTATGCCTTCGTCTCCCGACAGTTTCGGCGAAAGCATTACTGTTTTCGGGCTGTCCGTTCGCCGCGTTCGTTCGTTCGTTCGTTCGTCCGGACAGATAATTTTACCTGTAGCATAATATGTATATCGTGTAGAATTTTATGTCAAGTCTACAACAACTTTACGTACGAGATGCGTCTTATTATTAATCAAATTTATTAATCAACGTAAAGTGGCTGCGTTATCGTAACTGTCGTATATCAGTTGCTGGATGCAGATTAGGCTACTGAACGAAGTAGCACATTACATCCGGAGTAAATTGCAGCATCTGTTTGTACATGATGCGTCAACCTTTTAGTTGTTCGTACAGCTAAAGCACTGTTCGGTTGTTGGGGATGTGACAGTACGGTTTGTGTTACCTATAGAAGATTTTATCTTACCAATAACACAGAACTGTTACTGTTACTGTTACCTTGTATTTTTACCTGCCGATTTGCCCACGGGCCGCGGGGCAACGGCCGTTATTACTGACCCGCCTACACATAGTGTAGGGGGCCAGACTAGTGATGCTCTCTAGCGTCTGTCGTCGTCGTCGTCGGTCGTCGTCTGTAACACTTCACGGCGGGCCAGTAGAATTTCGTCCACTTAGGGCGACACCTTGTTTAATTTGCTCAGTGGTCCGATTTTCGGTCTTTCGCGCCGCAGGGGCGACACGTTACACCGATCAAGGGTTGAAATTTGGTTTGGTAGAACCAACAGGGGCTCTTCGCTCCGCTGAGCCGCCAGATTTTACGTGACACGATGCGCCGTGAGTGTGAAATGCAGCGTGAAAGAACTGACCGTAGGTATGCTTATAGCTCGCAAAATGTCATCTTATCGATCAAGAGGTAGGCTGTGGGACCCCAAACCTTGATGAATTTTGGGAATATACTCGCCCCGTATAAGCGTATACCTTGAGCGATTTATACAAAGTTTTCGAGGTTTAAGCTGCTTTCATTCTGCATAATTTCGTAGCCTTTGCTCAACAGGTATTTAACAAGTTGCACCTCACAGGCATTTTAGTATACCGGCAGTAACGAAAGTGAGATTTCGATTAATAAAGCAGTGTTTGTCATTCTCAGTTGTAATCAGATTAATATTTTACATACATCCTCCCCGCAAGTTAGTAAATTTATTGGTATATTGTAGCGATGAGGCTAGATTAATCACATATGTATTGCCTTCAAAATGTTGTTTTCGACAGTTTCCTGTTTAAAGTAGACTGTCTGTTGTAGCATTCGTTGTGTACAGGTATTGCTAGCACGCTGCCGCAGATCAAGAAAGGGGGATTGTCGGTTTTGTTTTAGAGTCATTTTTTGTCATATTTTGTGATCAATACTTCTGTGACCTTTGCTATAGAGCAACAACTCCCATGGATGCCCCGTACACGCTCCGGGGCTGTAATGCGTCCGGATTCTTTTTGTTGATTCTGGCGCTATACAAATCGTTCACTTACTTACGTTTGCTTACTTAAACTTTCTTACTTCCTTACTTGTTTACTTCCTTAAGAATAAGCCGTTACGTTTTCAGGCCGGAGGTCGTTAGAGGCGACCACACCTGGCTTTAGTTTTGTGTTTATTTTGTGTTATAGGCTTAGTATATTTTGTTACGGATGCATGTTTACTTTCTTTATGTTAGATTTAGTTTTTCAGTACTAACCAAAAGATTGGCTGGGAAGAACATCTCCGAAATGATCTATTTTGTGTCGGATGGTACTTAAAATCTTAACTCGATCAACCAATTAACTCCCGTGGATATCGCCTGATCTTATTTCTTGTTTATAACGACATTAATTTTGCGTCTGCCCTCGATGCAGGACGGCATCTGTAGCCTACAAGTAAAGTTTCGCCGAACATTTTGTGTTGACATGTATATATGCATATATACGTGTATGCTTGATGTCTGTTTTTAAATGTTTTTGAAGTAATGAAACCGTTATATTTTATTAAATAAATATGTGGTGGCCAAAGGTAACAACAGTGCTATTATCATATTATTATACGTATTGAACTTGCATGTTAAGATTGACGCGATTAAAACACAAACGAGATGCAAAAGCAGTTTTATTAGCTTGCAAAATTAACGTGTAGTGAACAAGAGATTTTGGACAAATCCACTTGACTACAATGGAGGTTGGGTTATCGGTAAAGCTTTGGTCTCTAGCAACGTAGTTAGGCCTACTCTACGTCTGATTCGGTTAGTAACCATCTTCGGATGCTTTTCCTTAAGCGGCCTCTGCAAATCAGCCCAGCATCCAGCCTGGCCATCCTCTGTGGATATAGGCGCTATGATTACCAGTAAAAGGTTTGGATCGTACACTACAGGCACATTACAGGCCCCGTATCCATTCCAAGGTCATAAAGCGCGCAGAGGTTAAAGAAACGAAGAGATTGGCTCAGAACTTCGTCACTTGAATAGGCCAAACTGCGCCGTATAAGTTCAGTCGGTTCTTCAGAGTCTTCCGTTGAATTTGGTTTCATTGACCAGGTCTCGTCATTTCATTTCACCGTTTAGCTTCTGACACACTTTTACCCAAGGAATAGACCCGTTCCGTTTCCAGGTCGGAGGTCGTATAGCAGGCAACCAAATCTGGCTTTAGTTTTTTAGGTTCATTTTTACCGCGCGACGCTATGCTAGCGCGGTATATGCTGTCGTCGTGTGTCTGTCTGTCACAAGCCGGCACTGTACCAAAACGGCTAAACGAAGGATCACGTAAACAACGCCATACGATAGCCCAGGGACTCTTTCTGACAATAAAAATATCGGCGAAATTCCAACGGGGTCAACCCCTAAGGGGGCGCCAAATAGAGGTGGCGTAGGTTCAAATTGGTCATTGTCGGCCAACATCTCGCTATATCTCAGAGAAGGTGCAAGATAGAGACATAGTTACTATTGAACACTAAAAGGAATTCCTACGCGTTGTATCGAATGGCGCTATTTCCAGTGACATTGAGTGACCCATAACTACCCCAAACCACCCCATTTTCGCTATTTTGTATCGCCTTTCGTATCTTCTTAGTGGGTAGACATAGCGACTTCAAATTTGGTAGATAGATTGATAGTAGCAAGTGCTAGCCAACGGATGACAAAGTGTCCCGGAAAGGGCATGGTCAGGTCACGTGAACCATTTAAATATTGGTGGGCACCAACCATATCTCCGGAACGGCTGAAGCTAGAGTGGTCAAATTTTGCATGCATGTAGGCTACGTCAAGTCACAGCATAAGGATGACAAATCACCCTTAAAATGAGAGTGGTAAGGGTCACGTGACCCATTTTGACGCTCCCAATGATATATCTGGAACGGCTGAAGCTAGCATCGTCAAATTTTGCATGCAGGTAGATTGTATCAAATTCTAGCCTACGGTGATAAATCACCTTAAAGGGGCGTGGTCATAGTCACGTGACCCGTTTTTTTAAATTTTGCCCCATCTTTGTAATTGGCACTTCAAATTTCGTGTACTGATTGATTCAGAGGAGTACAAGTGCATGCATGATATATTACTCCCAAAAGGGATGTGTTCAGAGTCACTTGGGAAATAAGTGATAATATCTCGTTAACGGTGTACAATGGAGGCGTAGTTGCAATGGAACACTAATAGGAAATGGCATGCACCATGGCCAATGACCTTGAAGGTCACTTTTGCTGTTTGAAACCTTTATTACTGTCATAGCTCGTGAAACATTGGCCTAGCACGAATTTACTAACATAGCGCGTCGCGCGGTCCCTCTGCGGTAGCTGAGCTTCTTGTGTGTTGTGGATGCATGTTTGCTTTTCTTGTGTTTGTTTTAGTTTTTCAGTACTAACCAAGAGATTGGCTGTGAACAACGTCTCCTAAATGACGTATGTTGTGTCGGAGCCCCCACAGTAAAAATTCTGGCTACATCCCTGACTGCCTTTATGATCCGGACTGGTCGGTGTCACATCGCATTGTCCCGGTGAAAAATCCACCCCCCGAGATGCGGCCTTTTGTCAAAATTCTTTGACCACTTGTTATCTATGTCGTAGTATTATCAACTTCCTTACTTCCGTCAGTACGCCATTCAAACTGGCTGTTATATGATCTTAACCTAACGTCGCAGCACTGGGGTTCTGATATGGGGATCAACGTGACTGGGGCAGGGCAGGGGTCAATAGTAAGTTTGTAAGTTTGCATCACATTAGCGATAGTTTAATGTCAGCGAAAAATCAATGTAGAGAATGATGAACAACACGACAACTGTGTTTGCGCATTAAGCAACTTTGCTATAAAAACAACTGTGCCAACGTAAACATTTTCATAGTTGTCCAAATCTTGTGTCGCAGAGATGACAAATAACATACAACTTGAACAATAAAATTCATTGTGCACCACAGCTGTGCATTTCTCAGTAGCAAGTACAGTCTGAAAAGGCACTTCAAAACCCTAATATTTTTCACTTAAAGGCAGCTGGGGCTAGGACCCGTGCACAGGGGGAAGTGAAGGAAGTGCCCCTGAGACCCCGATGGCACTGCCCATGGTAACTAAAATAGGCCATGACTCAGTGGAATGTAATTAACTGTTACCGAGGATACAAATGTCCGACGTGAAATCGAAGGCAAATAAGATGCAGTCAGAGATGGCAGACTTCGTCCCCGGTACCGCCAATTGGCTAACTGGACGAAACAGGCGTCGTCTTTGATTCTGGCCTATTCGCTCCATTTGTGAAGACAGTGACGTCATCCACAAAAACCGGAAGTACATACCGGTAATAGTATAGCACTGGCGTCAGAAGATGACCGAGCGACTGCCGCAGGTAACATGGACAGAAAATCAGGTGAAATTTGGACGTGTGGTTTTTGTGAGAGCGGAAAGACAGACAGGAATACAGACACTCTGATGCAATACCTCGCACCTCTACCGG
>Ga0209780_1002722_pt1 | contig 12736 bp, 9 predicted proteins | sample WorMetexBAHAMAS2_FD_187384 | JGI IMG/M metagenome (GOLD analysis project Ga0209780, IMG submission 187384) | Marine gutless worms symbiont microbial communities from Max Planck institute for Marine Microbiology, Germany - Inanidrilus exumae... | ecosystem: Host-associated > Annelida > Digestive... | reverse complement strand
GATACCTAGCACCTGAAAACACACACATACACAGAAAGTTACATCTAAAATCTTTATTAAGTGGCAAAATTCAGGTAAGCAGCAAAATCTATTTTTACCGCACGACGCTATGCTAACGCGCTATATGCTGTCTTCGTGTGTCTGTCCGTCCGTTTGTCACAAGTCGGGAGTTCTACAAAGATGGCCAAACCTAGGATCACAAAAACAACGCCATACGAAAAGCACAACAAACTATTCTATACAATAAGTACAATACAGATGAGGACCTAATAATATTGAGATCTATGAAACACAACACAGTAAGAACAAAATACAAATGATACCTAGCGTCTGAAAACACACACAATATAGACAGATAGAAAGTTACAAATAAGATCTTTAATCAGTGGAAAACCAGCTAAGCAGAAAAATCCATTTTAAGTTAACTCTTAAAACGCTTAAGAGACCAAAAATTAATTATATCAGCGTTAAGATCGTTCCGAAGTTCAATAACGCGAACAGATGTGGAGCTAATAATATTGAGGGGGTCGAACAGATACGAACAGATACAAATGTTTTCTAGTGTTCGTTGAAGTGAAGGGAACATATAATTTGTATTGATGGCCGCTACAGAGGATGTTTCTGAGACTGATACAGAAACTCTAAAACTAATGGCAAACATTACTGAAAATGCATCAAAAACACAATTTCAAAAAGAAGGAAAATTCATGTTCTTTATACGTACGGAGCACTGGCCCTTCCTCGCGAGAGGAATGGGGCTTGGAAAAATGTGGATCATCTCTCCTCCCCAAGCTTCACTCTTTTTGTGTCTTTCGGCTACACGTTTCCGTCTATTCTTCATCCCACTTTTTAGACCCTACGACTTTTTTGCTTATCGGCCTGTTATAGTTTCCCACTCACTGACCTTATCAAGTTATCAGCCCACACGGGACATAAATTCAAAAAAGGTGAAAACTAAACTCCACTGAATTGAACAGATAGAGATAGTAGAGATAACTGCCTTCACGGACTGGACAGTTTCTTCTAAGCTATCTGAGCTATTTTGTTTTTAATTTCTTCCTTATTACTGGTCCGCCTAATAGACCAGTAATGTTTTGCTCGCTGTCGTCTGTCGTCGTCTGTAACACTGCCGGTGAGCGGGCGGGCCGGCCGCCGGGCGCGCGGGCGATCGGGCGGCCGACACTCCACGGCGGGCCAGTAGTGTTACGTCCCGTTAGGGCGACACCTTGTTTTTTTCGTTTTTGGTGTCGTGTGCTAGATTAATCTGGCCCTTACATCAGCTTTTGAGCCCACGTAAATATGCCATCTCGTATCGTATCGTAGCCTATTACAAGATGATTGCTCTGAGTAGGACGTTGACCGAGTTGAGTTGAATTAAATTAGATCATTTTAATTTTTTTTAAATGATGTTTCTGTCTGTGCAGAAAGCTAAGCAGTGGCGATCTGCACAGTCGACTAAAGACTCGCAAACTGCTCGGTGTTGGCGAAACTCCGGACGGCGACGTCCACAGATCCAAAGTAAATGTTCAATTCTCAGATTTTATCTATTTATTACGATGATAAATTATAGTTATTATCATAGAACAACTGTTGTCAACAGCTGTACAGTGTTGCAACAGTCCAACTTGCTGAAAACACAAGACACCGTGAATACAAAATGTTTTGATCGATACGCCTTAGAGTTAAGAAAGTAAATGTCCAGCGGTCTTTCTATCGTGTATAACGTCAACGCTGTCTAACTAGGGTCCATGTACTTTTTCTTTTACCGAATTTCGTTCGGTTGGGCATTGTTACGGTGGCCGCGTCTGGCGTTAGTCCGTCCGTCCGTCTGTCTGTTTCGTCGGCATACTCACTGTGACTCACCAGGGGGCAGCATGCGACGTGGCCAGCGTACATTTCGGCCCGACGATAAGGAGGACCGAGATACTTTTTTGATGTTGCGTGCGGCCGCTGGAGATCCAAAGCTGCGGTTTACTGAACCGCCTAACTCCGTGTAAATGGCATCTTGTCGCATCGCCGGGCAATATGGCCTCCCTCACCATCGTTTCTCTCCCTGTTCTTTCATTCTCTTTTTCTCTTCGTCCAATTTCCTTTCCCACGACATTCCTTCAATTCCGCTTCCTTTCTTCAATATCAGTCCACTTGAGCGAACAGGTTCTGTACTGAAGCCTATTTTCGCCGTTTACGTCCGGCAAATTAATGGATGGCTTTGACGATAACACTCTCATTCATCTTGCTTCCGCCTTCCCGCTCTTTTACTCTAGTTTCGTCCCACAAATTCTTTTCGCTTCCTCTCGCTTTCCTTCTCTGGTGCAATTTGCAGTGTTAAAAAGTAGACCTGCAACGATTCCACCGTAGCTGCCTTGTTGATAAATTGCAATACATGTTCTAATTGCATGAATTTCTTTCGTGTTTATCGGACATAGGCTATGAGTTGGCCAAGCGCCTTGCAGCTAGGACATCGTAAGATGAACCGGGGTAGTGGCATGACCAATCGTGTTTTTGCAAGAGATCGCTCCGTTAATGCAGAGAATCCAAATATACGTTTAATAACACTCAAAATGTACAAAAACAACACTTCAAAAGGAAAATCCATATTTTGGGCATAATTCCCTCCCGAAAATCCTCCCCAGTGGGACGGAAGTCACATCCCTTTGTCCCATTTCCTCTTGCTCGACGTCGCTTAATGTCCACCCCAATTTTTAAACTTGGCGGCACCCCTACTTTCCATTTGTATACTTATAATTTCGGAAAGGGGGTCACGCACTACCTTTCTGAAATTCAAATACCAGTGTTCACTTAAGGATGTCAGTCGACTGAAAGTTATTTTTGAATATGGTATGGAATTATCAATTTCTCAGTTAATGATTCTAAAGGAAACCATGGCGCTATGCCCCCTAAAATACATTAATGGCGCCATCCAATTCTGTCTGGCTCAACAACGTATATCTCTATTACTTTTACGCAACTTGATACGTTGATTTCGTTAGCGAGTATCTGGACCTGATTAGATTTTCGAAACTTATCGTTTGCAGATGCGGGCAAAGTTTTCGAGGACAGGGCAGTCGGCTTGATGTAATATGACGCCAAACCGCATGATATAGCAAGTGCAGAATATACCAGTATTAAGCGTGTACGTGACTGTCAGATGATTAGCGGTTTTATTGAAACATTCACATATGCACAACCAGAAGAAACCAGCACTCACAAGAGTGCAAAGTCCCACGCCGGCAACGCTTTTGTGACTTGTGACTTTGGCCTTTGACCTTTTGACATTGTAATGAACGGGTTTCCAGGACTCATCTTGGAGCATTTCTTTGTCAAGTTTAATGTTCCTAGCTGCATCTGTTTTTGATATATCAATCATACGGGAAAACAGACATACACACAGACAAACGGAGGAAAAATCACACCCCGTGACTGCCGTCCGGGCTGGGTAGCAACACACATGGCGCCATGACCTACAGCGCGTAGGAATTTTCAGTACGAAACTTGTTAGACATCAAAGAGATCTTTTTGTTTCTCCGCAGAGACAAACTAGCGATAAAAAGTGTTAGGAGAGGCCACGGAGTCCAATACAAAATGGTGGGGCGACCAGAACGTAACTCCGGAGTCCTCCGGTGGCTTACAACGATCCCAAGACAATATGGATGATGGTAAGGGCTCCCTGCCCCGAGCACCTCCCCAAAAACTCCGCCCCGCTCTTGTCTCTTCGAGCTTCGGCTCTTTGGTCCTGATACGGTTTTCTATTCTCCGTTCTTTTTTTCGTTAATTTTTGGCGCCATGCCGGCTACGGCATGAACGCCTATCTGATGGCACATGTCTGTTACAAAATTGCACCATGCATTAACGGAAGCACACGTCGATAATTTTTGCACTCGGTTGTATACTGCTAGGCCAAAGATGTCTGTACATGAAAGCGCATTCGGCACCACGCCTTTTCTCTGCGATATCGGAGAACAGTCTGCTATCAGTCTGTTAACAGTCTGTGATTGTTCGATGCGATCGACTCAGGTGCATGACCTCCGCTATCAGCTGTTTAGTACAATCCGTCGCGGATTCTCTGTGGTATCGTATCGTACGCACGCGCGGTTGTTTTGGTACAGCTGAGCCAGATACTCGGGCATAGTGATCAACTGTACACGAAGCTTCCTCGCGGACTCTGGATCTGGCAGTACACAAACGCCGTCGCTGTCACCGGCCTTGCAGCCGCAGTCAGTACAAACTTACGTATCATTGCCGTCCGTCTGTCAGTCCGTTTGTTTCCACTCTGTCTTTTGAACCGTCTGACCTTTGAACTGGAGTTTTTATGCTGCTGCTGCTGCTGATTTTATTCTGATTTTATTTATTGTGTGGAGGTTATGACCATAGCTTGCCTGGTATTGAAAGTCAAGGTCATAAATCAAGGTCAAAGGTCAATGTCCACTTGTCCCGCGCGTTTGGGCATGGTAACGCATGAACGCGGTCTGTCTAACCTCGATCCTCGATCGAGGACAGTTTTTCTAGTCTATAAATAAGTAAGTAAATAAGTACTGGCCATATTATTACAGCAGCTTGAGTTCTCACTGTTTTTGGGGTTTGGGTTGGCATGGACGATTGGAGTATCCAAACCTTTGTGATGATCCTGTGTATTGCTGTTGCTTATAATTGTTTCAGTTTTTTAAAATTGCGCTGATCATTTAATTTTATTCGAAGTTCGAATAACGTGCAATAGCACTGTTTTGCAGTGCATTCTCTTTCCCGGATACTCGATATCGGTTTGGTTGTTCGGCACATCACTAACTGGTTCCGTCGCCAGCGGGTCGGAGCGGACCGTTCTACAGGCGATGGGGGCAACGAGGTTTAACGGAGCTGCTCTGGCCGGTTAGAAACCTTGTGATGCGCTTACTTACTTACATGGATTCAGTGATGACTTAACCGTAGTGTAGATAAACTGAGGCACAGTCTTGTCGGATTTTTAAGTACACAACAAAACGTTTTGAACTTAGGCATTATTTTGTTTTTTTTTTGGAAATAACTACTCTGTAGGGTTTTGGTTGAAATTACGATCTTTGTAAACCTATTTAATTTAAAACCTCGTTTTAGTACGTTCCACACTCCTGAAATCTGAGAACGAATTAGTGTGAGAAACTGACTTGACTTGCAGTTAAAGAAACCTTAGATCGACTTGAAATCAACTGCCTGTTAAAAGGTAACTTCACTTGGCTTGACGTGCAAAATATCAACCGACTTCTGTCTGAAATATAATGTCCCTACGTTTACAGAAATTATAAACCCCATAAAAAATAAGGTATCACCCTAACGGGACGTAACACAACTGGCCCGCCGTGTAGTGTTACAGACCCCGACAGACGACGACGACAAACGACGACAGACGCCAGCAAGCGTTACTAGTCTGGCCCCCAACACTATGTGTAGGCGGGCCAGTAATAAATCAAGCTAGAAAGAAGTACCATGACATTGTAGTCTTCGTAACAACTCACACTTCAACATTAACACCACACCCGTTGTGTGACAGACGTAGTGAAACTAACAGGGAAATATTTATATTAAATGTAATTTAACAACTTTCACCGCGTAACTTGATGCACACGAATGGCGGCCTAAACGAGCACTATCGTTATTGCTTCACTATGTAAACATGACACGATCGATTTAATCATAATTGTTACTGGCCCGCCTACACATAGTGTAGGGGCAGTATTGTTTTGCTTTCTGCTGTCTGTCGTCGTCTGTCGTCGTCGTCTGTCGGCGTCTGTAACACTCCACTGCGGGCCTGCAGGCGGCTTCACCCGCGCAGGCCAGGCGATGACGTTATGCATTCTCTAGTCTAATTATAGCTCCACGGTAACATTGCACGGCGGGCCAGAAGTGTTACGTCCCGTTAGGGCGACACTTTGTCAAAATTTATGACTGTTTGAAACATTTAATGCGTTTATATTTTAGTTAACGCAGTTATTTCACAGTCTTGTTTATTCACCCGTTAGGCTGCATCGCTGCAGTAGCTATAGATGCGGCCTATCGCTATACGGACAGAGTAGCGTGGTCTGTCTCTGTGTGTCTGTTTGTCTGTTGGTCACATTCGTGAATCTTGCAAAAACGGCTAAACCGATCGAGATGCCGTCTGGGGGCTAACTCATTTGGGCCCAAGAATTAGATAGGGTCGAGAATCCCCTAAGGGAAGGAGTAATTTTTGTGGGTTGCCCGGCCCGCTGCTGCGGTGTTACTGTTTGCAGCAAAAGGGATCATTCAGTCATTCTATGCGGCTTTCGTCAAAATACTTCGATCGCTTGTTGTTGTTGTTGCTGCTGCTGCTTTTATTCTATTCGCGTATGTACGTCCAGGTTTTGCGATGCTGCTGTGGAATTCACTCAAGGTGACCGAGAAGCAGGCCATTCGCCCTGTGGCTCTGGCGTCGACTGTATTTTGGTCGCTGCACTGCGGAGGTAAGCGCATTTAGACAGCGGATCAGGTTGCTGTCGCTGGCAGTCACATTCATCATCATCTACTACGTAGAGCTCGTTAGCACCACCATCAGCAGCACTGTCGCTGTCACTGACAGAACGCACATGCATGTACAGTTGTATATGTTTTGCTGAAGACCACACATCAGCTCGGGAAACGTGAATACTTGGCGGCAAATTCAGTTCAACTTGACTCAGCGCCAGATCTACAAGTCTGGCACCTTTTGATACATGTGTGAGGCCTTTCTCTTATGTTTTTCGCGGTTCATCGATGCCCTTTTGTGGATGTAGCGGTGGACATTGATGCCCGAAAAAAATGTCAGAAAACCAGAAAATAATGCTTTTCAGGATATGACTCCTAAATTTGTAGGACCCTGTTCGGCCCATCAGTCCGACTACTCCTAAATTCGGTCCTAATTTAATTCATTATTTCAATAACGGGGCACTTGGCCCCAGTGGTTAAAATCGTTAGCTCAAGCAGGGGGCTCTATTTTAGCCCTACAGGTCTTAGGGTTATAACAATTTGAGACTTTATTGTACTAAAAGCCTGGGCCTTTATCTACAACAGGCCAGGCCAAGCGTTCAGTAGGTGGGGCTCAAACTGTAGCGGGGGGTTCAACCCGAAGCATGGGGAGGGGTGAGCCTTCACGCCCCTAGTCCCCCTCACTTTAACCAGTGGTCCATGGTAAAACAGTTGACCAAACATGACTAACAAGTGGTCAAAGAATTTAGACGACAGACCGCATCGCAGGGGGCGGATTTTTCACGGAGGAAAATATAATGCGACACCGACCATGCAGTCGGGAGCACTGCAATCGCGCTGTCATGCCGTTACCGAGGATTGAATAAATAATCCCTTTTGCTGGATGCACTGCAACAGAGACTTCCAATGATTTCCAGTCGCTAAAATTGCCTATTCCCGTGGGACAATCTTAACTCCTAATTAATACATGGTTCCTTTGGCCTGTTTGAGTCAGCCCTTAAACGGCATCTTGATTGGTTCAGCCATTTTTTCAAGCTCACCCGTGTGTCCAGCAGACAGACACTGACACAGACAATGCACGCTACGTGCGACGTCTGTATTAGTTGGCCGCATTGATACACTACGTTCACGCGCTGCGGCTCAAAATTTTTTTTAAAAAAGAATTGCATATCATATCCTACTAACCTGTGAACAGTTTGAACATGTCACTGCATAGAAAAGAACGATCAGCAACATTATTAAAACGACGGAGTCTATATGCCAATTAAAAGCTTTCGTCCAAAAAATAAATAAATTACATTAACTTTTATGCATAGACTGCCCATCCCATATTAAAATAGTTTGCACACTCTACAAAGCGACGAAAATTAAATGACTATGCTTGCAGTATTCGAATTAATAAGAAAATCTAATCTCTTTCGTGTAACGAGATACAATGTTTTCTCGTACAGTTATTTGGCCATTCAGTTGGAGGACGCAACAAGGAATTTTTGTCTGGGAAATTCGAGGAATCTAAAAAACTTTTACCACAGAACTTTCTTATCAGGTTTTTGAAACTCTCACAAATCGCACTGGGCCTGATCTCCAGCTGCGCCCTAAGTTCGATCGTAGAGTACAGTAAATTAGGTAAAACATCTCAGTGTAGTGTAGCCTGGCAACCGCTGTAGCCGGAAAAGTCGTTGCTGAACGTCTACGCTTCGTTAGGGGCGAAATGGCGAATACCCCCTTTATCGCCCCCATTTTCGTCTGACATCGCTGTCATCGAAAAATAATAATGACTGCTAAAGACGAAATTGTTGAACATCGCTCGATTTCCTGCTGTCTTGGAATTGGCGTTGCTATTTAAGCCTAGTTTACTGCGAGAATTTTTCCGGCGGCACAGGACACACGTCTAGAGGCTGAGTGAAGCATCACGGCCTCCAGTGATGCTCGAAAAAAGTATTAAAACGTGACAAAAGATAATAAACGTGTGTAAAATTTACATGAAAACGTTACCTTTATTATGTTCCGTCGCCTAACGTGCCTCAGTACTGTACAAGATAACTCGAACTGTGAAGTAGAATTTTGTATTAATTAGGCCTATTAACCTGGTTTCTGACAGCTAATGAGTAGGTTAATAGGCCAGTAATGGATAACCAGGTTCATATTATTTCATTGCTGGTTTTTGGAAGTGTTTCCCGTTGGAGTTTTTCAATATCTGCTTGCAACTTTAACGTTGTTTTTAAATCAATAAAAAAGTCGGTAAAAAATAAAAAGTCATCTAACAAGAGCTCAGCTGTCGCAGAGAAAAGGCGTCATGCCGAATGCGCTTTGGTATACAGACGTCTTTCGGGCATAGAGTATTACCTGCGCCCGTCTAAACTCATTGGATTGGATTGAATTGAATTGGATCTTTGGCCTCATAGGCCTAACGCTACAGCCGCATGCAAAAATTATCGTTACGTGCTTCCGCTAATGCATCGTGTAATTTCGTAACAGACAGGTGCCATTAAATAGGCATTCATGCCGTAGCCGGCATGGCGCCACAAACGTAAAACGTGGCATAAATAAAAACGTAAAAATGTTCTAACATCTCTGCGTATAGTGATGGTGGTGACGGCACTACAGTTGGGCGAGCAGTTGAACGCTGTATCAATTCTGCCGCGTCTCTTGGCGCTTGCCTGGTCGGCCTACTACGCTCGAACGCTACGACATACCTGGAATCGCTCGAGGGGCACCTGCCTCCCCGCCACCGGTGTCTCCTTGGCGATGGTTTCCACGGCAACGGCGACGACGAACGCCGAAGAAGAAGACATCGGTGCAGAAGAGAAAAAGAATGATTAGTATGTAAACGCATAGGGCGTGTAACTTCGTAAGTTATTGTAATATCTATGGTTCGCTCATTTCCGTGAAGCACATTGCGTACGAGACCCCTTACGTTATCAGTAAGAATTTAATTACTAATTGATAAATAACAATTATTGATATTATTATTTAATAATGTCTCATTGTGTCTGGCATGACATCATCGTGTATTTTTAGTAAGTATTGCGATCAGCGGTATGTCTGTCTGTCTGTCTGTCGCTTTGTTTGTTCCGCCGCGTCTCAAAAACTGCACGTCCAAATTATACCAAATCATCCGTAGCCTAGGCCTGCCTGTGGCCGTGGCTCGGTCTTTCTCTGACGGCAATGGAATGCGTTATGTACTTCTGGTTTAGTAGATGAGGTCAGGTTTTTTACATAACAAAGTAAACGGGCGCAGACAAAGCGTATGTTTCGTCCAGTTTGCCAGGTGTCTGCATCAGGGGCGAAATCTGCCGTCTCTGACTGCATTTTGTTGGCTTCATGTTTCATCTGCAAATGTACGGAGGTGGAGGCATTCCGTAATTTGTCAATTGGGGTAATAATTAATTCACGTTAGTAAGATTTCACCCGTGGCTTAAAACCCACATGTTTCACAAATCCTTCTGTTCCCACCATATACTCCATTCCGGCCTTAGAATTGGCTCCGCAGAATAGGGCTCCTGACGAATCTTATGTTCTGATGGGTTTCTGTTTTTAGTTTTGTTTTCGTTATTATCCACACATGCCGATAGGCAAGGTGTGGATATATTGGTTACTGTTTGCTTTTTCTCTGTGTGTGTGTCTGTACGTTTATGGATTTCTCCGCCGAAGATAAAGCTAGCGGCGTCAAATTTTGCACGGTGGTTCATCGGCGTCCAAGGCAGGGAATAGCACATTTTTGGGAAACTTTGCTCCCCCAGAAGCTCCCCAACAAGCCCAAAATCGGACGAATCGAATAGTGTGTTTATTAGCGACAACACGATTGGCACACCCTGAGGAAGTCGGAGCACTCTCGCTGGCCTTTGGATGGCTTTGACGATAACACTCTCATTCATCTTGCTTCCGCCATCCCGCTCTTTTCTTCTTTTGCGCGGTGGACAGTGCGCGTGGCCCGTGTGCTTGCCGATTCGTCCAGCGCGCTGGCCACGCGTTGGATCGGCATGTGTGGATATACGGCCGTCCCCGAAAACGGACGTACTTGTTTTTTCTGTTTGTGGTTCCATGCGATAGATTAAGCAGGCTGTCCGTCACATTTTCAGCTCACACTGCTCATTTCCTAACGAATCATTTATTACGCTGGCCGGTAAGCGCAATGTAACGGTCTGGCGTCCGTCCGTCTGTCTGTCTGTCCCGTCTTTTTTGTAACCTTAATACAGCAGGCGGTGCATACTCAACGTATCTCACCAGGGGGCAGCACGTGACGCGGCCAGCGTACATTTTCGACCGAGTATTATGAGGAATGACATTGTTGTTATAGTTGCAGCTGTGTGTAACTATAACTATGGTGAATGTTGCTGCGCGCGCGTGTGTGTCTGTGTGTTTGTGTGTTTGTGTGATTGTGTGAGGGGACACTACAAAAACTGCTATGGCCAAAGCCATCATTGGCAGTAGCGCAACTACAGTGGCGCCTCTGTCGTCGTTGTTTGGTGTTATTCAGGGCGGGATTTAAGAGTGTTGAACATGGTTTCACAAATTTATGGGGCCCGTATTCTGAAAAGCAATCTTCCCGGTTCTTTTGGACTTTCCCCACATCATTGTCCATCACTAGGCCTACATCGTAACCAAAAGCACGGAGCGATGTAAAGACAGCATATCCACTAGTAGATGTCCAAGTTTATTAGTTAATAGTTTCTATTCTGGTATGACACCCATAGAAGGGCATCGCTAAACAACGCAAAATAAAAAGAGGAAGCAAGGGCCATTCACCTGGCCCTACATTTGTATAAAACAGGGCCCCATATTTATAAATCCGGTGCAGTGACGTTGTTGTTACGGTGGCACAGTGGCCACCCGCAGGGCCTAGTCTAAGAACAATTTAATAATACACAGTTTCATGGTGAGCGCGACGCGAAGCGTGAACTTACAGAAGTCTGGGGCTGTGCCCCCAGTGGGGTCCAGGGGCAAAGCCGTGGTCAGTGGGTTAGAGTGCGAAACCCCCTAAAGATTAAGAGATCTTTATTTTTAGTCGTTATTTTTTGACGTACATGTTATATTACATACTGGCAATGCATACGAATATTTCTCACTAAGCCGATACATTTTGTTTATAGTTTCATTTATTGAATTAGTGTGGATGTTGTAAATTTTAATGTCGCACAAGTTGGTTTAACATCAACTCAGTGAGTACATTTCAGTCAGTTTTATATTGAATTCGTGCTCCATGCTGTGCGGTCAGTAATGATGCACAACAGGCTTTAAATAATAAAATACACATTTCGTGTAATAATAATACACGCTAAAATGTGCCCTGCAGGCCACCCGTCTTCTGTAGAAGAAATCCACTAGTTCTGAGCACGAAACGCAATTTTCTGAAGGCGACACTGTATACAGTACGGGTAACCGTATCCGTTCTTCCTGTCGGTTGCGATACGGTCGTGGTACGACTATCTCCAACCACAGTTATCGCAACCGACAGGAAACAGAGCTACGGGTTACCCGTACTATATACGCAGTGTCGCCTTCAGAAAATTGCGTTTCGTGCTCAGAAGTGGGTTTCTTATTCAGAACTGCGTTTCGTATTTTTCTACAGAAGATGGATGGCCACAGTGCCAACATGTTGTCATAATGTTGGTACTTGGTTCGCCATGCAGCCTGCCAACCAGTGATATTTTTACACCCCTAGCAAAAAAACAACCCCCTAACACCTCCAGTTTTAAAACCACACCCCAACTGAGGAGGGGACCCCACAAGGTTGGTTCAAACCGCCCGTGTTGGAAATCCTGAAAAAAATTGCCTGCTGCCAACTCGAGCTCAAGCTATGGCCACAAGTTCGCCACGAGATCGGCGGCAGTAACACGTTGCTTCCATTGCACGCAGTTTATTTTCATTACGCCAAACGCGCCGGGCGTGCGCTAGTATTTACAGAGCTTAGCGAAAATCGATTCGTGTAAAAAAAACTCCGACGACGAATTAATTACTATAGCCTACGACGCTTTGTTCCACCGAAAATGATTTGCGAGCGATTCTGATCCGCATGACGGCGAGCCGGTATAGGCCTATATTACATCGGCGATTATGCAGTCGTGCAGAAAAAATGCAATGTCGCGAAAATTTATCGGCAGAAGCTCAACGGTAACATTTGTGGTCAGAGTCACGTGACCCACTTTAAAGTTAGGGGCCCCAGTGATATCTCTGGAACGGTTTAAGCTAGAATCGTCAAATTTTGCACACAGGTAGAATGTACGAAATCCTAGCCTATGGACGCCAAAACCACCCTTAAAATGGGCGTGGTCGAAGTCACGTGACC
>Ga0209780_1002721_pt1 | contig 12737 bp, 15 predicted proteins | sample WorMetexBAHAMAS2_FD_187384 | JGI IMG/M metagenome (GOLD analysis project Ga0209780, IMG submission 187384) | Marine gutless worms symbiont microbial communities from Max Planck institute for Marine Microbiology, Germany - Inanidrilus exumae... | ecosystem: Host-associated > Annelida > Digestive... | reverse complement strand
TCCGAAACCCTGGCCAACCGAACAAAGCACCGCCTCGGCGTCGAACCGAGGCGGCGGCAAAACGTCCGCTCCTACCAATAGCGGACACCGAAAACACCGCCGGAATCGGGTTTTTCAGCAGCCTCAACCAATAGCGGACACCGAAAACACCGCCGGAATCGGGTTTTTCAGCAACCTCGGCAACTGGTGAGTGTTCCGTTCTTCGGGTACACTCCGCCACAAAATTATAAAGGGAGGATTCACGTGCCCGACGCAGCCAAAGCTGCGCCCAAGCGCGTTCTCAATAAACGCGTTCCCAATCGACGACAGGGAGGAGCCCATGTCCCGTGCTGCTGGACGCGCGCCCGCGCGTCAAGAGCCTGATCTCGACGGCTACGTCGGTGCCCTTGGCGGCCTGACGCGGCGGCAGTTCCTGACCTATTGCACGGGCGTCGCGGCGACCCTCGGACTGGCCCCGTCGCTGGGCGTGCGGATCGCCGATGCGGCCACGGCTCCAGAACACCCGACGGTGTTCTGGCTGTCGGGACAGGCGTGCACGGGCTGCACCGAGAGCCTGTTGCGTGCCCACCATCCGACACTCGAGGCGCTGATCCTCGACATGATCTCGCTCGACTATCACGAGACGCTCAACGTCGGTGCCGGCCACCAGGCGGAGACGTTCAAGGACCAGTCGATGAAGCGCAACTGGGGCAAGTACGTCCTGGTGGTGGATGGCGCCATCCCGATCAAGGATAACGGCATCTACTGCAAGGTCGCCGGCGAGACCTTCGTGGAGAGCGTGCGCAAGGCGGCCGAGGGTGCGGCGGCGATCATTGCCATGGGGTCGTGCTCGTCGTGGGGGGGCATCCCATCCGTCGGGCCCAATCCCACCGAGGCCGTGTCGGCCGAGGAGGTGCTGCCCGGAAAGACGGTGGTCAACGTTCCCGGCTGTCCGCCCAACGCCTACAACTTCCTGTCGACGGTGCTGTATCTGCTGACCTTCGGCAAGCCGCCGGAGCTGGACGACAAGAACCGGCCGAAGTTCGCTTACGGGCGGCTCATCCACGAGAACTGCGAGCGGCGGCCTCATTTCGACGCCGGCAGATTCGCGCTGGAATTCGGCGACGAGGGGCATCGCCAGGGGTGGTGCCTGTACAAGATCGGCTGCAAGGGGCCGGAAACCTATGCCAACTGCCCGGCGATCGGCTTCGGCGACGTGGGCCAGGGCTCCTGGCCGGTGGGCACCGGCCATCCGTGCTTCGGTTGCACCGAGAAGGGCATCGGCTTTACCAAACCGATCCACGCGCTGGCCAACGTCCTGTCGCTGACCCCGCCGACGGCGTTCCCGCGGGTCGCGGAAGAGAAGGGCCAGGGCGCGGCGGTAGGTTCCGCGGCGCTGGCCGCCGGCGTCGCCGGCGCGGCGGTGGGGCCGGCGCGGTATTGGCCAGCCGTCTCGGCAAGGGATCGGCGAAGGAAGAAGACTTCGAACCGTTCCACTACGACGATCCGCCCAAGCCAACCGCTTAGGAGGTCGCCATGTCAATGAACCGCCGAAACTTCCTCCGTTCGATGGCGGCCGGCGGAACCGCGGCGGCGGCCACCTGCGTCGCTGCCGATGAGGCCCAGGCGCTCCAGCGATCACCGAAACCCCGCCGCCGGGGGCCGTCGGGCTGCTGTACGACTCGACGCTGTGCATCGGCTGCAAGGCGTGTGTAGCCGGCTGCAAGGCCGCCAACGACATGCCGCCGGAAATCCACGACGACCAGCGGGCCTGGAACGCCGGGACCTGAGATTCGGCGAAGACGCTGTCCGGTCGCACGCTCAACGTGATCAAGGTCTATCGCAACGGCACCATGGAGCAGAAGGACCGCGAAGAGGACGACTTCGCCTTCATCAAACGCCAGTGTCTGCACTGCAACGACCCGTCGTGCGTCTCGGCGTGCCCGGTGACGGCGATGATCAAGGACCCGGAAACGGGCATCGTCAACCACGACCCCGACCGCTGTATCGGCTGCCGCTACTGCGTCTTCGCCTGCCCGTTCCAGGTGCCCAAATACCAGCACGACGATCCGTTCGGAGAGATCACCAAGTGCGAGCTCTGCGACCACCGGCTGGCCGAAGGCCAACTGCCCGGATGTGTGGAGCATTGTCCCACCGGCGCCACGCTGTTCGGCTGCGTCGAAGACCTGCAACGGGAGGCCCAGCGGCGGATCGAGCTCAAGCCGGGAGATACCTACGAGTATCCGCGTGGTGATCTGAACCGCCAATATGGCGAGTCCACACCCTCTCACGAGAAGGTGGTCGAGGCCGTCTACCGACCGGAGGTCTATGGCGACACGGTGTTGGGCGGCGTGCAGACGCTGTACCTGTCGGCGGTGTCGTTCGACAAGCTGGGTCTGCCCTACGGCAACGTTCCCGACTACGGCTACGCCACCCTCACCGAGGGCACGCAGCACACGCTGTACAAGGGAATGATCGCCCCGCTGGCGGTGTTGACCGGGCTGATCCTGCTGGCCCGCCGCAACTTCGACAAACACCACCACGAAGCCGAAGACGAGTAGAAACGCCATGGCTCAGCACGAACACGCACCCGTCGGCGGCCGGCTGGTCACCGCACCGTTCATCATCCTGCTGGTCGTCCTGTTTCTCGCGGCGCTGGTGCTGACCCAGCGCTTCGTCTTCGGATTGGGCGCCGCCACCAACCTGAACGACGGCTATCCGTGGGGCATCTGGATCGCCATCGACCTGATCGTCGGCACCGCGCTCGGCTGCGCCGGGTTCGTGCTGGCGGTGCTGGTCTACATCCTGAACAAGGGCGAGTATCACCCGCTGGCGCGCGCCGCACTGATGACCAGCCTGTTCGGCTACACGCTCGGCGGCCTGGCGGTGCTGATCGACCTCGGTCGCTATTGGCAGGGCTACAACATCATGCTGCCCTGGCTGGTGAACGTGGATTCGGTGCTGTTGGAAACGGCGCTGTGCATTTTCGCCTACGTGCTGGTGCTGCTGGTGGAATTCGCGCCGACCGTGCTCGAGAAATTCGGGATGAAAGAGGCACGAAAAAAGGTGCACCGCGTGTTGTTCATCTTCACCGGCCTCGGTGTGCTGTTGCCGATGATGCACCAGTCGTCCATGGGCACGGTGGTGATCCTGCTCGGCTATCAGCTCTCGCCCCTGTGGTGGTCGACGATGCTGACCGTGCATTTCCTGCTGACGGCGCTGACCATGGGCTTTGCCATCGTCGCCTTTGAATCGGTGCTGTCGTCGGCGGCGCTGGTGCGTCCCTTCGAGACCAAGATCCTCAGCCGGCTGTGCGGCATCATGATCTGGGTGATGGTGGCCTTCATGGTCTTCCGTTACGGCGACGTGATCCGTCTGGGAGCACTGGACGAGGCTTTCGCCGGCGATGCCAAGGCGGTGTGGTTCTGGCTGGAGTTCGCTTTCGGGGTGGCCGCCGTGGTGCTGCTGCTGCCGAAACGCAACCGGCAGAGTCCACGTCTGGTGTTCCTCGGCGCCACCGGGATGCTGCTGAACGGCATTTTCTACCGCATGGGCTGCTATCTGGTGGGCTACGACCCCGGCCAGGGCTGGACCTACTTCCCGTCCATGGGCGAGATCATCGTCACCCTCGGCATCTTCGCGCTGGAGGTGATCCTGTACCTGGTGTTCGTGAAGCAGTTGCCGGTCCTGCACGCTGTACGCAAGCCGGCCACCGCCAGCGCCGCCGAATAAGAAACGGGCGCGCCGCGGCAAAGCGCGCCCCCGGGATGTCTGGGAGACCCTGAATGCGCATCACCGTCGATCCGATCACCCGCATCGAAGGCCATCTTCGCATCGATTGCGAGGTGGATAACGGCAAGGTCGTCAACGCCTGGGCCTCGGGCCAGATGTGGCGTGGGATCGAGTTGATCCTCCAGGGCCGCGATCCCCGCGACGCCTGGGTTTTCGCTCAACGCATCTGCGGCGTGTGCACCACCGTTCACGCGCTGACCTCGGTGCGGGCGGTGGAGAACGCCCTGGACCTGGAGGTGCCGCTCAACGCCCAGTACATCCGCAACCTGATCGTCGGCGCCCATGCGGTCCATGACCACATCGTCGACTTCTATCACCTGTCGGCGCTCGACTGGGTGGACATCGTCTCGGCGCTGAAGGCCGACCCGGCGAAGGCGGCGAAGCTGGCCCAGAGCCTGTCCGGCTGGCACCGCAACAGCGTGCCCGAGTTCACCGCCGTTCAGGAGAAGCTGAAGGCCTTCGTCGGCTCCGGGCAGCTCGGCGTCTTTGGCAGCGGCTATTGGGGGCATCCGGCGATGAAGCTGGCGCCGGAGGTCAACCTGCTGGCTGCCGTCCACTACATGCAGGCGCTGGAGTACCAGCGCAAGGCCAACCAGATCGTCGGCATCCTCGGGTCCAAGACGCCGCATATCCAGAACCTGGCGGTGGGCGGCGTCGCCAACCCCATCAATCCCGACAGCCAATCCACGTTGACGCTGGAACGCCTTTACAAGATCAAAGCGCTGATTGACGAGGTGGGCGACTTCGTGAACCAAGTGTACCTGGTCGACGTGGCCGCCGTGGGCGCCATGTACGCCGACTGGACCCAGTACGGCTCCGGCGTCCTCAACTACCTGTCGGTTCCCGACATGCCCCTCGACACCAAGGGCACCAAGTTCGCGCTGCCCGGCGGCTTCATCGAGAACGGCGACGTGTCCACCTACAAGGCGATCGAAAGGTACGACGACGCGTACTTCAGAGACGGGGTCAAGGAAAGCGTCAAGCACGCCTGGTACGAGGGCGGCAAGGGTGCGCTGCATCCCTTCGACGGCGAGACCAACCCGGCGTATTCGGACTTCGACGAGGACGGCAAGTACTCTTGGGTCAAGTCACCGACCTTCTACGACAAGCGCGCACAGGTGGGGCCGTTGCCCAACGTGTTGGCTATGTACGTGGCCGGTCACGAACCCACACAGCGCCATCTGAACCGGGTGCTGTCCATCGTCGCCGCCGTGGTGGGTAGCGACATCCCGCTCGCCGCCCTGCATTCCACCATCGGCCGCCACGCCGCCCGCGCGGTCCGCTGCGGCGTCCTCTACGAGACCATGGCCGAGCAGTGGACGCTGCTGATGGAGAACATCGCCAAGGGCGACTTCGACACCTTCAACCGGCCGCTGTTCCCCAAGGGCGAGGTTCGCGGCTTCGGTTATCACGAGGCGCCGCGCGGCGTGCTGTCGCACTGGACGGTGATCAATAACGGCAAGATCGCCAACTACCAGTGCGTGGTGCCCACCACCTGGAACGCCGGCCCGCGCGACGAAAACGACGCGGTGGGCCCCTACGAGGCGTCGCTCATCGACAACCCCATTGCCGATCCGGAGAAGCCGCTCGAAGTGCTGCGCACGGTGCATTCCTTCGACCCGTGCCTGGCCTGCGCGATCCACATGGTGGACACCGAGCGGCGCGACATCGTCCGGGTTCAGGCTCTTTGACGGCAGGGGGCATCCGCCGCCGGCAAGGGGAGACAATGGCTGCCGGCGGCGGCAGAGGACACGCCCCTTCGGGTGACCGGTGGGGGCGCCGATGAACATCCTGGTCCTTGGGCTCGGCAACATCCTGCTCGCCGATGAAGGTGTCGGGGTGCGGGCCATTGAGGCCTTCGCCGAGCAGTACGATGTTACCGACGGCGTGGAGGTGGTGGACGGCGGCACCGCCGGGATGGCGCTGATCGATCTGTTCGCCGGGCGCGATCATGTGGTGATTGTCGACGCGCTCCGCTGCGGCGCCGGTCCCGGCCGCGTTGTCCGACTCGCCGGCGAGGAGGTTCCGGCGTTCTTCCGCACCAAGATCTCACCCCATCAACTGGGATTGTCCGACGTGCTGGCGACGTTGGAGGTGCTTGGCCAGCGACCGGCCGGAATGACGGTCATCGGCATCGAGCCTGAGGTGATCGAGGCCGACCTCAACCTCTCGCCTGGTGTTGCCGCACACGTGGATGAGATGGTGACGGTGCTGGCCGACGAACTGGCCGGCCTTGGATGTGCGCCGACGCGACGCGCCGCAGCGCCATCGGAACGCGCCCCGTCGGCTTAGCGGTCTGCTAAAGCAGGCCCATGGCGCGGAACGAGGCCTCGCCCTGCTTCGCGACCACGATGTGATCGTGCAGCACGATCCCCAGTTTTTCCGCCGCGTCGGCCACCTCGCGCGTCATCTCGATGTCGGCACGGCTGGGCGACGGATCACCGGACGGGTGGTTGTGAACCAGGATCAACGCCGTCGCCCCCAACTCCAAAGCCCGTTTGATCACTTCGCGCGGATACACCGGCGTGTGGTCCACAGTGCCACGCTGTTGCACCTCGTCGGCGATCAGCATGTTCTTGCGGTTCAGGTAGAGCACCCGGAACCGTTCGATGGGTTCGTCCACCAAGCTGGCGCGACAGTAGTCCACCAGCCGTTGCCAATTGGAGAACACCGGCCGCTCGGCGATATCGGCACGCAGCAGCCGGCGGCTGGTCTCGCGGATGGCGCGGAAATGGGCGATTGTGCGGTCGTTGATTCGGCCGTGGGCCATCAGGCGCCGGGGGTCGGCCGCAAGGACGCTGCCGATGTCACCGAATTCCTGCAACAGCGCCTTGGCCAGCGGCTTCACGTCCACCCGGTCGATGGAATGGCACAGTAGCAGTTCTAGCAGCTCGTACTCGGGAAAGGCCTCCGGATCGGAGCCGAGGAACCGTTTGCGCAGGCGTTGGCGATGGTTGAGGTAGTCGGGTCGGGGCGGCGAGGACGATGGCGACCGAGGTTGCGGTGCGGCCGCGCGTGTCACATCCGCCGCGCCCGTTGTTGTTTTGCGTTGCGCCCGGCGCCCCATCACATTTCGTAGGGCGGGCGATGCAGCCCGGCCGGCGATTGGGTAAACACCTCGTAGCCGCCCGCCGTCACGCCGATGGAGTGCTCGAACTGCGCCGACAGCGAGCGGTCCTTGGTCACCGCCGTCCATCCGTCGGCGAGGATCTTCACCTCGAAGCGACCGGCGTTGATCATCGGTTCGATGGTGAAGAACATCCCTTCACGCAGGATCGGACCATCGCCCGGCCGCCCGTAGTGCATGATGTTGGGGGCGTCGTGGAACACGCGGCCGAGGCCGTGGCCGCAGAAGTCGCGGACCACCGAGAACCGCCGCGCCTCAACGTAGGATTGGATGGCGTGGCCGATGTCGCCCACCGTCGCGCCGGGACGGACCACCTGGATGCCCGGCCACATGGATTCGTAGGTGACGTCGATCAGCCGCTGCGCTTTCACGCCGACGGCGCCGACGCAGTACATGCGGCTGGTATCTCCGTGCCAGCCATCGATGATGACGGTGACGTCGATGTTGATGATGTCGCCCTCACGCAGCCGCTTCTCGCCGGGGATGCCGTGGCAGACCACATGGTTGATGGACGTGCAGATGGATTTCGGGAAGCCACGGTAGTTTAGCGGCGCCGGAATCGCCCCGTGATCGCGGATATATTGCTCGCAGACCCGGTCCAGATCCTCGGTGCGTACGCCGGGGACCACATGCGGCGTGATCATATCCAGCGTCTCCGCCGCCAGTTTTCCGGCGCGGCGCATGGCCTCGAAATCGTCCGGCCGATGGATCCTGATCTGCCGATGCTCGCGCGGCACGGTATCCTGGTACATGTTGTTCATCGAAAGATTATGCCATCTCGTTTCCAACAAATCACATGCTCGCTGCTCCCGGCATGTGAACGGTCAGCTGTGAGGCGACGCAGATTTCCTCCGGCGACAGCCGACAGCGGTAAGCCAGCACCTCAACGCCCGCCGCCTGCGCCTCCACCAGCGCCCGACCGTAGGTGGGATCGATGTCGGTGGCGATGACCAGAGTCTCGGCGTCATCGCGCTGGGCCAGATACAGCATCACCGCGCGGGCGCCCTGCGCGACCATCGCGGCCAGTTCGTGCAAGTGCTTGGTGCCGCGCTGGGTCACGGCGTCGGGGAATTCCGCCGGGGCGCTGGGGCTCAGGTCGCGGCGCATGGTGACGTTCTTCACCTCCACGTAGCACGGCGGCCGCTCGGCGGTCTCCAGGAGCAGGTCGATGCGCGATGATTTGCCGTACTTCACCTCACGGCGGACGGTATCGTACCCGGTCAATTCGCCGATGGCGCCCTCGGCCACCGCCTCGGCCACCAGCCCGTTGGGGCGATGGGTGTTGATCCCCACCAGGCCGTCCCCCACACGGATCATCTCCCAGGTATGGCGCAGCACGCGTTTCGGATTGCGCGTCGGGCTGATCCACACCTCCGAGCCGGGCGTGTCGACGCTGCGCATGGAGCCGGAATTCGGGCAATGGGCCGTCGTCACGCTCCCGTCCGCCAGCGTGACGTCGGCCATGAACCGCTTGTACCGACGAACTAGCGTGCCTTGGATCAGCGGATCGTCGAAGCGCATGGTTTGGTGCTTTCGCTATCCTTCAAACGACCGCTACTTATCGTCGCCCCGTCCCGGCCACAGCAGGCCGGCGTGGGTGCTTTCCAGCGTCGCCGCCTGGCGGGCCCGCTGATGCATCCCCGGCCGGTCGGGCGACCAGGCGCCGTACTGGGCGATCAGCCGCCGCAACTGGTCGCGCAGCATCTGGACCTCATCGTCGCTCCAGTAGGCCGCGCCCAGCGCCGTTTTCCGTTCGCGCAATTGCGCCGCCACGGCGGCGATGGCGTCGTCATCGGCGTCGCCGGTCATCGTCGGTCCGCCGGCGTCGGCATCGGCACCGCCTTCTCACCGGCGGCGATCTCCTGCGCGTCGAGCGCTTCGGCCAGCCGGGCCGTGGCGCTGCCGCGGCGCGCCGCCTGCGGCTGCGAGGCGTGGGGCGCCCAGCCGGTGAGATAGATCACCTGGAAGGTGGCGGGAATTCGTCCATCCTCGCCGCCGAAGCGCTGGCGATATCGCGCCGCGGCCTCCATCAGCGTCTCCCGTCGCATGATCGTGCGGCGGCGCTCCAGGACCGCATTGGCCTCGCCCATGCCCCGCAGGTCGGCCATCAGCCGCAGCGGATCGGCATAGGACACGGTGATGATGTCGGCGTCCACCACCGGCAGGGCGAAGCCCGCCCGCTGCATCAATCCGCCCACGTCGCGTACGTCAGCGAAGGGCGATACCCGTGGGCTCAGGCCACCTTCCATGGCGATCTCCGCGTCGGCAAGGGACTGGCGAAGCTCGGTCAGGGTGTCGCCACCCAGCAGCGCCGCCAGGAACAGTCCGTCCGGCTTCAACGCCTGGCGGATCTGCACCAGCGCACCTGGCAGGTCGTTGACCCAGTGCAGGCTCAGCGAGCTGAGCACCAGATCGAAGCTGTCCGGCGCGAAGGGCAGGGCCTCCTCGTCGGCGACAACCCTCAGGCCGTCGGCCCGTGCCACCAGGTCTTGCGACACGTCGCACTGCACCAGCGTCTCGATACCGCCGCGACCGGTCAGGCACCGGGCGAGCGCGCCGTCGCGGGCGCCGAGGTCGAGGGCCCGCGGAAACAGGCGGCGCACGTCGTCCAGGCGGTCGGTCAACCGTTCCGCCACCTCGTCGATAAGGAACCGATGCTCGGCGAACACGGCGGCGGCGCGGTCGCGGTGTCGGCGCACCGCCCGTCGGTCGAAAACCTGCATGGGATCGTCTTTGGGTGTGGCCATCGAGGACCCTGCTGCGGCCGCAGTGGCGGCCGTTTGTCCATGATCTTCGTATATGGCATACCGGTTAGCAGGCTGCTAGACGCGTTCAAAGGGACCTCGGCCATGCCCCACCAGGAGCCGTTCGGCCACCCAGTGGTCGCCGGCGCTCGCCGCGCCGCCGGCCGGGTCATCGATGTGCTGATGCCGCACCAGTGCTTGCGCTGCGGCACCGTGGTGGACACACCCGGCACGCTGTGCGCCGTTTGCTGGCCAAGGGTGCGGTTTCTCGACCGGCCGTGGTGCGCCCGTTGTGGGACGCCGTTTGCGTTCGAGGTGGGCGAGGGCACCATCTGCGCCGAATGCCTGAGCCGCCCGCCAGCCTTCGAGCGCGCCCGCGCCGCCCTCGCCTACGACGAAGAGAGCCGCGGCCTGGTCTTGGCGTTCAAGCATGCAGACCGCACCGACGCCGCGGCGGCCTATGGCGGCTGGATGGTGCGGGTCGCCTCCGATCTGCTGGCCGATGCAGAGGTGATCGCGCCGGTGCCACTGCATTGGACGCGGCTGTTCGTTCGTCGTTACAACCAGGCGGCGCTGCTGGCCCAAGCGGTGGCACGTCACACCGGCGTGCCGGTGGTTGCCGACCTGTTGATCCGTCGGCGGCGGACGCCATCGCTGGGGCGCATGGGACGCGATGCCCGGCGGCGAGCGTTGGCCGGTGCCTTCGCGGTGCGCCCCGCGTACGCCGATCGGCTGCGCGGCCGCCGGGTCGTGCTGATCGACGACGTGATGACCACCGGCGCCACGGTGGGCGGCTGCGCCCGCGCCTTGGCCCGCTCCGGCACCGCCGGGGTGGACGTGTTGACCCTGGCGCGGGTCAGTTAACCCGGACTTCTCACTCGGGTATGAGGCGTCTATATGAAGGGGCAGGTTGTGTCGTGGTCGTTCACCCGCACCGGCTTGGAGACCCATAGGATGGCTGAGGTCGACATCTATACGACCCCCTTCTGCCCCTATTGCCATCGCGCCAAGGCGCTGCTGGAGCGCAAGGGCGTCGCGTTCAACGAAATCGACGTGATGATGGCGCCCAGCAAGCGGGCGGAGATGCGTGAGCGCGCCGGTGGCGCCAACACCGTGCCGCAGGTGTTCATCGACGGCCGGCATATCGGCGGCTCGGACGAACTGCTGGAATTGGAAGCGCTCGGTAAGCTCGACGCTGTGCTGAATGGGGAAAAAGATGGCGAACGCGCCTGATCGTCCCTTCACCGTCGCCTGCGTACAGACCAACTCCGGGCGCGAGATCGGCCCCAACCTGGAGGCCGTGACGCCGCTGGTACGACAGGCCCGCGACATGGGCGCCGATCTTATCCTGGTGCCCGAGAACGTCACCATGCTGGAACCGGACAACCGGCGGCTACGGGAACAGGCGCCGGTGGAGGATCGGCATCCCGCCTTCCATGCCTTTCGCGACCTGGCGCGCGATACCGGTGCATGGCTGCTGGTGGGCTCGCTCGCGGTCAAGGTGCCGGGCGACAAGGTGGCCAACCGCTCGTTGCTGATTGCCGCCGACGGGTCGGTAGTGGCCCGCTACGACAAGATCCATCTGTTCGACGTGGACCTGGGCGAGGGCGAGAGCTATCGCGAATCTGCCACCATCGCGCCCGGCAATCGCGCCGTGTTGGCGCCCACACCGTGGGGCGGCCTGGGCATGAGTGTGTGTTATGACCTGCGGTTTCCCCACCTCTATCGGGCGTTGGCCAAGGCCGGCGCGCGTTATCTGTCCATTCCCGCGGCATTCACCCGCACCACCGGCCGTGCCCACTGGCACGTGTTGCAACGGGCGCGCGCCATCGAGACCGGCTGCTTCGTTTTCGCGCCCGGTCAGTGCGGCATTCATGCCGAGGGCCGCGAGACCTTCGGGCATTCGTTGATCGTCGACCCGTGGGGCGCGGTGCTGGCGGACGGCGGCGAGGACGTGGGCATCGTGGTCGCCCGCATCGATCCGGCGGACGTGGACGCGGCGCGCCACCGCATCCCGGCGCTCACCCACGATCGGGCGTTCGAGGTGTCCTTGGTGGAGGGGCCGCAGGATGGTCCGGCAGGACGAGAGGCTCGGGCTGACCGTCTTGCCGATGCGGTGACGGAGCGGCGTTGACCGCGCAAAGCCGTTGCTTGACGCCGGGCAGCGGCGCGTTCTCGACGATGCCATGCTCGTAGGCCACCACGTGCAACCGGCCCCGAACGGCTTCCAGCAACTCCCCGCTGGCCAGCAGATGGTCGGGGTTCCGCGGCCGTGCGAACCGCTCGTTGCCGCGGGCGAAGGTCTCGTAGATCAGCAGGCCGTCCGGCGCCACCGCGTCGATGAGCGCTGCCAGCAGCGGCCGGTACAGATAGTTGACCGCCACCACCGCGGCGAACCGCTCACCGGCGAGGGGGAACGGCGAGCCGTCTTCCAGATCCGCCTCGATCACGCGTGCGCGCCCCTCGGCGAGGTCGGTGACGGCGTCCACGTCGCGGTCGATCATCACCACCGGATGACCCCGCGCGAGGAACAGCCGGCCATGGCGGCCGCCGCCGCACGCCACGTCGAGGACCGTCCCGCCCGCCGGCACCAGCGGCGCGAACCGTGCCACCCAGGGCGAGGGCTCGGTGATCCGCAGGTGGCGAGGCTTCAGTTCGTCGGTGCTCGGCACGCTCATGGGCGATTGTCCGATCGGCCTTGCCGCAGTGGACGGGTGGTTGATTCCCGATGGGCGTCGCGCCCAATGTCATTGTACCGTATGCTGCCGTTGGTGACCGGCAATTCACAGTCCATGGCGCGCCGATGATCGTCTACGAACTGGCTTGTGCCTCCGACCATCGCTTCGAAGCGTGGTTCCGCGACGGCGAGGGCTTCGAAAAGCAAGCCGCGGCGGGGGAGATCGCCTGCCCGGTGTGCGGCGATACGCAAGTCACCAGGGCACTGACGGCGCCCCACGTACGGCGGTCGTGGCCCGCCCCCCTTAACCCGATCCAGATGAATTGGCAGGGAAGCTTGGCATCTGGGTCCTGAGGAGAGGGGGCATTGAGATGCCGAGGAAGCGGTTTTCGGTCGAGCAGATCATCAACCTGATGCG
>Ga0209780_1002720_pt1 | contig 12738 bp, 10 predicted proteins | sample WorMetexBAHAMAS2_FD_187384 | JGI IMG/M metagenome (GOLD analysis project Ga0209780, IMG submission 187384) | Marine gutless worms symbiont microbial communities from Max Planck institute for Marine Microbiology, Germany - Inanidrilus exumae... | ecosystem: Host-associated > Annelida > Digestive... | reverse complement strand
CATTAATGAAATAAGCCAAATCAGCAGTCGCTATTATGGTAGTGTTAACATGAATAGGAATGTCAATGTATTACCTTATGGAAAGACTTAACTGAATAGGTTCAACGCTCAAATTTTGCATGTCGAAGGGTGGGATAGTTGGCAAGGTGATGGAAGTTTCAGGTTATTATTATTAACGGAGGTGAAAATAAGGTTACGACTGCCATCATTATAACATGTAGGCCTAGGCGAGACTACAGGAGGCTGCCAATCAACTCATCACATGTGACGAGTTGACCTTTTAATTTTACACAGCACGTGACGAGTTGACCACACGGTTGTGATGAGTTGACTGTTAGTGGGACGAGTAGTTGGTTCCAGCTAACGCCAAAATAAGCTCACGTACTCATGTGACGAGTTGACTGGCAGCCTTCACGTTCGCTACAGGCCTATGCTATCACCGTTCCGTCTGTCGTCTGTTTACGATTACTATGTCTAGTAGTAATCGTCTGCGTAGGGACCGCTCGACGACCACGGTATAAACATTCTGTAACTGCAAGACGAGTTGTATTTTGTTTTAGTGTTCTGCTTGTAGGTTATACGTCGGTGTGATAATAAAGACGCAATGCTTAGTTACGATGTCTGCGACGAGTTGACTGTATGCTGAGTTGACTGTGTGACGAGTTGGTCGTGTGACGAGTTGACTGTTACGAGTTGACTTTTTGACGAGTTGACCGTGTGACGAGTTGGTCATGTGACGAGTTCACTGGCAGCCCTACAGGATTACCGTCTCGTCTTGGTCTCGGCTGGTGAGGCCAACGTCTCGGTCTCTTCTCGGTCTCGGCAGGTGAAGGTCTCGTCTTGGACTTTTACGTCTCGTGCCCATCACTGCTAAAAGATGCTAACAGTAGCCGCTGAGTGCGGTGTTAGCGTCGTTTAGCATGACCCGCCGGGCCGGTTTTTAGCCAGACCATCATTGTTCAAACAGTACACTGTCTCTACTGCTGAAATATCACAACTACGTACGTTATATATCTATTATGTTATAATGAAAATGAGATACTATGTTACGTAATATTTCTCTTATTAAAGCACACAGCGCCAACACCCAACTCCTTCCCATCGACAGAAGGATACGAAGATGGCCGCCACTAAATGTATATCGTAGGCTAGTATTATGGGCAAAGGTTTTTCGTACGCCACAGAAGACGATGCCGAGTTTAATTTGACGTCTCTATCTTCAGCCGTTCCGGAGATATCAATTTAAATGGTTCACGTGACCATGACTACGTCCCTTCTAAAGGTGGTTTGTCAAGCGTAGGCTAAAAGTTGACATCAGTGTTAGAATTACCAATACCGCTGCCAATCCCTTTAGGGCCACCCTCCCCACCCCCAGTAGAATCAGCGCTCAGTGCCCCCAACTTCTAGCACTTATAGGAAGTCGACCACGCGCTTTCCAACGAGCCATAGATGAACCGTGTACGTTACCCCTAAGTCCCCCAAAGGGTGGCACAAAAACGCGATATCGCTGTTTGTGCCAGTAAAATTCAACTTCTCTCGAAAAAAGTCTGCTACAAAGTTTCTTTGTGTAAAAACTTCCAGCGGCAAAGTTGTAGCTACATCATTCCTCTATCCAACGGTCCATAGATCGATTGCGGTCGACATCCCCATCTACCTGAAATTGGCGTTCAAAGTGACGCAAGAGATATAGACGTTTGAGCCCGTCATTTTGATTTATTGGAACTTTTGCACAATTAATTCTCACCTCATGACAACAGTTAAATTATTTGTTGCACAAACATCACGGACTTTGTCTTCAGACCCTTGCTGAATGTTGTTACAATTATCTGTATCCTGTACTTCATGTATTGTGCAAAAAAAACTAATAAGCCATTACTGTCATTTTTTTGTACAAATTTCTCATTACCCATGCCGATGGCAGTCACGGGGGTAGGGTTTTGAACACTGTTTGTCTGATTATCCACACAATATCTCAAAACCCAATGCAGTTAGGATCACCAAACTTGACATACAAATGTTCCATGACTAGTCCTGGAAATCTATTTCTTATGGAGTCAAAAGGCCCAAGGACAAGGTCACAACACAAGTGCCAGCATGCGTTTTTGCACTCGTGCGTGCTGGCTTCTTCTAGTCTACATGCTGTTAAGTTTGCTCAGTTTTGTTAAGTTTCATGTAAAACAGGTTAATTTTGATAGGAGGTGATTATTTAGAATTTCTAAATTTCATAAGTTAACCTAGTAACAGAAGTGAGGTGCAGTGGAAGTCTTACCACAAATACATGGTCAATTTCCTTGTGAACCTGTTAGTGAAAAAATTTCAAAAATTGGTCTATTGCCAAAGTTATGACCAAAATGAAGATTCGTTTTTTTGAGGCACAGAGTACAGTGTCTGTTGAGCAGATTCTTAACAAGGCTTCTTTGCTTACATGTGAGATGCAAATCCGCCAGAGTAGACCAATATAAATGAGTGTTCCGTGGTGCATGAAACTGTCATCATGCAGAGTTTGCTAGTACTGCTGTATTTTATCCACAGACTGATACTACTTGTTTGCGATATTCATGTGTTACAGTGTTGAGTATATTGACGTGCTCTAATTTCATTAACATAATTATTTCTGGTTCAGATAGAGCAAGCAACCTGAGGTCCAGATTTCTGACAACCAAGTGCCATGTTGGATGGACCATGTGCACATTATCTGCAGTTACCAGTTATTTGCAGCATTTCGCAAGGCTCCATGCTGGACCGTCCGATCCTTTACATCTCATATACTAATGATGTCACATCGGTTTTTCACAAACATCAAGTCAATCATCATCTTTATCATGAATCTGTCGATATGCGACAATGTCAAACCAGCTTTGAAGGATCTGCATGCGCTACCAGTTGAGCAGACAATTTCATACAAACCCTGTCAGCTCATGCACTTAATTCACGTCCAGCAGGCACCTCTCAATATTTGATCAACGGTGTATCTACACTTTCCGCAGCTGATACTGCAGACTGTTCTGCCGAAGACAATTTGAAAACGTGGTTTCTGCTATTCTGGTCCAGCTGCCTGGAACAGTCTTCCGTCTGATCTGCATGATCTCACAAACATTCAAAAAATTTTTTAAAGACTGCTCAAGAGTGTTGTTTTTAAGTGTGCTTATTCGTGAATTTTTACGGTGCTCCTGGATGTTTCATAGAGTGGCAACCAACAAATCTTATATTGTACTGTATTGTATTGTACGTGCAAGTGCAAATGTGTGTTTGTTTATACACGTACTGCACTGTATCACAACAGGAAAACTGGATACTTCTCGGATGGAGCAACCAAGCAATATTAATAACGTTCGTCAGCATTAACTATTGTACAACCATTAGTGCGACTGACACAGAAGCAATAACAACATGTAACAGCACAATGCCACACAGAGGTCGGTGCATGGCTACAGCAAACACAATACACCCGCACCATGTACAAATGCCATCCCATGGTGTAGCAACTAGACATTCAACATCATTATCAATCACTAGACAAATTAATAACACAAAGACCACTTTAACAGCCCTTTACAAGGTGACCTGGGTTAGCCTTACTCCACCTATTCCATAACAGAACCTTTGGCGATAATTGGTATGTTTTTTCAGGCTATATGGCTGATTGGCTGTTTTTAATGGCGCTTGCTACAAAATTCAGACCAGATACATTTCCTGTCACCAACCAACAATGTCAAATGATTGATGGTTAGTTAGCATTTAATGGCACATTCAACATAATTCAGGTCATATCGCGCCTTTAAGGTAGAACTATATTATAAATATTAAAATTTAACAAGTATTATTTCATGGGGTAAGATAACTAAAAAAGATTAATATAACAAATGGCTGAAAAAAACACAACAAGAACAACATTATGAGCAAACTGTAAACTCTTTCAGTGTCTAATTAATACTGCAGCAACGTTGTTCATCAGAGCTGCTCAACAAGTACACATATGCTCCTGCCTACAGCATTGCAATATTTTTTCACAACAATAGCCTTTGGTGCTCTAGGAATACTTCCACTCAGCTTGACACTGGCAGCTTATAATAAAACAAACAAAGCAAGCGCAGACATCACAACACACATCAGTGGCAACATGCAGTCACTGGATACCGTGCACAGTTACAGAACACGTGTTACCAAAATGAACGAGAAGTTTTCAGTGGGACTAATATATTAATAACACAATGCATCATGCATGCATACACAAAAATGTAAACACACAATGAGATAACAGACAAAGTTTATTATGCTGCAGTTTAATCCAGAAATCTGCAACCAAATCTGAGCTATAATTGACAAAAACAACTCTATTCCACACAAGACGATAATTACACGCACAAATACTGAAATCACCGACATATTCAAAATATACACAACACTCTGAGTACCAATACGATTGGCAGCTACATGTTTCAAAGAAATGTGAGAATGACTGGTGGCCACAATTTACTGCCAAGCAAAGTACACACTTTAATGCACTGCGAGTAATATCATGATTAAGCCCACATGACAAGCTACACAGAAGTATGCTAAACTGAACATCATGAGTAAGACGGCAAATGCAATACGTAACAGCAGAACATGCAATTCTGTATACAGCATATGCAGCAACTGTCCACTGCTGAGTTACTGACTCTGTGATTTCTGCCCTGTTTTGGCACCTTATAAATTATGGCAGCTGTCTACACAACCCAAATGGATTCTACAGTTGGATGGTGTTCAATGCTATAATAACGGACACGTCACCCTTAACAAACACTGTCTCACCACCAACTATCTACCAGGAACATGTTTCAAACCTTTAACTTCGGTTTGTAGCAAACACTAACAATTAATCATAATCACCATACCACCAACTTCTAAACTGTTCAATGTCTACGTAACAGTAGTGACATAACAATCCGTCTAATCGCCAAACATATTCAGGAGACAAAATGGATGACCACAGTATTGATTGATTGCTTGAGTTAAGGTTTTACGTCCCACCAGACACAAAACGGCATTTTAGAGACATTCTTCCCAGCCAATCTCTTGGCTTAGTACTGAAAAACTAAATCAAACACAACAAAAGCAAACATGCATCCATAACAAAATATACTACAACATAAAATTAACACGAAAAATAAAGCCAGGTTTGGTTGCCTCCTACGACCTCCGGTCTGGAAACGGAACACGTCTATTCTGGAAGAAGTATACAGGTAAGTCAGGAAGTAAATGAGCGTCAAAAGCAACAAATGATTGAATCAGGGTGCATTATCACCATGGGGCTAGCAGCCACATTAACAAACTACAAAACCTACATTGCTATCATGTGTAGGATATCATGGTATTCATGCAGGCACTGTCACATTACACAGCATTACTTAATACTCAAGCGCCACACAATGGCATAAAGATATCTCCCGAAGTATAACTGGCACATTTACTCAAGTTACTATTTGTATCACCATATTCTTCAGTATTGTGATACTTGCAGAGATAATGTATTGGTTCTTCCAAATTCTGGTATTGCCAATCACTAGTAATGAAATATAACTGCAAATATTATGTTCGCTATTCTCAGTACAACATTCGATGGTCACTAAACCACAGGCAACCAGTTATCCACATTACATTATACACAACAAATTGTATAGTAAAATTATGTTCCATGTCACACAAGAATATACAAGTCTTGATGCACAGATGCACATAGGAACCAAACACAGACACACACACACAGATAAAAACACAGAAACTGCACAACCAACTCACATGGTTAAGAAACACATTGAGGTGTTTTCTGCACCCATTAGTGACCTCACAACATCCAATCTCACTTATCAGTTTTTGAAGTACACCACTGTCCTATTTTCACTGTTTCAAACCTTCATGTTGTACATTATTAACACACACACACAGAGTGACCTGAGCCATACAGTAGTACAATCCTTGCAACTGAATTTTGAATGCACTGCAAGAGTGTCAAGCAATCAAGCAGAGCAATAAAGAATCGAGTTGACATAATCAAGTCGACTGGAAGCTAAAGCTGCGGAAATATCTGCTGCGTTGTCTATAACACCACGCATATGGCGAAATGCATCAATATGGTAAAAACGTGACTGAGAGTCAGGCTTTGTATGCTCCCACATTGTAAGATTCGTATCAGGAGCAATGCCAAGAAGTTTTATGCTCTTTACCAACTGAACGGGTGTGCCAGCAACGTCAACAGATGTTAGACTGCTGTATGAGGATGCCGTCTATGCCGTGCCTAGCAGAATAACACTATAGACTTTTCAGGGTTTAGCGCCATGCCGTTGGTACAGAACCATAAAAGACAGACATGCAAAAGTTTTTGTTAGTATCTCTACAGCAGAGTCTGCACCAGCGATGTAAAAAAATTCACAATATCTCCAAAATCATTCAACACACATTGCTTTGGTATGCTGGACTACATACTGACTGCTACATTCATGGTACAAAATATGCCACACTGTGAGAGATAAACACATTAAATGTTATAGTTAACCATACGTTACTTGGAATGCTACAAGTCTAACATTAGACATCATAAAATTAGCCCCGTATGGGGACTGACGGTCGACTCTTCGCAACTGACGTTTGTGCCAACTTCAAAGTCATGTGACACGGAAAACTAGGCTGAATATCAAAAATCCGACCGGAAAAAAATTTAGATATTGTGCCCTAGTTTAAGAATCCGTGGTCAGTTGCCAGCTCCATTTGTAAATGGCAGAGGAGATAACTTTTCAAAACGGCCGGATTTCCAACTTTGAAGGGCTCGTGACCATGACTGTGGATCGGGTCATACTGCATACAGTCGTGCATCACCTGTCAACCTCTACCTACATGCCAAATTTCATTGAAATCAAAGAAACGTTTTGTGGATGGACGGACGTACATACGCACGTATCTATGTATGGACATATGAGACCGGTTTATTAGGTCGACTCTGTCGAAGAGTCGACCTAACCGGGTAAAAACTGGTTCCACTCGTGTGCAGTCACTTTACCTATAACTGTAACACTCAGTTTGCTTTAGTGACGGTCAAACGTTGTAGCAGTTAACAAGAAACTGAATTTATATACTTTCACTGATGTCGACGACACGATTATACCATAATATCTTAACTATCACGACCACACTCATAAGTACCATCATGACTCCTATCAATCCTGACTATATTTGAAAGTAAGCAAGTTTGTGTACAGTTTCACGCCAGTTGTTACTACTTTTAACTAAAGCAAACTGTTAAAATACTGTTGGTCACACTATGCTATGCAGTTTGGGCACTTCATTGTGTAGAAACATCTGTGGCCCAAAAAACTTCACCCTTCATGTTTTGAATAACTCAGTCTAAAATGAACAAATTTTAATAATTGATACACAGAATCACAAAGAAATTTGACATTAAGTGGTTACAAGTTTATCTATGACATCTAAAAAATGTCACCACGTTACCATATAAAATAACCTTCCCATGTAGCCAAGTGGTCAGCACACTCCGCCGCCATGTGCAGTAGAGCGTGATGCGCTCAGTGGCCGGGGTTCGACTCGGCCCGAACGCGTCCGCCTACCAAAGAATTATTTCTAATAACTCTTATGCACATGATGAACAGGGAGTTAATCCCGGGCAGGTAAGAGGGTTCGACGATGTCCTCTATAAACTGTGACCGTTGCTGATGGCTTGATTAGCAGCGTCGTGATGTCAGCCGCGCTGCCATGACAGCCGAAGCAGACAGATGTGGCTAAGCCCCCTGGCAAGTCGCTGAAGAAATGTCAGTCAGGTGGCCAGGCGCTGAAGAAGTGCCAGTCAGGGCTGGCACTGAATAAGTGCCAGTCCGGGCTTAGACAAAGTGTAAGCCACGCCTAGAGGGGGCGCGCCTAGAAATACCCGACAAGCTGCTCATGCCTACTGTTCCTTTCTCCACCCTAGACAACGTGCACATAAACCGCACACATCCACCAATTCCCCTCCTCTCCCTGGGATGGCGCATTGTGTGTCAGTGCTGGGGTCCAGAGTAGACTGGACCCCTGCCCACAAAGAACTAACAAACGAACGAACTATATGAAATGCACAACTGGTTCAACAAGTGTATGGCTTTGAAAAAATTCAGTTGCTATGGCAACTGGAATTTCGGAGAAGCAATATTAAAGGAAATGTTAGCAGAAGCTCAGCTACCGCAAAGGGACCACACGACGTGCTAGAAAGGTTTCAAACAGCAAAAGTGACTTTCAATCAAGGTCATTAGCAATGGTATCATTGGATAGGCAACATACGATTTCCTACTAGACTTCCATTGCAACCATGTCTCTGTCTTGCACCGTTTCAGAGATATTATCACTTATTTCCCAAAATTTAAAGAGCTCACATGACCCTGAACACATCCGTATCCATGGTAATCTATCATTCGTCTACTAGTGCACCTCAATCAGCACACGACATTTGCAGTGCCTAGTTTCACTGACTTCAAAGTTATGACTGGGAAGGGGGCTTTCTTTTTCATTCTTTATTGCGAGCAGAGGCCCAGCCTACTTCCGGACCTCAACATAGAAATCATGTAACGGCCCAGTGCACTAGCCCAGGGAGAGGAGGGGAAATGGTAGGTGTGTGCAATGTGTGCGCGACGTGCGGGAAGGCGCGGTTAAGTAGGAGTGAACAGCTTGTCAGGTATTTATAGCACACCCCGTTCTGTTCTTTAGCCGTCCTCATTAGTACACACATTCTGGCAACATTTACCAAACACTGTAAAAATGACTCCATATCAGACTAAATTCACACATTAAACTGCATGCATAGTAACATATACAGTACAGTTAACTGTTTCCCTTCTGCAAATTCTGAAATGTTGTGAAATAGTTTACTGCATGAAGCTGACAAACCATTAAAAAAATTCTTTGTGGAACTGTGTCTAACAATATCTGTTGAAGGACACGGAGTTCAGTCATCGTACCGCCATTGTGGATTCACTGTACTCGCTCGCAGGCAGCACAAAGAAGTCTTCTAGTTTCCACTGCAAAGTCTCAAATGTCGGTCTTTCCATCTCGTCCTTGGCCCAACATTCCAACATGATCTCATAGAGTGCTCGTGGGCAGCCTGGTGGACACGGCATACGATAGCCATGCTCCACCTGGTGAAGCACCTCCGCATTTGTCATCCCTGACAACATGAAGAATAATAAAAATAAGTAAATTAGCAGCAAATAAGTTCAGTTTTGCCAAGCATAATGACAACAAGTTATTCAAGTGCTTCATGTAATTCAGGAAGTTACTGACCTACGTACTGGCAAAGTTGGACGACTAATCAAGACATGCTGGAGTTGGACCATTCCTTGCAAATCTGGGTGCCACCGCGTCCAGCATTCTGTGATTATCGCATAAAGGTGCCATGACCCGATATTGTGTATCAAACATTTAAGTGACAACTGTGTTGCTTAATCAGATTTCATGTTTTTCATTAATATACAGTTAAAGACACAGGAAAATACTAGTAATCAGCTAGATTATAAATGCTCTAGTCTTTAGACTAGACTTAAGTGACAGCAATGTAATAAATAGCAGTTATTAACAAATACTTACTGTTGCTGCAGCACGCCACCTGTTGGAAAGGACATAGTATTAATAAAAAAAGTGGGAAGCTGCATTGGACGGTGGGACTGAAGCTAGAACATTGATGCTAATTCGTTCGAAATCGCATTCCCAGGTCTCAGTGGGCAAATCCCAGGTGTTGACTGAGATTTGAATGGCGTGCCCTTCGTTAACCAACATGCACATGAAAATCCACAAGTCATAACCATGAATACAAAGCAGACTCAGCATTTTTACAGGTATTCGAAGGATTAGATTAGGGTAGAGGGTTAGGCACGAAATACGTAACCAACCACAACCCTAACACTGAATCCGTGTTGTATTCATGGTAATGATATAAGAGAATATTTCATGTCATAAAAATTTACTTATTTAATGTCAGTAAGTGATCAGGGCTTACGCGGTCACGTGACCAAACTAGAAATACTAATGTATCTCCTGCCTAACCCTAACTCTAACCTAACCCAATCAAATAACCATTTACATGTATTCTGTATGCTGCAGCATTGTATTCACGGTTATGACTTATGGGTTTTCATGTAGCTATGACATCCAGTCATGTAACATGCTTCGACCAATCACAAGGCTAAGATACAATGTAAACAAAAGGAACATTCCAGCTACTGCTCTCATGCAAAATTCAATCACAAAACCTGTATACTTTCACAAAAATTACCAACAAAAATACAGAAACATCAACATGTTCCTGTTACCTGGGTAAGGAACACGCCCGAATGTGACAATTTCTGTCATGAGAATTCCAAATGACCAGACGTCGGACTTGATTGTAAATCGGTTGTAGTTGGCAGCCTCCGGAGCAGTCCACTTGATAGGGAAACGAGCTCCAACCCTTGCCTCATACTCATCATCCTAACAGCATCATAACAGACTGGTTACACTTTCGTTACTCATAACCTCCAGACAATTCCTGCTGCAGAAAAAAAAGAACTGTATTAACGTACGGGTTTGGTCACCTCCTACCAACTCCGGCCTGGAAACGGAATGAGCCCATTTAGCTAAAAACTGCATTCACTGTACGGTTTGCAGAAAAATTAAGGAAATTACATTTAAAGTGCTTGGCAAAAAATATGAAGAAATGTGTTTCTTGTTCCTGTTACACCTCAATTACATTACCAATATTGTGTTGTTCTTAAAATATCAACTAAAAATTGCAGAAGCACACAAATTGATTGATTAAGGTTTCACATCCCACGCGACACAAAATGGGTCATTTTGGAAACATCCCAGTTCTTCCCCGCCAATCTCTTGGCTTAGTACTGAAAAACTAAATCAAACACAACAAAAGCAAACATGCATCCATAACAAAATATACTACTACATAAAACAAACACAAAAAACTAAGCCAGGTATGGTCGCCTCCTATGTAGAAGTAGATAACTCAGGAAGTAAGTGATAAAGGAATTAAATAAAGAAGGAAGAATGTAAGTAAGTAAAGAAGTTAAGTAAGCAAGCAAACGATTTATACAGCGCCAGAACAACTGAATCAGTGTGCAGTACAGCACACAGCCAGTACTGGGCAGACGAATAAGAAAGCAAAAACTGCAGTATTTCTGGAAAGAAAGAAAAATTACATAGACTAGCACTAAATATCACTGTATGATGGTAAGTACAATGACCGGTTTATATAACAGCTTTTTGAACACAGACAACATACATATTTTCCAAATGTTAGGAGCTTATAATGTGCACATAGTCAAGCATGAAAGCCACGCCAGGTACACCACATCCTGCCAAAAAGTGTTCAATCAGCTGATGTGTATACTGCCTTCACGGTCTATTGCCTTCACCTTTACTTCTGAGCTAATCGGTTTTTGTTTTTAGTTTTTCCTTAATTTTTTTTATTTCTGTGCCGTGCGCTAGATTAAGCTGGCCATTTCATCAGCTTTCGAGCGCACGTAAATATATCGTATCGTAGCATATCGTACAAACTATAAACAAAGTAAAGACATGAACACAATATAAGCAGTCACCATCACACAATCTGACCTTGATGACTCGGGCGAGTCCGAAGTCGGCAATTTTCACATTGATGTTTTCGCCGACCAGAATGTTCCTAGCAGCAAGATCACGGTGAATGTAGTTCTGAGATTCAAGATACGCCATTCCAGAGGCGACTTGTCCACACACGTCTATTAGCTGCGGCATTCGCAGGCTCCGCCCATTCGAACCTATGCACCACATACCTTGCACAGTCAACGAAGCTAACCTCACAAACATCAGCCTATTATGTGCACCATGTTCCACGTCATGATAGTTTCAGTCACTTTAACTGTTTGAACACATTACAATACATAAAAGAAGATAGCCATGACCCACACTTGCTATATTTTGTAGGCTCTGTGAACTTAACCTTTTCAACCCTAAAACAAATGGGTTTCCATTATTCTTCGTGGAACCTTTACCACGTCAAGTTTGATCCTAGCTGCATCGGTTTTTGAGATATCGTGTGTAAAAACAGACAAACAAACAGACAGACAGATGCTGCTGAAAACCCTACCAATGTGACTACTGTTGGCATGTAATAATTAGTAGATATAATCAAAATTCCAGAAAAATGACACACAACACACACACACAACCATTTTTCTGGTGGTCAGTCACTCACTGGTTTCAGGACTATTCCTGACATCCAAATGCCCACCAAAAGTGTCAAAGCACTTAACTTCACAACCATGTTACGGCCACTATAAACTACAGATTAACCTGTCTTAGTCGGCACTCCCAGTTAAGAAATGGTACTGAGTTTTACTCCCCATACGCCTTTGCTGATGGCAACCAGTACATACGGATTAGGCAGAAGATGCTAGAGTTCTCCTCAATGGCGTCAACTACACCATCTCCATACCGCAGTATAATAACACATGATATAACGAATATAATTATAATATGCTACTACTGCTAATAAAGTAGACGTGCTGCATGTCCGACTAACTGACTTGCATGCAGCACACCAAAACCTGCCTTTCCCGCCTAATCGAACCCTCCCTCTAAAGCAGTATCAATACCAGGGCAGGTTGTGATAAGTACACCAGTGTGCCAAATTTCGTAGAAATCGCTCGAACCGCGGCCCAGACATGTGAGTTTTAATATTATACTGATATTTGA
>Ga0209780_1002719_pt1 | contig 12739 bp, 8 predicted proteins | sample WorMetexBAHAMAS2_FD_187384 | JGI IMG/M metagenome (GOLD analysis project Ga0209780, IMG submission 187384) | Marine gutless worms symbiont microbial communities from Max Planck institute for Marine Microbiology, Germany - Inanidrilus exumae... | ecosystem: Host-associated > Annelida > Digestive... | reverse complement strand
CCGGCCCGGCCCGGCCCGGCCCGGCCCGGCCCGGCCCGGCCCGTTGGAGATTAACAAATTATCGGCCCGGCCCGGCCCGGCCCGTACGGGCCGGGCCGGGCTTACGGGCCGCCCGGCCCGTGCAGACCTCTAGTGGCTACATATGATGCTTACCACGATTGGCACATAATTATTACTGGCCCGCCTATACACAGTGTAGGGGCAGTATTGTTTTGCTCTCTGGCGTCTGTCATCTGTCGTCGTCTGTCGTCGTCTGTAACACTAACACTTTACGGCGGGCCTGCAGGCGGCTTCACCCGCACAGGCCAGGCGATGACGTCATGCCGCCTCCAGTCTAATTATAGCTGCACGGTAACACTGCACGGCGGGCCAGTAGTGTTACGTCCCGTTATGGTGACAACTTGTTAAATATAATATGACGTGCCGCAAAACTGAGGAGAATCCAACTTAATCTACCTCACGGAACCGTAGCAGAAAATTAACAGAAAAAGAAATTAAAAATAAAAGCTGATTAACACAGTCAATCTGTCCCGGTCCCTACTCCATGAAGGCAGCGATGAGAACGTCTAATACTTTGCTGCCTAACTAAGGTATAGACATATGCCTATGTCTGTATAGGCGCCTCCGCCTAAAAGTTTCCAGAAATAATTGCCAGAAACTGTCCCATGTTAATTTTGACGGCTGAACGCCTTCAGAGGACTCTATTTTGCAGTCAAATTTAAACAAGTGGTCAAAGAATTTTAACGAAAGCTGCATCGCCGATTTGTCACTTCTCTTGGCTGCTAATGAAGTAATCCGATCATGACCCCCATCTAATACATAGTTCCTCGGGCCTACCCGAGTCAGCACCCCGAATGACCAACGCACAGACACACACACATAGACAGACAGACCGACCGACCACGCTACTCGGTCTGTATTGCAATAACCCGCAGCTTATGCAATGCATGAGCTGTGGCCTATAAAAATCGGCGCAGATGCTAGGCCCCCTGTCAGTGTGCGGTTTGCCCACAACATTTCGATGTGCCTGTCCCTAAAATCTGAACCCGTTGTTGCGGATAACGAATGATAACTAGACCCACCTGTTGCTGTAGGTGATGGTGAAGGCGCTCGGCATCAGTTGCAGCGACTGACAGCTTCGTCAATAACTGACGCGCACTAGAGTCATCTACTCTAGCAATCTCGTTGGCTAATCATGCCGCTGCAGCTGCTGCCTAAGAAAGTAAGTAAGTATGTGCGTAAGTAAACCAGGCCTACGTCTCAGTGGGTTAGCGGTGAAATGACCAGAGTTCGCGCTGTACCACAGCGCATAGTTGTTCTGTACGTTCATAGCCATTACAAAATACGTTAAGGCTTCCTATAATTCACTAAACATTTCGATATCATTGCGCGGCTACAGAGCCTGCTGTTTAGTGTACCAGTAGTCGTGCCCTGTATACCATAGTTAGTTGCACTCGCACAAAGCTGTACTTTTTGCAGCTGCTTGTCTGATTTAATTTAAGGCCTTGTGTGAACACACACAAAAAGCATTCATAAATTTCCAAAACGTTGGCGTATTGACGACAACCAATATCACCGTTAATATTGGCAATGATTATAGCTGGTAATTTATCAGGAAAATGTAAACGTTCCAGCTGAAACAACGTAAAATTCGTTCACGTTATAAAATACATTAAACGTATGATACGTTTGCCAACAGAGACAGAAAACATTCATATTATCACTTGGTCACAGCAAAACCACTCTTCATTCGCACAAAAATCGACCGTATGCACTAAACAAAATCTAGGAAGGGAGCATAGATCGAGAATTCGAATTTTAAGAATTTTTTCCATTTTTAAAATTTAACGAATTTACTAGTTTTTTTCCGGTTGAAAAAAATTCGCAAAAAATTCGTAATTTTGCAAATCATAGATGTTTAACTTGTTTTGATGTTCTGGAATGTAACGTTCATTTATTGCGCCTCTGAAGTTACGACCATATGGCGCTATACAAATGTGTATATTATTATAATGCATTTATTCGTATAACAGATCACTGTAAAGTGCAAACCGCCTTTGTAAGTTTTTAAATATTTTTATTAACATGAACCCGTGAAACGCATCACGTTCTTCAGTTGTTGTTGTCGGCTTGTTGCTAATAATCCTAAATGGTACACTAAATGCCAACTTGCTCATCTTGCTGTGTGACTGTTACCTTTCAAATTTTATAACATAAAAATAAACTATTCCACTGGAAGGCCACACCCACTCGGGCATTTAACGAATTTTTGTACGAATTTTTACGATTTTTTAATTTAGGAAAATTCGTTAAAATTCGCGAATTTTTTTTGCTGAGGTAAGTGCTGGCTCCTGGAAGTAAGCAAGGAAGGCTTAACAGCATGTAGAAAATTGCTGACAGATAAATCAGTGTTAACGGCGGCTATTCCAGCAAGTCGTTGCTTAGCCGTGCAGACTGGAATTGGAAATGGGAGAATTGCTCCGTTTTGGTCCCCTACACCGGGGCTATGGGTCCCTTCCCACACTTCGGGCGGGGGCTTCAGCCCCCCTTGCCCGGCCCCCAGTTTGATACGACTATCCTTGCCGAGGTATAGCGTTTTTTGCTGCTGATACTTTGTATAGCTTTGTGACCTTGACCTTTGAGCTTTTGACCTTGGGCAATGGTCGTGCACAGCGGGTCACGTGATCATTGATCAGCTCATCACCAAGTTTGAAGATCATGCACTTATCCGTTTTGAGTTATGATATGAAGTCTCGTATAAGCCGCCATTGACAATTCGTTTGCAGCTACTGCAGCTACTACTGCCGGTGGCTGCGCCAGGCCGTCAAGACAAGCAGGTCATTGCAGGTCAGTTTTGTCAGTTACGCAAGGCTGGTCAGTGGTCATTCATCCGGAGCCTGCTGACTCGCTCAGCCACGGCGTAAGCTTCAGCAATTGACCCGGCGCGTCCTGGTGCATAGCGTCACCATTGCGCGTAAGGGCAAATTTTTACACATATTCGAAATATCTGACCCCCATTTTGTCTATTCACTTTGCAACTTATATGGCTTTATACTATCGAGATAAATGGAGTTATCGCCCAAAATAGTGTACGGCCCTGTGTTAACGGTCACAGCGATATCTGCGGATTCTGCGCATGCGCCAAATCACGTGACCTGTCACTAGGGGTAATAACAATTACACATTTGGAATCCCAACCCCAATTTGCCTTTAGGCCTTGCACTATACAACTTTTATGGGGCTGCGCGATGACAGTTAAGGTTCGTTAACACCTGAGCATGTTAAAACCGTTTCCGGGCGAAAATTTATAAGCCCCGTCGAAAATGGACCCTCAAAGTGCCAGTTTTTTTGGAAAGGAGGTCTAAAGTTTAAACGTTGGTTTTGCGAACCCTAAAAGTCACATCCTTACGTGGGACTGCGTCTTTTGACGTATTTTGCGTCAAAATCGGCCCGGACGTATTGGCTGTTGGCGACTGGAAGAACCAGAAAATAAACGAAAAATAGCCGAATAAACAAATCGAAGAGCGAAGTCACGCATGCACAAAATTTATATTTTTTTAGGTATCCATGACTTAACAACCTACGCAAATTTGATGTTAAATGTTGTCTTTTCCCATTGACTCTGATAGTCGACGTAATTACAACACTCACACTGCGGTAACGTGAGAGTGCGTGATTGCAATATCGTTGGGCGTCGCTCACAAAAACGTAGGCCTGTTGTCATATCCTGCGCCGTTGACTTCGAATAGGGCGTGCATACGTGTTTGTGTATGTCCCAGCTAACATTAACAGATCGCATTGAATAGGTTTAGGCTAATGTGTCAAGCGTGTTTGGCTACCTGCCCGCCCGTCGTTTAATAACCCCGTGATCGTTCGATCTGTCTTTCGACGGCTGCACGAGCCTTTTCATAGAGATGTGCAACATTGAATTTTTAAATGCCGTCACTCACATTCCAGTTCTCGTTCCCAGGCAGATTGCGAGTTTAGTTCCATCGCCAATTGTTGGCAACTTTGTTGCACATTGTGCATTTCCGTTTCCACCCCCATTAACTAACTGGCTGAAAGAAAAGCACTACAAAAACCTAGCATCGTCGAGCCGCTACAAGCCTACAACACCGACAGCACGACCATTACCAAACCCCTAAATTGACGTGCGTGCTGTATGCTTGCTTTGCCAAATTTGAATTTGATCGGTATAAACACCCATGAGGGCCGAAAAACCGCAATATATACCAAATTTTCAATGTGGGGGACTCCTGCCACCACCCCGGTTGACCGATCAGGATCAATTTTGGCATGCTAGAATAGACCCGTGTCCTACGCTTAACTGCCAACTTTCGTGTGAATCAGTATATGCTGTCGCGAAGAGAAGAGGGGTAAAAACCCAAATTTTACGTATTTGCAATTTTCTCGTTCTGCGCTGGCTTCACCCAGAGTTGTATCTAAACGAAGTTGAACTCCGGTGAATGTGCACAACGGCAAACCTTTCCCATTCCAATGATATCATAATCATTTCCGTATGCGTCGATGGCGAAGTGGCGTTCACAGACTTTGCCATTCCAAATCGTAACGTAATCTTAAACAAACAAACAAAAAACTAATATCCGACTTTTTCGCCGCCCCCGCGTACGATGTCCAAGCTGCACCAAACTTGGCATGGTGATCATAGACGAGGTCGGTTCGGACCATTTTGTACGAAATTCTGAACTTTTACGGGGAGCGTCGTGATCGGTTAACTTTAAAACTCTGGCGAATTTGCTCCAGGGGTTCCGGAGTTATCGGGATTTGAATTTATGGGGTGCGTTTTTTCCTCCGAATTTTCAGCGCCTTTAGCGACAAAAGTGTACGCCCAGTGCGAGTACGTTTTGGAATGGCACAAATTGTATACATGTCTGCTCTATCACCATGCAAATTTGTTGGGGCTGGTACGAGTGTTCGAGAATACGTACTTTACGTTTTTTTCAGATTTAAAAAACACGACTTTATACGTTTTTTGAAATGGTGTATCAAAAAGTCCTTAGCAAAAGTTTAGCTCTCACTCCTTTGAAATGAGTTCACATACTTCGCTCAGTGATCACTGTAAACAGTATCAAGTTTGCTGAAAGTATGTCTATAGAAATTTAGGTCTCAAAACTCCTGGTGGTTATGGGGGACTTATAGTTCTCAGTTGCGCAGTTTCTTGTGTCCGTATTTTTGAGCATAATGTTTGACGTTGGTGACTTACCGGTACTGACTTTCGGTAATTGTGTATTAACGAAGTGATGATCAAGTGGTTTTCGAAACTACACACGTTCGTTTTTAAGGTTTTTTCGTTTTATTCAAAATCCAAAAAAATGACTTTTTACGTTTTTAAGTTTAAACCCCCCAAATTTGAATATTTGGTCAAAATCGCGGTTTTTTCTATCAAGCTGAGATTTGACACGCAAGATCAAAGCACACTTGCATGCCAAATTTTTAGCCTTGATCATGAAGTTAATGGGATGGTTGTACGAGCTCTGCCAATGTTCGAAGATTTGAGGTTTCTGGCCTCGCAGATGTGAGACAATATGCCGTTTGAACCGAGATTTCGTAGGAAAGAGCACTCTAGAAATTATCTCTTTCACGACGAATTTGTTTTCGAACGGTGTAAGGGTGTGGGTACGGTCCGCCTCAGAATGTACAATTTGAACCATTTGCATACGAAACTGACATCGGGTTACTTACGTTGTGCACGAAGTTACGTGTTGTCGCGGAATGGTGAAAACTAAGACGCTTGTTGATAGCAACAGGTAAAAATGCGAATACATTTGATATAATGACTGTGTACTTTGTGCATGTTGTCGGTGCAGCATCGACTGGTAACTGCTTGTGGTTTCTATATAGTTACTGGCAGCATGCGCGAAGCCCAGCGCCAGTATTTTTGTTAGTACTGGGATGGGTGACCGTGTCCGGGTTCGACTCCCGGAGGCGGCACATTATTTCGGTGTGTAACCAACCACCCAGGTCGACTCAGCCTTCTACCCTCCATGGGACGGTAAAATGAGTACAAGCCAAAGGGCGGTGATGTTCTCAGCTGGGGAGTAAAGGCAGGCATGGTGTAATTTGCAGGTAAGACTGTGTGATCCATGTCTGAGCGCACTTGAGGCGCTTTGAGTAAAAATGCGCTATACAAATCGACGTATACGTATACTTATACTATAGGCCTAGGGAGAGCGATTTTGAAGTTTTTCGCCCCGCAGGGAGACGCGTCGCACCGATGAGGGTGAAATTTCGAGGATTCGACCGAAGGTCGACTCTCTACGCCTAATTTTAACCTGCCAGTGCAGGGATGGGGCATGTGGCCACAAAGCTGAGAGTTTTACGCAATTTCGAAATATAACCGCCCAACGGGCTTATCTCTTGGCAGCTTTTACTACATTTCCAAATTTTGTGGGTAGCTTCAAGTACAGTCAGTGATTGAAAATTTTGTCGCATTCGTTAAAGGGGTTTCGGAGTTATGGGGTGCAAAGTTAAAAGTGCGTTTTCCCCAACATTTCAACACCAGGTAGTAGCGAAAGTGTTTAAGAGATGCAAAAATATGGTACGGACCTCCTCTATCACCACGCCAAAAGTGGGATCAGACTTCGCACGGGGAAGGACGAAATGAATTTTGACCTTCACGCTTTTGAACGACAAAGTTGTGAACGCCAGTTCACCATGAATTTGTGGCAATTTTTGTCATATTGGATCAGGGAATCTTCGTAGTTGTGCACGCGAGTGGGTGCACCCGAGGCAGCGTAAACAGAATGATGGATTTGAAATTATGTCAAATTAGGAGGTTTTCGCCCTTCTGAAGCGATAGAATATAGCGGTACCGATTAAAATTAAAATGGGCATGGAGAGCGCGAAGCTTGTATTGTCGCGGGTCGGGTGAAATTTGGCACGTAAGGGTAGACAACAAGTTGGGGGTGACTCAATTGTAATTTCATCAAATACTTTGGTGTGAGAAAACTAGAATCCCTGGGCTACAATGCTGCGTCGATTGCTTTATGATCGCTTCATTTGTTTTTTTCATAATACCAGGGTATGACCTGTGTTTACCGTTTCGATGCAATACCGGCTTGTGACAAACTTATTATAGACGGACACACGATGACAGCATACCGCGCTAGCATAGCGTCCTGCGGTAAAAACTGAAAACACTAAACGTTTGCCGGCTGCGAACGGTGCGTTTAACGTCTAATAAACTAAACGGTTGGTGTCTCAGTGTTGTCAAACTGTATAGTTTACCGTCTGCAGTCAACGAAGCATATCCACCAGCATCAGGTGTACGCTGCCAGTGATATTTTAGTTCAGTAAGACATTCCTATTCAGTTGTTGTTAAGTTCTTGACAGATTATTTTCAATTCCATTTCAGTTTCTGTTCTCAATTATAATAATTTTACTTAAACTCATATTTCAGTTCACAAATGTTTCTACTTATTTTTTCCTTCTTCTTTCAACAAAACTTTATATGTTTAACGAATCAATCGCCACAGAAAGTGATATTTAACAATCGTACATTCGTACTAATTAAATACAACAAGCTCAAATATCACATGTACGGTGGCATATAGTGCTCATCTATATTTCCAATACGGAACGCAGTTTCCATTACGTAAACGCAGTTCGCATTACAGAAACTCGACGAGGAATTGCGTATACGTAATGCAAATTGCGTTCTGTAATGGAGTTATAGTTTCCGTAATGCAAATTAGGTATACGTAATGGAAACTGTGTTCCGTATTGGAAATATGGGCGAACACTATATGCCACCGTACACACGACACTTCATATGTAGTTAATTTTCACGATGCGACAAACATACCATGGGCCAACGACACCTCATAAAATAATTTTCATAAGGTGTTTGGCGATGACACAATTCTCGTTTCCATTAAGGCTTGACAAAATAGTCTGAATTATTTTTTTTGTTCTTGAAGAGTAATTTCAGTTTCAATTAATTTATCGATCTGAAAATAATTTACCTTCTCGTCATAGGCCTAACTGAAAGGAATATTTTTCTTACAGTATCAATTGCCGTTAACGAATACATCACTGTACGCTGCTTGCATGCTGGACATACTTTTGCGATGCCTGGTACCCATAAGCACCTTGCATCCTTACTTCGTTGAAGCATCTGCGTTAAGGATGCGATCATGTGATATGTAACAGTTCTTTGCGTGATCGTTAAACTACAGCGAAATAGTTCTGCAACTATGGCAACATGTTGCGGCTTGGTAGCAGCTTCTGTAGTTCTGATGATGCTCGCTTCTGGTATGACGTCTGCGTTCAACTTTTCAAATTTGTCGCTTATATATTTTTTGCATTAACTGAAACTAACGAACAATTCACGCAAATAAACAAGATTACATTTTGTTACCGAAAATTCAAAAGAAAGTCAATTCAACCAATCAACCGGTCTTGCTTTCCATCAGATATGCTACTTTGAGGGAAGACAAGTTTAATGGGCGAAAAGTACCTCTGATAGTCCTCAATTTCATATTATACTGTGTAGAGTTTTTTCTTCATTTTTCATGAATAATACTTTAGTTAAATACGATTGATCAGTGCATCATGTTGCTTCTGCAGTTCGAGAAACCGGAACACCGGCTGAATTTTATGGGCCCAATACCAGTCTTTGTAGTCAGAATCACCTATAATTGTTTAAATCCTGAAAGTTTTGTAAGAATCGCGCAAGGGATACACCCCTGCGATCGATTATATTCCCAACATTCATAAAATTTAGTTTCTTTGCTGTCATGCCCCACCGCTGCACCGGTTAAGGTGCAGGTTAGCGACGAACAGCCGACTATAGGTATTATCCCTTCCCACAACCTATGAGGCACGCAGGTGCGTGCCTAGGGACTTTTTCTCTTTGTCAGGCACTCTCGTCATCGTACGTAGGCACTTTCCTTGAACGAAATAGGAATCGCATACAAATATCGCAACAAGACGCCTTATGTCACGCATCAAAATAGCAGTATAAGTCATTTTCGGCCGGGGCACCATTCCGCACCCCGCTGGGGATGGCCCCTTTCCATTCCTCACCCCCATCGACGCCCCAATCGACGCTGTCTACTGTCTAGCTTCTCAGCGCCTTCGGCGTCTCGATCTCGGCGACCGTGCCTATAGGCAGTTAATTTTTCGTTGTGCCGTTGAGGCCCTTCGGGATAATGAAGTAACAAAAATTTTACATGTGCGACTTTGTGAGTTCATTTCTTAATGCCGGCTTTTGCCCCGCGTACAATTTTACCGGTAATAATAACTGTCAGCCAGGTACATCGCTAGTATCGACTATCGAAATGTTGCCCCGGACCACACTTGGAAGCTTAAAGCGCTCCCCAGATTCTAGCTGGCGCTGGGGAGAGCTCGCTGGCTTTACGTGCTGTAAGGGGCAACAGACATAGTATGCCAAAGCGATTGGCGCCCCTAGACGAGGTGGTCATGCAAATTGCTGTAGGCCTAAGCCTAACACCATCATCAGCAACAGCAGACGCAGCAGCAGCAGCCGCGGTAGAGAACATCTAGTGCGTCTGTTACGTAATGAGCGTTAGAGCGTTCTAAGTAAGTAAACGTAAAGAAGTTTTAGGCTAAAGTAGTGAGTTTTCAACGGTGTTCTGAAGTCTGCGTGGTCTACTGTGCGTTTCAGTGGAGAGTTCGCCGACTCTGTTCTACGGGCCGATGTATTCAGACGACAATCGGACGCTGAGTTTTCTCTGTGTACGCAACGTGTCTGAGTTGACCGTCGAGCACTCCGTCACCGCCGTACTCACGTTCGATGGAGTCGTCACCATGTCCGTCTCTAGGTCGAAGTTGTCGTCGACAACTGACGACACGGTGGAGTTCAACTACACCGCCGAGGACATTCGCGGACAGTTCGGCAAATGGGTCGGTTTACTATCATGTTTACTGTCGTTTACTTCTTCGTGTGCGTTCGTTTTTAGCAAACGTGAACTACGTTACGTTTGCTATATGCTATCGCAGATCCGTCTGTCTGTCGTCTGTCTGTCTGTGACGTTGGTGCGCCCTACTCAGCCGGTTGAAATTTTCGGCAATTTTTTTCACCATACGATAGCCCAGGGAATCTAGTTTTCTGACGCCAAAAATCGTTGGCGGGGACGCCCTTTCCCCTGAAATTTGCGTTCAAATTGACCAACCCCCTTTCAAACAGCGAAATTTCGACCAATATCGGCTCATAGCGCTTCAACCGTGATCGCTAGCGAAAAAAGTTCAATTAGCACTTATAGGAAGTCGTTTTCTTCATCGTGTGCGTTCGCTTTTGAAGACTGCAGCTCAGTTACGACCAAATGGAGCTAAACAAACAACGATAAGTGTGCTGAGAAGAATTACTGTTTCGCTTGTGCGCAGGTGTCGTGCGCCACGAGGCTTGTGACAGAGACACAGTGGGTCGACGCCGAATACCGCTACTTCATCGGAATTTCCTACTGGCTGGTCGGTGTATTTTGAGATTCGGGTAACAAAATAGTGACAGCGATTGTTGCTTACAACTGCGAATCGTAATGTAGAACGCCTTCGCACTGCATACTCGCGTACTGTGTCGGAGAAGGCTGAAGCAAGGTAGCGACTAACGGAGGCATCGAGCGGTGGCGGCAGATTAGAGCTCGTGAGTGAGAAAAATGGCTAGATGTCGTACAAAGTTGTGTCACATAAAGGATCTTCAGTTGAGCTTACATAATTGTTACTCTTGCTCGGCCATCGCCATCATCATCTCTAAAAGTAACCGATCGCTCGCTTCGTTATGCTTCACCTTGTCTCTCGAATCAACTCCCTTTCTCTCTCGTCAACCTCATTCTTGTAACAGTTCCTCTATTTTAGGCTTACATATTCCTTCACCTGCCACTTCTTCCTCATTTGATTCACCACTCTGCTCATCGATAACTCCGTCTCTCTTTCACTTCCGGTTCAAAACCTACATGTTTCACAAATCCTTTCCCCCGTAGTTTCACTTCTTCTTTCCGGACTGCCTTCATGGACTATTGCCCAGACGGTTTTTTCTGAGCTACTCGGTTTTTGTTTTTAGCTTTTTATTATTTTTCGTTTCTGTGCCATGCGCTAGATAAAGTTGGCCATAGCGTCAGCTTTTGACCGCACGTGTGTCGAGTTACCGACATGTTATACGACACGTTAGCGACACTTTATACGCAAATGCCGCGGCAGCGTTTAGGCAGTTTATATATTACTCGCACTAAAATATAGACGTATTTCAATTCAATACGCCTAAACATCTAGATAAAAACTGTTTTAGACATCGACATCTTAACTCTCTGTAGCAGCCAAGCCAGCAGTTGTATATGGCCTATGGGTCCGATATCGCTGGCGGTGAAAATACTTTTACAACCGTTATACGTCACTAATTTTTGAATTATCTGCATATATTAATCTCACTGGTCTCAATTACGATATAAAACATTAACGATACGCGGACATTAACCCCTTGTAGTCAGCAATACCACTGATTTTGTACTCCTATGCAACCCCTGACCACTACGAAAATTGTCTGATACCAGTTGTTCTTTGTTGAGTTTTGGAATGTCTTCACATTTTTAAGATGATGATAAGAAATGTTTATGCCATGAAACCTAAACTTTTGCCCTATTGGTTGTGTGTAGGCTAGTGTGCAGCGCTTTGCAGGTGTGAGTTTTTAATTTTTTCAGCTGTTGCGTGCGGTCGTGTTCCCCCTCTAGTTTTCATCGTTAGCGCCGACAATGTTTGCCATGATCGACAGTAGGATGACGTTGACGTGGACCGAATACAATAATGCACATAGATCAATCACTGACAGGATGTGTGTGTGTGCGCGCCTTTTTCTCACGCCAGTGCGACTGCGGTGCTGCTCGGTGGATTTTTAGTACACTAAGACGGTTTTCTCCACCGCAAATTAATCTCCCATTAACGTTAATAGGAGGTTAATTTGCGGTGGAAAACCCGGCCCTAAGCTATAACAAAAGAGCTCAGCAAGTGCTGAGATAAGCGACCGGGTCGTATTACAGCGAATTCAGAGGATACACTAATATCTATTCACGCCTGGAAGGTCAGTCGTTACTAGGGAGACAGTTTTTGAGGTCGCGTGGCTTTAAAACTAGTTGTAAAGTTGTAACGAAATTAGTTTACGTAAAACTGGTAATTAATTTATGGCAATCTGCGCCTCCGGAGAAAACTGCGACCGATATACGCCTTGGGCGGGTATACCCGGACGCTAAAAACGAATATACAAAAGAAAGCAAAACATATGCTAAAATAAGGTAGAGCGTTCGCTCGCGATAAAAAAGGTCGCGGGTTCGAATCTCGGCCGGTCCGCTTCCAGGTAACAGCCTTGGGCAAGCTGCTCACACGCATGTGCCTCTGTCACCAAGCAGTATAATTTGGTACCGGCCGATAGGTGGTGACGCTCTTCGGCTGGGAAGGTAACCGCAGGCCTGGTGGAAAGTAATGACAGCCTACGGCTGGGTGAATGTCTCCAAGTCACCTATGGGCTGACTGCCTCTACACCGGGATCAGATCCGGGCCCAACGCTCGGTAACGAGTATGCGAGAACTTCACTTTACCTTTACAATAAAACAATACAATACAACAGAAATATTAACGAAATGCAGATATCACAGTTAGCAACCTTTATAGCTCACTTGTGCTTTTAGAGCCAATCATGCCTATCGACCATGGTGACAAGGGTTACTAGTTTCGAATGTTTAGTTCTTGGTAGCCAAAACCAACGGTCCCT
>Ga0209780_1002718_pt1 | contig 12742 bp, 8 predicted proteins | sample WorMetexBAHAMAS2_FD_187384 | JGI IMG/M metagenome (GOLD analysis project Ga0209780, IMG submission 187384) | Marine gutless worms symbiont microbial communities from Max Planck institute for Marine Microbiology, Germany - Inanidrilus exumae... | ecosystem: Host-associated > Annelida > Digestive... | reverse complement strand
TTGCAACCGTTATAATTTTTCTTCTCTTTATGTGTAATTTCTAAGTCCTCGGGAACTGAGTACCGGGGCATAAAAAAATAATAATAATAGGAGTCCGAGGAGGAGCATTCCAGCTTGACTTTTTTCTTTGCATAGCATAATTTTTTCTTCCCTCGAAACTGAGTACCGGGGGTCAAAATATAAAATAGAATAATATTAATTATTAATATTAATAATGTACTCATTTCTGTCAGCCTATCCCGCCATAACGTCGTAACATCAACGGCCAGAAACCGGCAATTTTCAGAATAGGGCATTTTTATGAGACGCAGCCGGACGATGCAGAAGAATCGAGCGTCAATTATTATTATTATTATTGGTCAATTACGTGTACGCAGGGAATATTGGACATTTTTGTTAAGTAAGTAAGAAAGGTGGTCGAGTGGTCTGACCTACGGCCACGCGACTAGAGAGAGAGAGAGAAGTGATAACGTCACTATAACACATGTGACACAAAAGCTATTACTCGGTTCCGCGAAATATCAGCTTTCCAGCAGAGTTCGTTTGTAATGTCAGGACCATCTGTGTCGTAAGAAACGTGCCGACCAGTTGTCAGGTACGTTTCGCCGTAACAGACGGAATGGGAAATTGCCGCTTTGCGACAGACATGTTAACGCTTTAGACTACAATGTCAACACAGGCTATAGGCGCGGTGTCGTAACTGCATGGGTACACAAGGGAGCGTTGACGTTGACAGACCGATATCCCGATTATGCACACTAATTGTTTCAGTAAAACAGTAAAAACAGTAATAACCGATCGTCGGCAAACAAACACACTGAGGCAAAACATAACCTCCTCGACGGAGCAACAAGGAAAGATAAAGGGTTAATCGTCGTTTGCCAGTAGGCAGACGTTAGAGAACGTCACATACGGCAATCTGCTGGTAGTGATGTTGCTGATAGCGTTGCCCAGGTTACTGCTCACGTCGTTATTGACGTCATCAGCGAGATGATGTCAGCAATCGTATATACACAGCCGCAGGGCGCACCTGTAGGCTATCGGACCTATGACTGATGACAGTCATTTTCACAGCGTCAAGCTACATCACTGACAACAACAGTACATTATGTTCAGTCATATACATCATCATCATCATCATCATCATCATCAACTGGCATGACCATACGACAAACATTACAGGTTGCAAACGGAACAATATTTGCATGGCGCAGTTTGTTTACGCGTTAAGAAGGAGATTAGGACATTTTTTTTGGATAGCCTTGCACGAAACAACACCAAAAAGAGACAACTAACATTGCTCGTTTTTTTATTCGCCTCGAATGTATTCGAGGCAAATCATGCTAATACTCTATGGGCCAAAATAACGGCCTTCGCGCGTTCATCTGAACCGATTTGGATAAAATTTGGAACATTGTGAGCCAAATGTTGGGGGCTGGCCGCGGCAGATTTTGGGTGTGATCCGCGCAGTATACGACAGTTTGAGAGAAAGCCGATTTTTTTCTGTCATGCGAATCACGAATGGTTTCGCCGTTTCCCGTCGAACAAATTTTACGACACTTGAACACAACAACGTCAATCGGTGTCGCCATGTAAAACTTTCGTCATAACTTCCCAATGATTACAAATCGCGGAAATTTACTTCCAAATGGTCCCTCTACGGGATGTCTAGTTTCCATTTTAACCGTTAGAATTAATTCAAAGTCTTTCCTCTGAACTGTACGCTGCGCACAAGAAAAACTTTTCGGCAACGTTTAGCGCCCGTTCAGATACGATACGGCATCACGCTGACCGTATGATATACCGCTTATGCGGCGTAACGTACGGTCAGCGTGGCCTGATTACGTCATCAGGTCACGGCCCGGTCATCGAATAAACTATGCGAAACTGGGTCAGTGCGCGGTGATAGCATTTTTCGCTACGAACGAAATCGGTCCGTCAGTCTGTCACCTAGTGAGCCCGGCAATAACGGCTAAAACGACCGAGATGCCGTTTGCGTCGAGAACTCCGGTGGGCCCAGGGAAACACCTGTTGCATATAGCGAACCGCTTCGAGGCGAATACTGTATTGTGTTCATTCAGCACAATACAGCCATGATCCATCTAGTTGTGTTTATTTTTGCCTTTTTTCGTTTTTGTGCCGTGCGCTGAACTAAGCAGGTCATATCGTCGGCTTTTGAGCGCACGTATCGTATTAACACTACGCAAGTGAGCAAAATTAAGCAATGTCAATTTCTCGAGTCTACATAGAAGAGAAATCACTGGTTAATATGTCAAAAATTTCACTGACGTTTACGGTCAAATTTCTGTCTGTCTGTTGATTGTTAAATCGTCGTCGTTTCCGTCGTGAAACAATCTGTGAAGCCAATCGATCCAGCTGGGAAGCTTTTGTTGTTGTCTTGTGTCGTTGTTGGTTATCGTGAAGCCAGTAAACAACGGCAGGTCGGGATCATACTGGGGAAATGGCGGCATATTAGCAATATATACAAATAATCGTCCACTGTTTAAGTATCAAGATTCGACCGTACATCAGATTTTAGTCTGATCTTTTTGTACAATTTCACACTGATTTATCCAACTTAGTAATTTTTATTGCACAATTTCTCGTCTTGGACTGCACAAATTGCATCTTGGACTGCACGAAATTGGTTGGACTGCAGCTTATAACAAGGCCTGAGAATTAGGGGGTATTTTAGCCGTATTTTCATTGCGCATGTCATTATGAGCTTCCGGTAGAAATTCAGACACCGGCATTCGATTTCCTGACTCCAGTTGCATTATTGAAGCGATATGCGGCGATTTTATGACGTTTGCAGTTGTTGTTTTCAATGGATATTCAAGGTGTGTCATTTGTTTCACTCCGCACGACAACAGGTTTGAAGTTGATATGATCACCCGTTATGTTACATCGTTTCTGCTGCTAGTATGTTACGTGACCTTGTACTCTTGACCTTTGACCTTTTGACCTTGGTCAGTGGTCATATATGGCGGGTTACGTGATCAACATCTCCACCAATTTGAAGATCTCCTGTCTATTCTTTCTAGAGTTGCGAGTTACGACTGTTAATTACGAGTGGACGCATGCTATAGGGCAATATTGACAATGCGCTTGAAGGCACTGCGCATGCGCTGTATCACGTGATGTGTGTGTAGTGACAAATGTTTCCACATATTTGAAATCCCTTACCCAATTTGTCTATTGACTTTTCGATTTATATTGAGTTATCACTGTTATCGGCCAAAATAATATACGGCCTTGTGTTAAAGGCCGTACAGCTGACTAATAGTGACTATACACATACGACAAATCATGTGACCTGTAACAAAGGGTCAAAAATATTGCTTTATGAGGATATTGTTGGTCCCAAAATGGCGGTTTTCTGGGAAAAGAAGGTCTATATGTTATTTTAGTTCAATGATCGCGAATAACGTCTTCTTGCATAGGCCCTATATTATGCGTCAGAATAATCCGTGGCGGCGTCTTGGCTGCGTGTAAGAGCAAGAACCCGAGAAAGTAACTGAGTAAACAAATCGACGCCTGAAGTCGCGCAAGCGCAGAAAAGACACTGCTTGTCTGATAAAGATAAAATTTGAAGGGTTGTAGATCCCCTGCTGCCTATTGGTTCTACAGTTACGAGTTAAGAGTTATGACGCGTGTCATTGTTTACTGACAATGCGTTTGGAGTCACTGCGCATGCGCTGCATCACGTGGTTTGCGTGTATATGGAGGGACAAATGTTTCCACATCATTTGAAAATTGAAATCCCTTACCCAGTTTGTCTATTGACTTGTCGATTTATATCGAGTTGTATCCAGACCTAGGCCCTAATCACCTGTGCAAATTTCGGTGACGTTCGGTTAAGGAGTTTGGATGTAGTGAGGCGTCAATTTTGCGCTTACGCCACTGACTGGTCGGTCGTTCTTACAACAGTCTGGGTGTGAAGCGGAGCGAATGCGTGGAGAAGTCGCTCGTTTGAATTTTTGTCACGTGCCGTAGATTTTTGCAGCCTCTGGCGCATGCAGTCCGATGAGCTTGAACATAAAGCAGCTTACGAACGAACGATAAACCGACTCGGCTTATAGCTCACAGCGTCCACATTAAACTGTCTTATCGTCATAATGATGCGATCTATGAGCTTTACGTGTTGCGAAAGATTATGCAACTCCGCATCCACGTATGAACTTTCAAAGCTGCATAAATGCAGGCCATAGATCTAAAGACTGTCTGAAGCATCATATGGTAATGTCTGTTTCCGAAACATGGTGCTAATTGAAGGTCCTCAAATTTGCTTAAATTTAATTCATTTTCTCAAATAAAACTGACTCAAAATTGCTTATGTACGTACTACACAAAATACAATAGTAATAATTAAAGTTTAATTTTCGAAATCTAAAAGTTTCTATTTTCGAAATTTAAATATTCTGGCTTGTCGAATTCTAAAATTTTCTATTTATAGTAACATATCCGTTCTATGAAAAACATTCTAGCGACCGAATACGGAAACGTCCTAAAATCAGAGATAGGCCTACTGGTGTATTATCCGTGCTTGCTTTCCTGCAATTGCTGCCCTTTAGTAATAAATGACCATTTTAGCAACAGCAACGAAACCTGAAATTTCGCTCATCGCATCGATTTCAACATTACTTGACTTCCTTGGTAAGGGCGTGTCACTGGTGAGATACTTAATTACTTTCTCCATGTAGAGTCCAGCTTAAAATTGCTGTCAGTCTGTCGCGTTTTCAGTGTTTTTTTACGGACGCTTTACCGAGCATATTTGCAATTTTATTTATAAATACTGTAAATTTTGAACACGAGATATAGTTAACGTTTGATATGTGCTATCAAATGCTACTTACATAATTATTATGCACTCAAAATGTTAATTGGGCATATGAGTGACAATCTAATCAACGGCCCCGGAAGTTAGCGATAACTCTACCAAAACTGGATCGGGAATAAATATTCTTTTTTGCACTCTCTGTTCTTTCATGGCACACTCTTCCACTAGTCTTTATTGCTACCGGTATTTATTGTACACCTCTCGTGTGCAAATAATTTGCTTCCCGTTACGCGTAAATATGACTAAGACTACTTTATACGATGTTGCAGCTTGCTAGCCTGCTGCTGCTGCTGCTACTGTATGGTGTTAGGTTATCAGTGACGTAAACACATTGCCAATCAAACTACTATTCGTCACACAGTGATGCCACTGTCGGCATAACATTCCTAACTGCGTCAAATTTACGTCAATTTCTGCAAAATGCACTTACGCGAAAAACACAGAACAAACACATGTTATAGGCTAATGCGTCGATCGCATTGGTTAACAGAAATGTTACAGCTATTATTTGACGAACATCACAGATTCGTGTTCATAGTTCCTTCATTTTCAGCAAACGTGGCCTACTACGACAATTAACCGTATTCTGGGTGCATCATAATAGCACAATCGCCAGAGAATAATGTGTTACACAGTAAAGCACAATCGTCGAAGAATAAACACAGACGTCCACGGTGGGCCAATAAAATTGCAATTACTTTTTCCTGCCGATTTCCATTCTCATTCCGTATGAAGGACTTATACATTCTAACGGTTATAAGCCTGGTCAAGCCTGTTGCCTTAAAATTAAATTATGAATATTCAAAAGACTTTATCCAACCGGTTGTACAGCCGGTTGTACAACGGGTTGTACAACCGGCTGTATCGTGTAGACACTCGTTCAATCGGTTAATTCGTCATGAACAAACACACTACAGTTGACAGATAAAAATGTCACTATGTAAAATAAACAAACATACAACTCAGTAAGTAAATGCAACCGACGACGTTATCTCCGCTTCCAGAGAAAGCTGAAAAGACATAATTCTGTCAATCGTTTCCTGGCTTTTGTTACTGACATTTACACCTGCAGTGGACCTTGCAGTGGCAGTGCCATTTAAGCCACTCTAAAAATACGGTACTTTGATTGATTGATTGATTGAATAATGTTAGCCTTGTCAGTAATTTTAGAAAGTATCACATTGAAGCATTTCAGCTAACTGACAATTGCTAATTGATGTATTGCTGAAATACTATTAAACTAAAATCCTAGGTTTTTAAAACCCAATTCTACAGCCTTCTACGTGTGTCAACTGAAATACTATTAACCGTCATATCACGCGCACAATCACAACTCGGCGTTCCACTGGAGTTCGTATATTTCAGCTACTAGATGCGTGGCGCCCACAGCCCTGCAAGAGTATTTTAACCACTGAGTTTAGCCGGTGCTGTATAATTCCTCGCTGTAGTATCTGCAAAAAGTATCTAGAAGACAGTATCTTGTATAAACACATTTTTTTAGTTTAGAAGTGCCTTGGCCGGCGTTGCCTCCACAGGCAAAATATAGTGTCAGGCTACTACGCCCACACAGGCCTATAAGCCCCTACAGAAGACTTCGCCCTCACCCCAGTCTAGCCAGTCAAGTTAGCACTCAGCTACACAACAAACGGCCAAGAGTAATGTCCTGTGGTAATTAGTTTTAAACGTGTGTTCATGCTGGTTCCAAATGCACAATCAAGACACGTAAAATTCAGTGGCGGATCGATGGGTAGGCGACTGGGGCAGCTGCCCAGGGCATCAAGGGAGGAGGCTGCAATTGAACAAAAGGTTTGTATAAATTAAATGATCATTATTCGTTTGTGAGTGGGTCGCTGCCTCAGACCCACTGGGAACAATGTTTCCTAGACCCTCTAGTCTATTTGGGAGAGCAATCCCCTTTCCATATTCTATTTCTTCAGCGACTTCAATGTCTCAACTATTCCACCTTCAGCGCTAAATTCTATTCTCGACCATAAAACAATCCTTTACAAAACTCAAAGCCCGCGTATGAACACTATGTACACCACGAGCAAGCGTCTGCGTTATACAAACACAAAGCACAACAAAAATTGTGGGGGGGGGGAATTGATGTGTCATATAGGCCAAAGTAAAAAATACAATACATTTTTGGCAAATTTTTGTAACAATTTGAGACGAATGACCGCAAACGTTAAGCAAGTTTTGCCTGCGCACCTGTGTGGTAAAATACAGGTGACGAAAGCCTTGAAAGGTAGACATGCATTAAGACACAACCCATTGAAGACACGCTCAGGTACGTCACATATTGTCCACGTATACCTGCACAGTAGATAGCTTTATAACAGTAACCTTGAGTTCTCGCCGTCTCTAACACTAATGAGGTGAACAAGGCGCGCCAAAAAGTGGGCGTACACCTGTTGCGACTTTTGCTAATTTATAATTTTTCTTTGAAATTTTATACACGCTTATACATGCATTGCGCAGTCACTGCAACTGCCTCGATAAGTTAGAATTTGCAAAGTTGTGTCACTTCAAACGCTGCAATCTTATAATATTGACTCGTTTGAAAACGTTTGCTTTCATTACATGTGTTCACTGTTCTCGTTTTTGATTTGGTTTCTGATTATCGCGTCACTCAGTCAGTATGCGTATGTCTCTGGTGGGTGAACAGTGATTTATAATTTATGTTCATTTAGCTGCAAAACGTGAGTGCATTACGTACGTCACAGACCTGTAGCTCCATAGCTCTATGGTCGCTTTTTTGTCTTGCATCCTTTGTTTGTATTTATGCTTGCGTGTTATTACGTTTTTTCTGATTCTACCACTTGTTGTAGTGGGGCGGTTTACCTATGATATTGAAATCTATTGTGCGTTTTTTGATATAAGTATACCAATTTTTGGCACAGAGGTAGACCAATATAATTACAATGAGCAAATTTGGGGGTGGAGCCATCGCCGAACTGCCCCCTGGCGGCCGTGGCGGCCATTTTTGAAAATGGCCGCCACGGCTGCTCATGAAAGCATATCTCATGAAAAATGAGATGTAACTGAAACTTGGCGAATAAAGACTTATATGTCACTTTACGTACTCTTGGCGGAAAACACTGAGTACCAGCTTAATAACAATGACAGCTGCATTTCGATCAAGAATTAGCTGAATTCTCCTGCTCGTAGAAGACATCACTCGTTTGCGGTCGAACTGTTTCGTCCCATATCACGAAAACCTCTCAGACAACTCATTATGAGCTCGAACAGCGAACGGTAAGGATCTCGTTGAAAGACCGGAGGCCATCAAAGTCATCTGATAATGGAATGTCGTCATGAGTCCCATTGGGGACTCGGGCCGGATTTCCTGCATGCAGGATGGCTCATTCCATTGGTGGATAAAAGTGTGGGTGGCAGGTAAAACTGTGAACCCGGTGCCATCTAGCCACGTGTCGCGCCGCTGTCGAGTGCAAGCGTTGGACGTGTTCATTTGCATTTGCATGAGTTCGACCCATCAGCCGCCCAATTCCGCCGCTGCCGCCGCCAGCCGGAAAGCGTAAAGCTGATTTAAATCAGTGCTGGCAAAATGATTTAGATCAAACTCACGAATCACAAACCGTACATGGTTTTAAAGTTGTTTACTTTATTTGGCCCTTCACATGAACATTTACGAACTGGCGCCGAATTCCGCCGCCGCCGCCGCCGGAAAAGTTTGGCGCCGCCGCCAGCCGAATTTTGGTCGGCGCGCCGGCGCGCCAACTGGATTTGGTCCGCGCCAGCCGGAAAACTGACGGCGGCGCGACTGAATGGTCTATAGTTCGTCGTTCGTTTTAAATTTTCAGGTTTGCTTCCTTAATTTTCTGTCATGATTCCATGCAGTAGACTAAGTTGGTCGCTCGTCAGCCTGTAATCGTATCGTATCGTACGCTGTGTAATTTTCTATCAGACCGTATTGTATCATACGGATTGTGATATCTTGGGGAGCAGGTTGTTCGTTGTTACCCACGGCGAGGGTCATTGGCGCCGCCAGCTATCCGGCACAGGGTCGCGTGCCCCGTCGACTTACAACAATTCATTTTTTCCAGTGCACTTTGACCTATACAAAGTTTGACAGCCATGTAGACAGTCGCCGCGAGTAAACATAGGGTTGCCATATTGTCTGAGTCGAAAAAGAGGACACTTTTTCGCATACTTGTAAGTAGGCAAAAATAACCAGTCTAGGTTCTATTGAAACAATGCAAAATCAAATGCAAATTACACAAATACGCATACGTGTTTTCAATACTCACTTAAAGTCATTAGTGATGTGCGCACCGTTTATTTATGTTCAGTAAACATGTACACGAAGCTTGTACAAGTACTGTATTGCATTTTGAGATGTTACTGACATCTTGTATTGAAAACTAACGAGCTTTCTTTGTCTCGTGCCGTTGTACGCCTTTGCAATCGGCAACGTTCGAATATACTTGCGAATTGGGCCAAAAACCCGGACACACCGCCGATTTTTGAAAACTCTCCCGGACGCCCGGACATAGGCCCAAAAATAGAACGTGGCCTGGGGAATCCCTGACGTATGGCAACCCTAAGTAAACACCCAGTAACTTTTGTGCCCCTCCTGGCACCATTAAATCCAGTGGCGTCGGTAGGATTTGGTGCCAGGAGGGGCAAATGCAAACGTTACTGGTTTTTTTACGGGTTTTTACAAGAGGCAACTGTCGACATATAGTCCCAGTAGGACTTTGTCACGTCAAAGTGCACTGAAAAAATTAGTTGTTGCAAATCGAGGGGGACACGTGCCCCAGTTCCCCATAGCTGGCGTCGCCAATGATTAAATCCTGCGACGCCACTGCCAAGTGCCGACGGGTGGGGTGTTCATTGGCGTTAATGTGTTTGTCTGTCATTTTGTCGTTTCGTAGTCGTTATGGGCATATTTGTATCATTATTCATCTAGTAAGGTAATATAATAACTTAAATTAACTCTAAGCCTTCCGTCACACTATGATGGCACAACCGTGCGTTCTTATTGCGAACTTTGCCACACTGTGAAGCGCATCCGTCTGACGCAAGCACGTGGCGCCATCTGGTGAACGCAATAACATAAATTTAACCAGCGTGCAGCCTACTCGGAGCAAACGCGCCAGCAAAACTCAAAAGTTACTCGACCAAACTTCACCAGACTTTTGCCAGACGTAGATGGGTCATCGGCGGTTTTAACGCGTGCATCCGTGTTGCGATCTCCCATATACGTTGTGGAATGCCAGCGCCCCGAATGAAGGTGATTAGGACATATTTCGCCAATTCGCCCAAAAATCGGTTACCATAGCAACGTCCCTTGAGCCATCGTGAAAACTGATTGATCATGCCCACTTACATGTGTACCAATTCTGAAAACTTGGTGAAGATCGGTCCAGTACTATCGGAGATAATAATTGGTTTTCAAAAGGTCATCAAAAACTAGAAATACATGACAAAGCTCAGCGTGTAGCCCGAAGGTGAAGCAAACGCGCCTACACAACTCAGGGGTTACTAGGATCAGTGTGCATCATCACACCAAATTTTGCGGTCATAGGTCTAACCGTTGCTGAGATATAGCGATTTAACTTTTAAAAATGGCGGCCGTCCGTCATCTTGGATTTTTAAAAATTCAAATTTTAACTGCGATGCGGTTTTTTTGGGGGGTCAATATGCGTAATTATGCCAAATTTCGTGCTGATCTGTCAAACCGTTGCCGAGGTTTGGCCTTTTTTCGATTTTTTAAATTGGCGGCCGTCCGCCATCTTGTATTTTGCTTTACGCATGTTTGAACCACCCACGAAGAGTATTTGGTGGTCTTTGTCACTGTGTAACATTTGGCTGGAATCGGTGCAGTAGTTTCGATTATATGCAAGTTCTAATATTTTGGGTATTAGGGCCTAGGTTTGAAATGCCTATTCACGCCCCCAGAATGGGAAGTTTGCGAAAACGCGCCTGCAAAACTCAGGGGTTACTGGACCCAAACTTTACGATATTTTAAGCACACGTAGAGGGGTCATAGGCGGTGTTAACGCGAACAGCCATTTTGCGATCTTCCCACATGTTGTGGAATACCAGCTCACCGTATGAAGGTTGGCTCGCCGATTCGCCGAGAAATCGGTTATAGCAATTCCCTAAAGTGATCACGAAAATAAGGTCAGATTGATCATGCCAAATTGCCAACCCGTATAAATTATGTACCTATCGTGGCGGCATTGAAGTCCGCTGTAGCAGTGGAACTCTGATGTCGTTATTGATTTGGTTACGGCGTACAATGCAGCAGTGATTAACAGTACTTTTCAGTGGGCCAGACAACCCCCAACCCGCGGGGGGATCTCGACCCCCATGTAACAAATGGTTCCTTTGGCTCACGCGAGTCAGCCTTTCACACCGTATTTCGATCGGTTCAGCCGTTTTGCTGGGCTCACGAACGTGACCAACACACACACACACACACAGACAGACATACAGACAGACAACGCTACTCCGTCTCCGTCGCTACTCCTTCTGTAGCAATAGGCCGCATCCAGCTATTGCTGCGATGTGGCCTAATAATTACGGCAGACGCTGACTTTATTACTTCCGTAAATTCGTGATCTGTGTACAGCCCTAACTGGAACAAGTCTCAGTTATCGCAGACGAACCGCGCGACGCTCTGCGTCACGGCCGACGTGTTGTAAATGAAGGTGGGTGCACAGTGTGATAAATAAACTTGTGACGGTCCAACTAAGCTGACAGCATTTGTGATGGTCGACGTGCCGTGGCGAAAACAGTGGAAGAAACGCAAACAGATTAACCTGAGGACCTCTTTCATCAACTGCCACGTTTTATTCCGCTACCCGCATAGTTTTGTACACGCATCCTTGCACTAGGCACAACTATTTGCACAGCGAGCATGCAATGCCGTGCGTGTTATCAACAGACTTCCGCACAACCAGTCTTTCTCATGCCAATTGGACCATAACCGTTATCAACCAACGTAGTATATCACCAATGTTGTTGACGACACCGCGTATTACTCCGCCAGCGCCCAATCATGGACGCGAACCACCGTGGCGGATGGACACAAAGGTTTCAAACAGCAAAAGTGACCTTCAAGGTCACTAAAGTCATCCGTCTTGGTGCCATTCGATAGGTCCCATACGATTTTCTATTAGTCTTCAATTACAACTATGTGTCTATCCCGGCATCGTTTCCGAGATACTACCACTTATTTCCCTAAATTTAAAGAAGTCACGTAACCATGAACACATCCATTTTTAAGGTAATCTACAATGCATGCACTAGTACTTTTTGTATCAATCAGCACAAAAAATGTTTGAAGTGCCTACCTTCACCGATTCCAACGATATGATTGGGGACCAAAATTTTTAAAAAACGGGCCACGTGACCCTGACCACGCCCATCCCAAGACTAACACTTGATATTATATTCTACCTGCACACAAAATTGGCGACTCTCGCTCTAGCAGTTACGGAGAGATATGATTCGCCACTAAAGTTCTTGAAAATTGGGGGGAAACATACCCCCAATGTGAAGTCTCTATAATTTCTGCATTTGTTGAGCGAATCACACCAAACTATATAAGAACATGAAGGAAGCCAGCATGGAGTCGCCCATAAACTCGGGAAATTTCGTATAAATCACGCAAAGGATACGCTACGTGGCGATTATATCCCCAAATTTCGTAAAATGTGCTGTTTATGGGGGTCTCATGCCCTTTTCATCCACCGATGAGGGTAAAATTAGGTATGGACTAAATTTAATCTTTATCCGTGCAATGTTTCATCTGTGGACCAAAAAACTGAAAATTCGACGAATGAGTACCGTATTTCCTCTAATAGAAGCCCCCGGCTTCTATTAGAACAATAGTGTCAGACCCCCCCCCCGGGCTTCTATTAGAGACCC
>Ga0209780_1002717_pt1 | contig 12742 bp, 10 predicted proteins | sample WorMetexBAHAMAS2_FD_187384 | JGI IMG/M metagenome (GOLD analysis project Ga0209780, IMG submission 187384) | Marine gutless worms symbiont microbial communities from Max Planck institute for Marine Microbiology, Germany - Inanidrilus exumae... | ecosystem: Host-associated > Annelida > Digestive... | reverse complement strand
TATTTACATATATACATTAGTTCAACAAAACTCGTGATAAACTAGACACGTTAGGCCACGGTCGCTGGCAGACTGGCGACCGCCTGCCGCTCGTCACGCCTCACTGCGTCCGAGTGCGTCGACGTCCATCCTATACTATGGAAAGCCATGGAGGACCAAACGTCACAGTTAAGGAAGTATATAGTTAAAAGTGCGATTCCACACCGCGGGTGAAGTCCGTTGTCTACGATTGCCTTGTCCCGTTTGATGATAAAAGCATGGAAACCAGTCTAGGACTCTAGATATGCTACAATTGTTATTAGAGCGCATCGCAGTGCTAAGTACGTGGATGCGGCCGATTGTTACCGAGCGTGTAGCGTGGTCTGTCGGTCTGTCTGTCGGTTTGTCACAATAATAAGCTCCGCAAAAACGGCTGAAGCAATCGGGATGCCGTTTGCGCTAGGACTCGTGTGGGCCCAAAACACGTATTAGATATAGCCGAGCGCTTCGAATCGAATACTGTATTGTGGGCATTCCATAAATACAGTTATCTAGTCACTTTTAGTTTTTTCCTACTTAAGTTCTCCTCCTTTGAAAGTGTTTAGTAAATTTACTATTGTGACAGTATTTGTGGCAAATTGTCGACTCTCCGATTGCACCATTTATGGCTCCGGTCTATACATGTTGTAATCTATGGTCAACCCATGAAATTTAAAATTTAATAATGTCGGTTACGCGAGAGACCTCGTTGTCGTTTTACTCGCTATTTTAGTGGTTCAGATAGAGTTGTCGGACTGCTCTCTGTGTGTGTCCGAACAATGAACTTTAAAATGAATGACCTTTGACCCGGATGTTTCACGTGATTGACAATAACTTTATCACGTGAGAAGATCAATGTCATGGTCGAAAGATCAAGGTCACAGTAAAGAAGGAAAACAAAGAACTCAACTACTGCTGGGACGACTGACAGTGACTGAATTAAAAGATTCAAATAAGCAAGAAACAGCCAAAAATGTTGTAGCCGAATTGTTTCGCTTGAAAGCTGCTAATTTGGTCGGTGTGACTTGGGGTTATAACTTCTTATAGTATTTTTGATATTGACAGTAGTTTCACTTCTCCCCCGGGCTGCCTTCACCGTTCACGGACTATCACCCGGACCGTTTCTGCTGAGCTATTCGTTTTTTTGTTTGTAGTTTCTACTTTATTTTGTTTGTTTTTGTGCTTTGCGCTAGGTAAAGCTGGTTCTTTCGTCATTTTTCAGCGCACGTAGGCCTAATAATACCATTTCGTATCGTATCGTATTGCCGTACAGAACTTACCCAGAAGACCTTTTGATGTGTGTTTAGATCGAAACATGAAGACGCTAGTAGTGGTTGTCATTCTCGCGTTGGTCATAGCGATCATCATTCTACTCCCAGCAAAGCACTTCAAACGTACCCTTCAATCATTGGTCACGGCGTGGTCTCCTCCTGCAAACTGGTATGTAGTTTATTTTCCTCTCTGCTACATAGCTGCTCTTCAGGCATGATCTTTAAAGCCCTGTTCATGAGCATGCTATGCAGGAACAAGACGGCACGCGGTAAATTCACACTGAAATCGGCACAGTGTCGTTACCGGCGAGCGGCAGGTGCGTGCGTGTAAGTGTGAGGTAGCTTTAATGTTGACTGTTGTCCCAGTACAGCCGCAGCCCCATTCTGCACGAAAACCGGCAGTGGCAAATGTGGCAAATTTTCGATATATAGAACTTGCGTACGGATCATTTCCAGAACTTAACGAAATTTCTTTGGTCCATATTTCGCTAAATGTCAAAATTTCACGAAAATCTGCCTATAACTTTTCAAGTTGTTCTGGTGGCAAACAAAAAATAAACAAATGGAGGCGAAAAACATTACCCCGATAAGCTGTGGTGGTGGTGACAAGTTGTTAACTGCCCCTTATACGGGCTCCGGGGCGGTAATGTGCCCAGATTCATTTGTGTATTTCTGCGCTATATAAATTGTTTGTTTGTTTGTTTACTCAACTTCCTTTCTTACTTAGTTTTTCCTTTCTTATACTTTTATCCTTGCTCATTTAGTTCCATTCCGTTTCTAGGCCGGTGGCCGTAGGAGGCAACAAAACCTGGCTTAAGCTTTTTTTTTGGGGGGGGGTTAATTTATGTTGTAGTATATTTTGTTATGGATGCATGTTTGCTTTTACTGTGTTTGATTTAGTTTTCCAGTACTATGCCAAGAGATTGGCTGGAAAGAACGTCTAAGAAATGGCTTATTTTGTGTCGGTTGGGACGTAAAACCTTAACTCGGTCGATAGAGTCGTTGAGATTGCTTGTTTGTCGTGATAATTTATCTCAAGGTCTTCGTACGACTTCAACTCCAGCACTGCACTGCGGTACGAATTTCACTGGATCAAACCTGACGCTACAATCACCGTTGACTTAAATACCAACGACTCATCAGCGGCTGCGTTTCTGGAATTTCTATACTACACGTCAGATTCGTTACTTCCTAGCGTTATCGTCGTCATCAGGGGCCGATCCAGATATTTAGTTAGCGGAGCGGATGACAAGCGCGGAGCGGGAGCCTGAAACGGGGATCTGGGGCAAAGCCCCCAGCCAGTTCCTGTAGGGGCAGATCCCCTGATCATGTTAGCTTTTCGACACTCAAAGAAAGTCAAAATTTGGCTGCTTTGGATAGATTTCTCAGTACTTTTAAAGTGGTCCAGCTGGGCAAATTTCGACCACGCAGACCAGAAGCAAAATATGCACTTGCAACAAACGTGTCAACTCTTGACGAAATAGGAAAATAGATGTTACTGCATGATTCACGGCTCAACACGTGAAAGGCTGCATTGTCGAAGTAAACTGTTGCGCTAAAGTAGTGGGGCGGAACCGTCTCACCTCCTCTAAATCGATCACTGGTCATTGTCCTTGTTGTTTTCTTCGTTATAATCATTTCGGTGTAAACCGTCGGGATGACCCAAGTTGAATTTCATCAAGTTATTTGGTGAGATAAAATTAAAGTGCCTATAGGCTGCTATTGAAAGTATTATTGCTAGACGATCTGTTCAGTCGCTGTAACTAACACAATACGTGTCAGACAGACAGACAGACGGACAGATTGAAGGAATTAGAATAGCATGTATCGTGCCATGAATAGCAGCACTACCGTACTGTGCAGACGAGCGAATAAACATGTTATGAGAACTTATCTGCATGCTATCAGTATTGTTATGCCCATGCCGAAGGCAGTAGCGGGGTAGGGTTATTACGTTCGTTTATCTGTCTGTCTCAAAAACCGATACAGCTAGGATCACCAAACTTGGCATACAAATGTTCCACAATTAAACCCATTTATTTTGGGGTCAACTGATTAAAAATCAAGGTCACGAGTTACAAATACATCGCCGGCGTGGGTCTTTGCACTCTTGTGAGTGCTGGCTTTTTAGTATATCGAGGTTTTATTACTAGTGAGTTGCAAACGAGATTCTTTGCGTAGGAGCTCACTCTCTTTGAGATGTTTGAGATGTTACATAATTTGATCTTCTAATGATGACTTGTGTGCTGCGCAGGCAGTCGAAGCGACTACAGATCACGTGTCCTAAGTCAGAGCGCTTTGGTAACAGGGAAATCGAGAGCGGCTGGTACGTCTGCGTGGCCGAACCCTTCAACCTGGTCAAGCCGTGTCTCGTCTATTCGTTCGGGTAAACTCACTAGGCTACACATCATAGTGTTGCAATTATTCATACTGTCTTAGGCCGAAGCGTCACAACTCAAGTTGGCAAATAAGGCGCGATTCTCGGAACTTCTTCCAACGACTTTTGCTTAAAGACATGCATTAACATTTTTGCACATTTTTGCAATTTTTACCGCATGTATCTGTATTATCTTGTAATTTGTTGCGTTTTGGCAACTACATGATAAACCTATATGTATGCATGTACATGCATGTATGTATGTACGTACGTACGTACGTCGTATGTACGTCGTGAAGATAGTTTCAATAAGTATTCTGAAGGCACAAGACACACGATAGTATCTTCAAAGTACTTTTGAAGACACTTTTTGGAAGATACTTTTGCATTTACCTGCTCATTTGCTCCTTTGTTTAGTTTAAATAATGTTATTATAACTGTCGTTAAATTACTTATTTTATCTACTAACTGCAGTTTGTTTGTTCATGACAGATCAAAGATTGTTAATACTATATACATCAGATAACTGCAAGCAACTTCTTGTTTTGACGTAACTGCTAAGCAATTCACTAAGAATGGATTTTGTAAAATACATTTAAAGTCACTGATTAAGTTATTTTGGTAATAATGTATCTTGGGAAAACTGTCTTCCAAATGTATGTTCACTTTTGTCGACAAGATAGTTTAAAAAAGTTTCGGAAGGTACAATATAGAATACTATCTTGTATCTTCAAGATCTTGAAGACAGTATATTGCACCAGACTGCCCTATCACTAGGTTGGCAAATAACGTTTCACAAACAATGCAATATACGCACTATACAATTATAGCAATGACTTGAAAGTGGACCAGTCGAGAGCACAGTGGGAGCGTTTCCAGAAATTCTCAGCGTGGCGGACAGAAGATCTGAAGGCGCGTAGCGTAGAGTTGAACCAAGGGTTGGAGTTGGACTGACACCTGGAGAGTTTGTTGATGATTATTATTTTGTTTGAGAAAACTGGAACATGTGCAACCACGTGACTTTGACGGCTTGATGATGCGTTCAACCGTTTTGATAAAACGCAAACGCAGAAGTATCATCATGTGTCTGCGACATACAGACGGACGGACATCGGACGACAACACATAGCATTATGCTGCTATGCATAATATCCATGCTTAAGGCAGAGGCGATGGCATAATATGTCTCTGTATACATGACAGTTCTTTTAAACCAACAGGTGGTCAAAGCATTTTGACGAAAGGCCGCATCGCCGTCCTGTCACCCCTCGCGGCGGCGAATGGATTCACCCGACCTTGATCCCATGGGCTTCTTTGAGCCAGCCCACATGAGCCAAATGGCATGTTGATCTGTTGAGCCCGTTTTTGCGTACACCGCAGCAAAAAAAACTCCCGATATTTTTCAAAGGAGCAAACAACCACCAAAAATTGCCTTTCCCGTTGGGTGACCGTAACCCCCATCCAATACATAGTACCTTTATCCCACCCGACTTAGCCCCTCAAACGGCATTACGATCGGTTCAGCCGTTTTTGCAGGGCTCACGAACCAACAGACAGACCAACAAACCGACCACGCTACTTCGTATGTAGCAATAGGCCGATGACGCGTCTATGCGGTCTAAAAACTCTATATTTACAACGCGGTCTGGTGCGGTCACGTATAGATATGAATAATCAAACTTTGTTCGGTTTTTATGTTGTCGTGAATAGAATGGGTGATCCGTCATTCTGGAGCTTCGACGAAATTGTCACAAAGAAATACGGATGTCAAGAAATGGCATACGATCCAACGTCAGTATGCATCTGTGGCTTACTGTAGGCGAAAAATACACCCGCATTTCCGCTTTGATCACATGAGCTGGTGGTGATCTCTGGTTTACCTTATTCATAGACTCAACAGTAGGCTGTCATTACTTTCTGCCAGGCCCGCGGTTACCTTCCCAGCTTTGGGCCGTCACGACTCTTGGCTGGACTAATTTGTAAACAGAGGCGCATGCGTGTGAACGACTTACTTAGACCGATGTCACACCTGCGATTTTGTCGCACAACTTTATCGACAGAATCGCAAGTGCGATATGACGTGTGTCGCGCAACTTTGTAACAGTCGCGCGACGACCTTTTTCCGAGAAGAACAGTGCTCTATTATTTGCAACATTTCGCTGAACGCTGATTAGTCAGTTCTTGTTTATAAGTAAGTGAGTGAGTAAGTGCCTTAATTTCAATGTGACATTCGCACACTGTTACAGCGAAAAACGGAAATAAAATAAAAGTGAAATATAAAACACAAACATGATGAACGCACAATATGAACTGATATGGCAGGCTAAAAGTTTAATAAAACAGACGCTAACTACAAACTAGGCTGACACAGCGTGACGTGACTAATGGAATGTTATGCATATTTGAATAAACAACGATTGATATCACAATTTTTAAACTGCCAATGTTGAACAGTGGGAAGAAAATATCAATGTTGCCTCTTACGAAGCTGGTAAGATCTGTAGGCCTAAGTAAAGGTTTTAGGAAGGAGAAGATGGTGCAGACTGTACCTGACTGAATGGCCTGGCGAAAGAGTTTGCGATCTGACTTATGTGACTTATCAACAAGCGTCTATATCAAACGAAGTAAGTGTAAGTCCACGGCGCATGGCCTTTGTTGATATAGCATTTATCCTAGTTTTGTTGTCAGCAGTGAGTTGACCAGCATATGCGGGTAGAGCATAAGTGCGACACTGTTGCAGTGTGCGACGTGCACAGTTGCATACTGCAACTTCGTTGCGTGGTATGGTTGCGCCAAAACGTTGCATGGTAAAATTGCAGGTGTGACATCGTTCTTAGGGTTGCTGCATGACAGTTACTCAACGTTCAAAAATCTGTCTGGATAAACCAGCATGTCAAATATCTAGGCCAGAGGTACCGTACACAATATGACAGAGCGTGTCAACCTGGACCTCTGAAGCCCCGGCCATACCAGCAGTCCAGCAGCAACGTCGAAGCAACACTGTCGACATGACATTGTCGAATGCTACAAGTCGAACGATTCTTTCAAAAAAAGTTGAATTTAGCTTCGACATTGTTGCCGTTTTTGGCAACAATGTCGAACGAGTTTTTCAAGAAACTTTTCGACTTAGTCGAAAAGATGAAATTTTACGGAAAAACTCGTGGGACGTTGTTGCCAAAAACGACAACAATGTCGAAGCAACATTCGACTTTGCGAAAGAATCGTTCGACTTGTAGTCTTCGACATTGTTGCTGGTATGGACGATACGATACGATACGATACGGTACATTAACGTGCACTCAAAAGCTGACGAGATGGCCAACTTAATCTAGCGCACGGCCCGGAAACGAAAAATAAGGAGAAAATAAAATCAAAACCGAGTAGCTCAGAAGAAACGGTCCAGGCAAAAGTTCGTAGAGGCAGCAAAAGTCCGTGGACGGGGTTTAAAGTACCGCAAAATAGCGACTGTATCTGCTGCTGAATGCCGGTTTGTCGTATGTACACAGCATCGGTATGCGTACATCGAAAGTGAACAAACTGATGTGGTTTTTCAATGTCGGTCTCAGCGGAGAAGACGGAACGTTGAACAATAAGTGGCCCGTCAAAACGCTGGAAACGTTGTTGACATCAAACAAACACATTGACGTACGTGTTCCTGTGTTGCTTGCTTTTGTTGTGTTGCATTTAGTTTCTTCGGTGACAAGCCAAGAGATTGGCTGCGAAGAAATCCGAAATGACCTATTCTGTGTAACGTGGGATGTAAAATCTTAACTCAACCAATCAGTGTTGACATTTCACCGTATGGACATCAAATATGAATGCAGTATTGTGTTATGCAGAGAACAATCGACATTTTGAAAATCGACATCGAATGCTCCGAATGGAGTGCGTTCGACGCCATCCTGGCCAGTCCGAAGTGCTTGTCGAAAGTCAAACAGCTGCTGGTCGAGTTCCATCCGTGTGGACTTCATAATGCCAGGACGCCACATCAGTTCGTCAGCTACTGGAGAACGTTACGAGCAATTGACCGACTTGGATTCAAACTGTGGCGCGCCTGGAACAACCATGCGTGCAAGTTTGTGTCGAAGAAAATTCCCCGCGCATTGTTCTACGGTTGCTTCAACGCCTACTACCTCAACGTCAACTATCTTATCTGACAACTTCCTCTGCGTTTGATCTTGCATGAAAAACGCAAATATTAATTACAAAGTCATCGCTCGTGGTCGCGCCAGTTTAAACAAAGAACTCGACTCACATGGGCGCGGACTTTTTTTCTTCCTATGCAAAGGACGAACTCCCTCCCTCTCCTCTTTTACTTTTCTTTCCCCTCCTTTCTCCTCATTTCCCCTCTTCCCTTTGCCCTCCCTTTAGAAACACCTTCTTAATAAGGCTAAGGGGTTTGGGGCCGCTGTAAGCTCCCCCACTGGGGTCTGTGGCGAAGCCCCAGCCGACGAACGATTTGATGCATATTGGAGTCAAAAAGTGCAGCTCTGGTGGCAGTTTTTGTTGATTTTTCTAAGAACAAATGTAATTGTCTGCACAAAAACAGCTTGATACCGTACGGCGTTACCCTCTGTATCATTGACTAACGGTGGCAATAACACAGATCTATAAATTGTAGGACTTTATAAGTTTGGTAAACAACGTGCACATTTTTATTTTTAGTTAGTTCATTTTTTTCTGCTTTCGGGTCGTGCGGTGGACTTAGCTAGCATTTATCTTTTAGGAGTACGTTAATACAGTTCTGTCGCATAATGAAGGAAATATTGCGGGGCGAACAAATACTTTCGCCCCGTGGGGCCGTGGTTTCAACATTGGGGAGCCAGCGCCATGTCGCCCCGCCGTACCGACGCCTGAGCCATTCCTTTCACATCTACATTAACGCAAAAGAGTCGTACAAATTCGTGTCTGTATATACCCGTGTTTGCACAGTTTTGATTCTGAGGTTAACACTATAATATTGCCTTGTGTGGGGGAGTAGTGGTGTCATTGGTCGAATGCAATAGTAGATGCTTCTAGTTTAAATGTTTTAAGCGACTATTGGATCATGTTAATTTGTCTTTCAACATTTTTGTATACGTTCCTATCTAGGATTACATTAATTTTTATTGTGTATCTTTGCTACATTAAGGGCAAGTGCAAGTTGTCTTTTGACTTTCTTGTTCTGTGGTTTTATTTATTAAATCGTTCACTCATTCAATGATGCGGTTTGTTTTTTGAGCCATCAGCAGAGGATGAAAGTTGACATTTAATTTAAAATGTAATAAAATGGTCGGTTTACAAACATACAAGTTAAAATGATACTAGCGTTGAGAACAAAGTAATTTAACATTTATCATCGGTTTTCAAAGGGACTTGTACAAAGCAGAACGACGGTCTCTCGAAATGAGCCAGAGGAAATCGCGTCGCGTCACCCTCAGTGGAGGTATACCAGACATATGTTATGTTCTGTTCTTTAGCCATCCGCGATCCAATGGTTGGCTATACCATGGACGTACTTTCTCCATTTACCTCTGTCCTCTGTCATTCTGATTGACTCTTCCACGGGTAGTCCTGTCCACTGACATTTTGTAATGCACAGTTGATCTGTTTTATGTATGACTGGGCACTATAGAACTTCTATTGAATTGCATTGTATTGTATTGTGTCGCAGGCTTATGCAGCAACTAGCCGTTTACGCGAGGCACGCTGCTTGTTCTGTTTAGTATCGACGTTCACGTTGTCACTCATGTGTGCGCTTCGTTATTAATTCTTTATCGTTCATTATACTAGACATTAACAATAATTTATAGCCGTCAATGCCGTCGGCGGTGGCGACCAGTGTTTCAGTGCCTGGAAATACTGACACGGACATTCTGATTTATGCATATTCAATTTTCAACTCGTATTGGCTATTGGCAATTGCTTTATTCGGCCTAAAACAATAATTTTACAGTGATTGCAGGTTAGTCTTCTTTTAAGAACAGTAAAGCATTACTATTTTAATGGATCCATATTGAGGTTCAAGTAGTGCGCTAGATTAGATTAAGCTGGCTATCCCGTCAGCTTTTGAGCGCACGTTAATCTCTACCGTATCGTAAGTACAACAGTTGGTACATCGTGTGTCTGTGTACGGATACTGACTTTGAACTAAATGACCTTTGACCTAAATACTTGGCTTGCTGGTTTATCTTGGCGCTATTTAGGTCAAATTCGAAGGACAGGTTCAAAAGTCAAAATGGTCGGTGCAACATCAAGTAAGGACTTTTGTAGTTTAAAATCGTAAATAAACACGCACTTACGTTTGATTTTTTAAAATCACAAGTTAACATATCACAACTATACACAGCGTGATACTGATATTGGAATCTGTTTGACCGCCTGTCCGTCCGTCAGTCCGACTGTCCCTCAAGTGCCGGTAGACCTATTGTGAACCTATCGTCAGAAAATCAACACCTGGTAGTAGCGCATGGGACTCTTGTTTCCTGACGCCAAAGATCTGGATGTAATAATATTTTAATGGCGTCGCCCCAACGGGATAACCAATTTTCGACCAGTGTATCGCTATATCTGAGAAATTGTACACGATAGGATCGTAATTGCGATGGAGTAGGCTAATAAGAAGTCGTATGTGATCCATTGGATGGTGCTATTTTCAGTTGCCTTGAGTGACCTCTTACTATTCCAGACCACCCCATTTTTAAAATTTTGCATCGACTTTCCTAGCTTCGAAACTGATAAAGATAGACTACTTCAAATTTGATACATAAGTTAATCATAGCACATCCTGATCTACGTATGCAAAACGCTCCCTGAAATAGGTGTGGTCAACGTCACGTGACCTTTTTTGGGGTCTGCATTATATCTTCGGAACTTCCCTGCCTCCCTCTATCCCTCCTTCCCTCACTCCGTTCGTCCCTCCCTCCCTCCACCTCCTCCTTCTCTCTCTTTCTTCCTACCTTCCTTCCTTCCTTTCTTACTTCCTTACTTACTTACGAGCTCACGAACTCACTCGCGTGGGGCGTTCAACGGGTCTGTATGATGCGCAGAGTGAATTCCATCGCAAAACATTCTTCGATCGACCGATGAGTACATACCTGTTGACGGCAGCTGCTGTAGCCGTTGTGACAGTTGCCATCACTGGCTGGATCATCTACATCCAGTCAGTGACTTTCACCACGCCGATGCACTCGTCCAAGCTTCGTTGTCAACACATCAAAATGGCTACGAAAACGCTACCGATGCCGAAGTCGCCTCCGTGGTCTGACAACTCGACAATCAGCTCTGCTAAGATGTTGTACGTCTGGCCGAATGATGCAAGTATCTACCGGCTCGGAAACCGTCTCTTCAACTACGCTTCGACATTCGGTATTGCGTGGCGCAGTCGGCATCTGCCTGTACTGCCCGACACCGTAAATGAGCCGGTACTACAACAGTACGACTTGGCGCGATTTTTCAATCTACGGATACCCGTCGATCAAGGCAATCGAATCACACGGGTAAACAACTGCAACACTCTAATGTTCAAAAAAGTTATTAAAATAAGTACAGTTGTCTTACGCATTGTATAGAAATGCTCGATAATAATGTTCAATATTGTAATATTACGATATTCAGTATTGTTAAGTAACGTTTTGGCTGCATGTAAGTCGCAAGGCTCTGTGTTGGCCATTAATCCGCACAGTTCTTTTATCCCGTTCTAACTGTGTTTTAGTTAAACTGTTTCTTTTTCTTGATGTGGATTGGTGAATAAATAAATAAATAAGTACATAAATAAATAAATAAACATTTTATACTATGCTACCGCAAAGTGTGTTAACTTTTAGTCCTTCAGGTACATTTAAGATCACCTGTCCACATGTGCTAATTGCGTAATAATTAAATAATAATAGTAACTAGAACGTTGGTAATTATTGTGTCAATCCCCAACCTGAATATCGCCCGTCTTGTGCAGTTTTGACCGTGTCAATTTGATATGTGTACAAATCCCCCCCGTACAATCTAGCACGTCGATCTCCGCCACTGTTTAACTGACCCCTACCACATTTGGTGAACATGCAGGTTAATAATTAGTGATTAACGCTATTTTTTGATTCTCTATTTTCCTTCCACATCACGAGTGACGGCGTTTAATATGTTGCGGCTAGATGCGAAATTGGGCGAAATTTAATGGTTTTCGGCTCTCGTTTTTGTTAGGGGCACTTTCAGGAAACCGGCATAGCAGCGCTTCCTATGCAACTGAAGTCACGTGATGTGGAAAAGTTTCGAGAATGTCGGTTGACGGACGTCGGAGAAAGTGAGGTGACAGAAACAAAGAAGAAACACGTGCAAAGCATAAGATCCGTTCGCAGAACGCGTGATCTGATAAATTGTTACTAATTTGTGAATAATCAAATTTTTAGTGATAACGTTAGCGTTCTTTCATGCCTGCGGCACGTATCAGCGGCAGTGTACGAACCAGAGATACATTAAATAACTTGCAGTCTTCAGAAGAACATAATTCCTAATTACCCAGGCCAAAGGCAGTCGCGGGGGTATGGCTTTTACCGGCGTTTGTATTTATGTCTGTCTGTCTGTTTATCCCACAATATCTCCAACACCAGCGCACTTGACATACAAATGTTACACTGTGATTCCTGAAAACCCGTTTATTTCGGGGTAAAAAGGTCACGATCTGCAAAAACCGTGCCGGAGTGGGTCATTATACTCTTGTGAGTGCTGGCTTTTTCTTGTTTCATGCTGCAGGAATGTATGTCACTGCGTAAATACCGTACGCTGTCTGTAATCACCTGCTACTTTAGGGGTTTTTAACCAAGGGTAATTCTCCCGAGGAGGAATTTCGGATTTTAGAATATTTGGATTTGCCAGAATGCTGGCAGATACAATCTGTTGGAATAATGATCTTAAAGTATTTACTTTAACTGAAAGATCCAGTTGTTGTCTAGCCCACCCAAAATACCATCGCTGGCAATGGTACAGTGGCATTCTTTGTTTACTCAAGTCAAGTAGGCATATGTTTTACCTTATTTTAGTACGTTAAGTAATTAGCTGTAATAATATAATAATTACTGTCTCTTTGCTCACGATATATATATAT
>Ga0209780_1002716_pt1 | contig 12742 bp, 6 predicted proteins | sample WorMetexBAHAMAS2_FD_187384 | JGI IMG/M metagenome (GOLD analysis project Ga0209780, IMG submission 187384) | Marine gutless worms symbiont microbial communities from Max Planck institute for Marine Microbiology, Germany - Inanidrilus exumae... | ecosystem: Host-associated > Annelida > Digestive... | reverse complement strand
GTAATAAAACGATGAGCGTCGTCCGCCAAGGGACCAAGAGACTCGACAGCCACCAAAATAAAATATGGCTGGATGACAAACCACTGTACTTGGCAGACTTTCGTGTGGGTCTCGCGAGCTGTAAGTAAGTGGGTAAGTGTCTTAAGTAAGTAAGTAAGTGACAAATTTATGAAGCGCAGAAACCAGAATAGGCCCTCTTTGTTTCCTGGCCGGAGGTCGTAGGAGGCAACCAAACCTGGTTTAGTTTTTGGATTAATTTGATATTGTACTATATTTTGTTACGGATGCATGCTTGCTTTGTTGTGTTTGTTTTAATTTTTTCAGTACTTAGCCAAGAGATTGGCTGGGAATTAAGAACGTATCCGAAATGCCCCATTTTGTGTCGGGTGGGACGTAAAACATAACCGTACCTCAATCAATCAAGTAAGAAAGTAATTAACACGATTTGTGTATGTCCAAATGCTACTTCTTCGAGATCCGTGCATGTCTATAAAACCTATTCTAAATGATTAGACTTATAAGCTGTTGTAAGAGGGTGCAGTGTGTGCGCGCATGACGTGTCTGCCGATAATATTGTTATACCGCCTGTAAATACATGAAAACGCATCGGTGTGTCCTTCTACATGCATAATCTGTTTCGCTGCTACATTAATTAGTAGCGAGTAAAAGTTGTAAAAACAATTTGTCGCCCTAACGGGACGTAAACGTACTGGCCCGCCGTGCAGTGTCGGCCGCCCGATTCCCACGAGCCCTGCCGCCGGCGTGCCGACCGTCCACGCGCCCGGCGGCTGGCCGGCCCGCACGCCGGCAGCGTTACAGACGACAACGACCGACGACATACGACGACAGACGCCAGCCAGCAAAACAATACTGGTCCATTAGGCGGGTCAGTAAAAACCACTAAACACGATTATCTGACCCGAAACGGTGCACCGAGCATTCACGCCTAGCAGCAGTCTATGCCGTATTCTAAGCGTGAGTCCGCATCGTTTGAGCAATCAAGCACAAAAATTTGCAGATTCTTCTGACCTGTATGTGAGTTCCCGAAAGATGGGGTTTAACTAAATTTCTGAAAATTTCGTTATATTTCATCCGTTTGCGTAGAAGCTCCCCCCGTGATCGGATTTGCATCAAATTGGGCACGGCTATAATTATCTGTTAACAAATTTCTTAAGGAATGTCGATTTTATAGGGGGGGGTCGAAGTTTGCCATTTTCCATTGGCAAGACCAGTCGCCGTTAACACAGGGCTGGCTCTACGGCGCAGCCCGTGTAATTCGACAAACCACGACACGCGATCAGTTTGCGAGAGTTCAGTTTCTGTCAGAATGTTTATTTCAATTTTGACGCCGCAATCATAAATCCGGAACGGCTGAAGCGAGAGTCGCCAAATTTTGTACGTAGATAGAACTTCACGAGCTAGTCTTGGGATGACAGACTACCCCCTATTGGGCACGGTCAGGGTCACGTAACCCGTTTTTTTAAATTTTGCCCCGAATCTTTGGAATAGGTGAAGCTAGGCACTCGAAAATGCTGAAATGTCGTGTGGTGATTGACGCACAGGAGTACTGCTGCATGCATCATTATATTGCCGCCGAAACTAGTATGTTTAGAGCCACGTTGACCTCTTAAATTTTTGGTAAATTGGTGACACCATCTCGTTAAAAGTGCAAGATATAGGCGTGGTTGCAATAGATCACTAATAGGAAATCATACGTGGCATATCATGTGAACCATTATATAAAATTAATAATAATAAAAATATACCAATGCCCTTGAAACATTTCTAACGTCTTAATGATCAGGTCGGCATCACGGGTCAAAACTTCAGATCCACTTCGTTCCATCTCTGAATGGCTTTTACTTCTTGTAGAGTAATAAAATGTAATAATCAATCGAAATTAATATGCGCCATAATGTATTTATGGCTTAACGTCGTATGTACATATGGCCTGCACGTGATACGTAAACGGCAGACGCGGAGAAGCGGAAAAGACTATTGGTTTTAATGAATTTATATGATTCTTTCAAATACGAAGTTACGATGTGCATGTACATACTAAACTGGCTACCACTGAGGCCTATTGCGCAGCAGTAAAACCAGCATACCCATCTTCAACGGTGCGTGGATTATGCCGCGTTTTCATAACGCTCGATACACACATCGTCAGCACTCGTACACTAGTATACACGAACGACAACCGACTCGTTTGTATGTCTGATACTATGCTTATGTAGCGCTAAAAGTAAACGTGAGGAAAAAATAGTAAAATATGTTGTTGAATCTTGCACTGTCTGCAGTCGCCCTGTCGCTACTTTTGACAACGGGAACAGCAGGGACAGTGAAAGTGGCGTTAGTTGGTGGCCCAAGTCCACTAAAAGGACGTCTTGAGGTGTATTATAGCGGCAGATGGGGAACCGTGTGTGATGATTATTTCACATATGCAGCAGCAAGAGTTGTTTGCTATATGCTGGGATACGGACACAGAGGGAAGGTTGTTGGTAACCAGTACGGTGCCGGAAATGGAACGATTTGGTTGGACAACGTTCTGTGCATTGGAACGGAAACGAGCATTGCAGATTGTCAACACTCTGGCTGGGGCAGACACAACTGCGGACACTATGCAGATGTTTCAGTGTCATGTTTGTCGGTGTTCTTGGTTGGAGGTCCAAATCCAGAAAAAGGACGTCTTGAAGTGTACCACAAAGGCACCTGGGGCACCGTTTGTAGTGATTATTTTGATGACAGAGCCGCGGGAGTTGTTTGCTACATGCTGGGATACGGATACGCCGGAAAGTTCATCGGTGACCGTTACGGTGCCGGTAGTGGTCAGATTCTGTTGGATGACATTCGTTGTAATGGAACGGAAACGACCATTGAGGACTGTCGGCACAGCGACTGGGGCGTTCACGACTGTGGACACGATAAAGATGTTTCCGTTTCATGCACCACAGTGTGGCTGGTTGGAGGCCCAAGTGCACACGAAGGACGTCTTCAAATACATCACAACGGAAGGTCAGCAAACGTGTGTATTGGCTATATTGATAACGCAGTAGCAAATGTTGTATGTTACATGCTTGGTTTCGGACATGTTGGACACGTTAGCGGCAACGACGACCGTCCTGTTAGGGGAAGGGCTTGGTTCATATGGAATCGCATTCGGTGCAGCGGAATAGAAAAGACCATTGTAGATTGTCGCCAGGACAGCTGGCACATAGATTCGAATTGCATTCACGTGTCTGTCTCATGCTTCAGTAAAGTGAGGTTGGTCGGTGACTCAGGCTCAAAAGGTCGTTTTGAGGTGTACCACAAAGGCACATGGGGAACCGTGTGCGACAATGGATTCACTGACGCAGCGGCGACAGTGGTTTGTTCCATGCTCGGATACAGACACACTGGACGGTTTATTGGCAACAGCTACGGTGCCGGCAGCGTTAGCGATTTGGTTGGAAAACGTTCAGTGCCGAGGCCGGGAATTGTATATACATCGCACAATGTGCACACAACGGCTGGGGTCGTCACAACTGTTCACACAGTAATGATGTTTCCGTCTCATGTATCGCCGACTCGGCTGACGCAGTTGCTCTGGTTGGAGGAGGAAATCCACGGGTTGGACGTCTTGAAGTGTTCCATGGTTCTCGGTGGGGAACCGTCTGCGATGATGGATTCACTGACGTAGCAGCAGCGGTCCTTTGCTACTCTCTTGGATTCGGACGTGTCGGAAGAAAGGTGGATATTGATGTGTATGGCGTGGGCAGTGGGCTGATTTGGTTAAACAACATCAATTGCACGGGGACAGAACAGTACATCGGCGAGTGTTGGAGCAGTCAAAACCGCTACTGTTCACACTATTAAGACGTGGCCGTGTCTTGCTTCGATAACACGTCATCGGCTAGTGTGAATGACTTAACAACGTCAGCCACTAGAGTGAGACTGGTTGGAGACTCGAGTTCAAGAGGACGCCTTGAAGTTCTTCACAGCGGAGTCTGGGGAACAATTTGCGATGATTTATTCGCTGCAGCAGAAGTGCGCGTTGCTTGCAAGATGCTCGGATTTGGATCAGGGTTGAAAATTTACAACCACAAATACGCTACCAGTCACGGACCAAGCTGGCTGGACAACGTACGATGCAATGGTACGGAGGCAGATATTGCCGAGTGTTCACACAGCGGCTGGGGCGTTCACAACTGTCAGCACCGTGAAGATGTTGCTATCTCCTGTGCTGTGAACAAGGTTGAAGTTAGATTGAATGGAGGCCGCGATCCACGAGAAGGACGACTTGAGGTGTACTACAACGGCACGTGGGGATACGTGTGTAATCGTGGACTCAATGACGCGGCAGCAAGAGTTGTTTGCCACATGCTCGGCTACGGATATGTAGGACGGCGGAGTTACACGTACCGTTATTACTTCGGATATGTTACTGGACCGTATTGGTTGTCGTGGGTTCGGTGCAGCGGAACGGAAAAGAGTATCGCCGAGTGTCGACACGGCCGCTGGGGCGCTGCTGCGTGTATCTACGGTGTGCAAGCCGTCTCATGCCTGACAAATAATTCCACTGCACTGTTTGGAGGCGGAAGTCCACGCCAAGGACGTCTCGAAGTCTATCACAACGGCAGCTGGGGAACCGTGTGTGATGACGGATTCACTGACGCCGCAGCAAGAGTCGTTTGCTACTCGCTCGGATTCGGTTACGTCGGGCGAAAAATGAATTTCAGCATCTACGACGTCCGCCGAGGAAGGATTTGGTTGGATGACGTGCAGTGCAGCGGAACGGAAAGACACATCGTCAAGTGCCGTCACAGAGGCTGGGAAGCTCACAACTGCGGACACCATGAAAATGTTGCTATCTCCTGCTTTGGTGAATCAGCAGCAAGATCTACTACGCCATCATCACCTCCAATGCTACGTCGATGTCACCGATAACATCGGCAAGTGGTCTCCCGAAGGCGACAATCATCACAGTCGTGGTTGTCGGTGGACTGACTATTTGCGTCATTATTGTCGCAATTATCGCCTACAAGTGCTGCAGGATTGTGGTGCGTTCTCGCCAAAATCCACCGCTGCAGCGTCCCGAAATGGCCGTGGTTCCTGTGAATATGACCGCTTACACCCTTAGCGCCAGCAGCGACGGCGGAGCAAAATCTGAAAATACGGCCGACAAGGCCCAGTTGTGCGACAGCTTCTGACATCAACCGCTGATGTTGCTGTTCGGAAGCGATGATACTGGAGACATATCGGCCGTTTGCCAGGTAGATGTGGAACACCTTCGCAACTGATAACAGTTTTAGCCATCTTAGTAACGAAACTTTGAAGAGAAACCGACCAACATTTTTAAAAAGTCCGAAATTTATTCATGCTAGAAATTAACAACGAACGTTTGCGTAACATACATAGAATACAGTAAAACCAGGTGTCGCCCTAACGGGACGTAACCGTACTGGCCCGCCGTGCAGTGTCGGCTGCCCGACCGCCCCGGCGGCGGCCGACCACCTACGCGCCCGGCGGCCGGCCCGACCCGCTCATCGGCAGTGTTACAGACGATGACAAACGACTACGACAGTCGACAGACGACAGACGGCAGCGAGCAAAACAATACTGGCCTATTTGGCGGGCTAATAATAATAAATGGCGCTATTAAATACGACGAGAGAAAATGCGGTGGATTATTACTGGCCCGCCTAATGGGCCAGTATTGTTTTGCTCGCTGACGTCTGTCGTCTGTCGTCGTCGGTTCATCAGTAAATACTTCAAACAGTTTTTGAAAAAGACAGACATAACTGATAGCAGCTGTATATACATTGATTTATTCATGATGATTCTTCATATAGAAATTCTACTTTTGATGCCTAGCTTCTGTCCTAGAACGACAGACGCGTTTTGGAAAGGATGGGTACGTCTAAAATTGTACTCTTTGCACGAAAAAACACCAAATAAATTAACAGACTCTATTGAACAACAATTTAATCAAATTTTCCAATATTTCTTAAGTTGCTTTCTTTAATTCACCGCGGAATAACCCATAGCAGTATTATGAACATTACATAAACACAAACTAAGCCATTTTAGCCATACTATATTGTTGGTGCCTATTTCTTATTTTTACCCGAGCGGAGCTAGCTCTGCGCGGGTAATAGCCATCATCGTGTGTCTGTCTGTGTGTGTGTCACACGCCGGTATTGTATCAAAACGGCTAAACGTAGGATCACGCAAAGAACACAACGTGATGGCCCAGGGACTCTTTTCTGACGCCAAAATTCGTTGGTGGACGACCCCCTCTCAGCCTGAAATTTGCGCTGAAAGTGACCCATCCCCTTTCTAACAGCACAATTTCGACTAATATTTGCTCATAGCGCTTTAGTCATGAGAGCTGACGAAAGAAGTTCAATCAGCACTAATAGGAAGTCGACCACGCGCTTTTCAACGACGGCAACGAGCCATAGATGAACTGTGTACGTTATCCCTAAGTCCCCCCAATGATGGCACAAAAACGCGATTTTGCTATTTTTTCCAGTAGGCCTACATTTCAACTTCTGTCGAATAAAGTCTGCTACAAAGTTTCTTTATGTGAAAACATCCAGCGGCAAAGTTGTAGCTACATCATTCCTTTATCTAACGGTCCATAGATGGATTGCGGGCGACGTCCCCAATCCCCATCTACCTAAAATTTGCGCTCAAAGTGACCCACCCCCGTCGGAAAACGCCGATTTCGACATATTTCGCTTAATAGTGCCGCAGCCATGAGAGCGAGAAAAATGCAATTAGCACCAATAGGAAGTCCACCACGCGCTTTCCAGCGAGCCATAGATGAACCGTGTACGTTACCCCTAAGTCCCCAAAGGGTGGCTCAAAACAAAAAAAATTACATTTGGCGTGGCCCTTCATTTCTTCGTTGCAGGTAATCGTAGACATTTCAAACTTAATATGTGGATTGAACATAGCATGTCCCAGTCTATGGATGACAAAATGTCCCTGAAATGGGCGTGGCCACGTGACGTAACCCATTTTAACCTTATAGTCCCCTTACGATATCTCTGGAACGGCTTAAGCTAGAGACTTCAAATTTGGTGTGCATGTTGTTGGTGAGTGTCGAATGAACATACACCACGATACATCAATGCTGAGAAAAAATAGGCCCTTTTCTGGGCTGCAGCATCAGGCCCAATTTGGTCTTAATCCGGCCCTGGTGGTATACACTGGCACTATTCTAAACAAAAGTACTGTTTTACGTGTAAGACTATAGGCTACAATGTGCGATTATTATAGACGTCACCAGAATTTCTTAAAGTTTCGAACTGCGAGTAATGTCTAATTTACACTCGGATTTTGTGCCAACAACGTGACATCTGATAAATAATTTTTTAACTTCGGTACCAAAGTTTTGCTTTTTCGTATTTAAAACTACAATACATACTAAGCTGTATAATTATATGCTATTCGCGATCAACATTATTTTGTCGATCGCGGTAAGGGTTCTGCAGGTTAGTGCAGGCTACCTGTAAAGTGATATATGGCTCATTGAATGACAGCAATTCGGGTGACCTTGAGTCACTTTCAAGGTTATATTCACCTACCGCGTGCCTTTTCATGTGTGTTTTTGTACAGTTGAGCAGTATTTGACAAGATTTCAGCTGACGTTGCGCGTCGCGCGATTTGTCTACGACAGCTGAGCTTTTTGCTGTATTTGTAACAGTGATAAAAGATGACTACCGTAATTGAATCGGGAAGTGCATGAGGGTTTAACTGAGCACCCTCTAGATCGAAATTTTGTATGGATCCGGTCCCCCGAACGTGGAATGAATAGGAGTTGATCGAATAGAAAGCAATTTCGGTGACACTGAGTGACACTCTCAAGGTTATTCGGCTGCTGCAAACCTTTTCAAATGTGATTATTTTTCGTACAGCTGTGCAGCAGTTGACAAGATTTCAATTGAAAAAGCGCGTCGCGCGGTTCCTTTGCGTTAGCGGTGCTTCTTATTTTCAATTCTTGGGTATTACGGTTGGTTGGTAGCAGAAAATCCCAACCTAAGCAACCCGTGTGCAAAGCAGTGCACTTAGCTGAAGAATCGTACCCGCTGATAGAATTCACTAGGCCTATACCATTGACACCGATGCTGTTATTTTTTATATACACACTTTTTATATGTCAATCTACCAACGCAGTATATTCAGCGCCACATTTCGTCAACAATAGGCAGCGACTAGGTTCTCACGCACTTCGAACAGGGTCACATAGTTTTTTTTTATATCGCAATTCAATATAGCAGAACTATGTTGAGTGCGGTGCTGTCATTATGTAATGGCGTACAATAGGCCGGGGCTAATCCTACCTGTCCGCCCGTCCTTATGTCGCACGTGTTAAGACGCTGAAACGCTTCGTCTAAAAAAGCGCGGCGCTATGGATCGAGTCCAACTGTTTGCTTTCGCCGACAGCCGACACAGCGTTTATTGCTCGTCAGAAATGAAGTCTATCCAGCTATTTGCAACAACCGTCTGCATTGTTGCGCTCGTTTTAGCGAATCTCACGCGACGCCATTGAAATAACTGCATGATTGATAGCATGAACGTCACAGTAAGTAAGTAAGTAAGTAAGTAAGTAAGTAAGTAAGTGTATAGCAGTTCGCAGAAACGCTGCCACACCGCTACGGGAAACTCACATGTCATGTGGGATCACACAGTGTTACCTGCCACCCGACAGAGGTGAGAATCCCGCCTTTACCCCCAGCCGAAGCAGGTACACGATTAAGCGACCCAGGAGGGATACAAGGCAGAGTTGACCCTGTGTTACGTGAAAGCGGACCGGCCGGGATTGAACCCGCGACCTGTAAAGCCCGGTCCACACCAGCAACAATGTCGAAGCAACATTGTCGAATGCTACAATGTCGAATGTTGCTTCGACAAAGTCGAACGTTGCTTCGACATTGTTGCTAATGTGCACCGGGCTTAAATCGCAAGTCCAACGCAATACCGCTGAGCCACCACGCAACACGACAACATTCGACAACACAGTCGACAATCGGTGGCGCACCTAAACTGGGTTCGGGGGTAATGAACCCGAGTTTCCGCTCCCCAGTCTCAGAGCAAAGCTAAGCTACAGAAGCAAGTGTCCAAACGAAAAGCCGAAAAGCTCACTCAACGAAAAGTGCGCAGACACACAGGATTAATTAGTGTAAAAGGAAAGAAAAGGAAGAGTATTTATACAGCGCTATTTATAATGCATGGTCTCAAAACGCACAGACATGGATCACACAGTTTACCTGCAAATTACACCATGCCGCTCCTTTCCTTCGCAAGCGTTTACCAGATGGCGCCACCCTAACTGAGGTAGCAGACATCCAATTGCAGCTTACTACTTATTTAACGACCCAGAACGGATAAAAGGCTGAGTTGGCCATATAAATGATCACCCGCCAGCAACAAGTCGAGCGCAGGTACATATAAAAAACTCACTTTTTGCCTGCCCAGCATCGCGATGCCGGGCAGATTTGTATTTCATAAATGGTTAAAACTGGCCAGTTTACAACGAAGTCTAAGGGCGACAGAGTCATAGCTCTAATATGGCAAATATCACTTTGGTAGAAGTCCACCTAGAACGTTAAGCACGTCCTTACCAGCGAAGTCATGTGACACTTGATGGTTCGGTTCTCTAATGGTATTGCTAGAATGGTCATTTATTCCGTGCTACAGTCACATTCACAGCAAATATTTTTGGCTACAATATCGGCGTGTATGATGACAGACTGATAGTTCACCCCGAAGGAGATGTTTTTACCCGCGCTACCTAGCATGAGTATTATCTGTCGTCGTGTGTCGGTCTGTCCGTCTGTGTGTATGTGTGTGTGTCTGTCTGTCTGTCCGTCACTCACCCGTATTGTCAAAACGGCTAAACATAGGATCACGCATCAACGCCACGTGATAGCCCAGGAACAATTTTTCTAACGCCAAGAGTTGTTGGTGGCGACGCCCCATTCTTTCTGAGATTTGCGCTGAAGGTGACCCACCCCCCTTTTTGAACACAACGACTTCGACCAATAGCCGCGCTGAGTGCATCAACCGTGAGAGCTAGCAAAAATGTTCAATTAGCACTAATAGGAAGTTGACCACGCGCTTTCCTACGAGCCATAGATGAACCGTGTACGTTACTTCTAAGTCCGCCAAAGGGTGGCACAAAACGCGATTTTGCTGTTTTGTCACTAATATTCAACTTCGGTCGATAGAAGTCTGCTACAAAGTTTCTTTGTGTGAAAACTTCCAGAATAAAGTTGTAGCTACATCATTCCCCTATCGAACGGTTTATATATAGATTGCGGGCGACGTCCCATTTATCTAAAATTTGCACTTAAAGTGACACACACCCCCCTTCAGAAAACGCCGATTTCGACAGATTTCGCGTAATAGTACCGCAGCGAATCTGATACCTGGCGAAAAAAGTTTAATTATCGCTAATAGGAAGTCTACAATTCGATTTCCGTCGTGCCATGGACAAACCCTGTGCGTTATCCCTAAGTCCCCCGAAGGGTGGCTCAAAAATAACATTTTTACATTTTGCGTTGCCTTTCATATCTTCGTTGCAGGTAATCGTATACACTTCAAATTTGGCACGCATGTCGATCGTAGCAGGCCCAACCCACGGATGACAAACTGTCCCTGAGATGGGCGTGGTCACTGTCACGTGACCTCTTTAACCTTTGGAAAATAAGCGATAATATCTCGAAAACGGTACAATAGTTTCATAGTTTCTACTAAATTCGAATAGGAAATCGTATGCGATCTATCGAATGGCTATGTTGCCGATGACCTTGGGTGACCCCTAACCACCTTAAACCACCTCAGTTTCTAGATGTTGCGTTGTTCTATGCATCTTCGTAATTGGCGATCGCAAAGACTTCAAATTTTATGTACCGGTTGAATGTGCAAGTCACATGCTACGGACGGCAAACCGCCCCTGATAAGCGCGTGGTCAGGCCATGTAAACCGTTAAAGAAATTTTGAAGCTCCATACATGTCTCTGAAACGGATAAACCTAAAGTCGTCAAATTTTGACACAAGTAAGCTGTATCAATTCTAGCAACAGGATGACATATTACCCACAAAAGGGGTGTGGTTATGGTCACGTGACTGTTTTAAAATTTTGCCGTTTGCCGTGATGCTGTGCGTCAGCCACAGTTGAGCTACTTGTCAAAATATCAGTAATGCGATTTCTCGTACAGCTGTGTGCGACCAGATTTCCTCACGGGGTCCCTCTGCGATTTGACAGAGCTGATTGGGCGACATATAAAAAACAGCCGCCCCGTTATTATCGCCGAATGTTCCGCCATGAATGCTGTTTTAATAACACGTTGAAATTGCGGAGTTTCTCTGTCGAAATGATGGAGTACTATGTCACTAGCATAGTCCTAAAGTGAAATATGTATTAGACAAAATGCACGTGTATAGTTGGACTCGATAATGGATTAGGCAGTATGTAGTAGGCGCGGTGGCGCACCGGGTAGAGCGTTGGACTTGCGATCAACAGGTCGAGGGTTCAAATCTTGCTCGGAGGCAAACGCTGCATAACAACATTGGGCAAGTTGTTCAGACCTATGTGACTCTGTCACCAAGCAGTATAACTCGGTACCGGCCAAGGGGCGGTGATGCTCTGCGGCTGGGAAGGTAACCGCAGGCCTGGCGGAAAGTAATGGCAGTCTACCGCCGGATGGATGACTTGCGGGCTGACTGCCTGTACACCGGGATCAGCTCCGGGCCCAACGCTTGGTAACGAGTATGGGAAGCCTTTACCTTTTTAGTTACATAATGTTTATGCAATCATGTTAGACCGGCTTGGCAATGTGGTAGCCTGTGGTACAGTGTAACAAACCTCAAACTTATTTCACGTAAAACAATTAAGCGTCGTGCGTAGTTCTAATACGATGAATAAACGACGCAGTTAAGAATGCGACATCTGTACCACGCGGTCATTAGTAGTTCCGTAATAGTCAGACGAAACATGGCAGAACTGCAGACACGACTGAAATACGTGTGACACGGCCGCATGGAGCAGAACGCGGGTTCGCCGTTTTGAGTTGCCCACAATTGATGGCCTTTTGCGGAAGTAAAACAACGATTATTTTATCTACCCACGCAGACGGCTGTGACGTTGGTAGAGCTTTCAGCGGCGTCCGCTTGTCTGGTTTTTTCCAACGCGGCATCTCAAAAACCGATCACAAAACACGACATAAAAATGTTCCGCCATTAGTCCCGGAACCCCATTTATGTCGGGGGTCAAAAAATCAAGGTTTCGACCCACAAAAACACAGCCGGCGTGTGTCGTGGCGCCGTTGTCACTTGTCAGTGCTAGCTTTAATCGTAGTTGCATTAGTACACCACTAGGGGTGCATCTCCAAATCGCGTCATCCAGTGATTTGCAGTGGCGGCATTTTGCCGCCTAATTTTGGTGGTCGATCGATGTTGATCGCTGCTTGAGTCTGTCTTTGAATCCGGACACTATTGATCTTAACGAAATGACCTTTGTTTTAGTTATTTAGCATGGTGGTTTATCCTGACCACGTTTAGATGAAGTTTCGGTTCGTCGGTCCAAGTCGCAGGTCAAAGTTTGCAGATCCTTTTTGATTGAAAAGTGAAAGTTAAATTATTAAATCCAGTCACGGCGAAGACCGGCAGTGGCTATAAAGCACGCCGAGAGCTAAACTGAAAAACCGAGCCAGTAAGTAAGTAACGGCCAGCTGAAAATTCACCGGTTGGC
>Ga0209780_1002715_pt1 | contig 12743 bp, 2 predicted proteins | sample WorMetexBAHAMAS2_FD_187384 | JGI IMG/M metagenome (GOLD analysis project Ga0209780, IMG submission 187384) | Marine gutless worms symbiont microbial communities from Max Planck institute for Marine Microbiology, Germany - Inanidrilus exumae... | ecosystem: Host-associated > Annelida > Digestive... | reverse complement strand
TAGAAATGCATATTATTATTATTATTATTATTATTATTATTATTATTATTATTATTATTATTATTATTAGGCCTATTAGGCCGCATCGCATACATGAAATGCTAGATGCGGCCTATTGTCACAGATGTCGCACGTAGCGTGGTCTTTGTGCCTGTTTGTCTGTTTCTGTGTGAGTGTGCGTGTGTTTGGAAGTTGCCAGGTGTGAAAACGTGCATGGGTGAACAATATGCGGAGACTAGAGTCGAGTGGCTGTAGGCCTACCCTTCCTAGCAAAAATGTCACTATTGAAAACAATGAAATGTGTTTGGGTATACGTATATGTCCAAAGATGCGTGCGTTATTGTTTGGACGAGTTTTGACACTGGAAATTAAGACGGTTGCCGATATTGTACAGGCATATACATTACCGCCTTTGATCGGAAGTGTGTGAAGCCGACACATACTGTCATCCGGTATGCACAGCATCGCCGTTGTCAATAGGTTAATTTGTCAACGCGAAGAAGATAAAACGCAGAAACACGTCTGTGATCAGCTACATCTATAGTCCGTTCTTGAATGTATAATAGATAAATTAGCCTAGCGTGCAGCAGTGCCGATTTTGCGGTGTTTTGTACTGGTTTGTGAATAATTAATGCAATTCGTCACAAACGGAAATAAATTACTGTTAATCGGCAGCTGCTTAACGCCTCTAGTGATTGTGACAGAACAGCCGCAGATAGCGAGCGCCTTTTTGCAGATTTCTGCGGACGAGAATCGCTGGCGAATCCAGCAGTTCTGAGAGGAAAAACGACACTGTTAGAACGGGCGAGTCAGACCCAAGAATTTTGAACATTGGTAGTATGAAGAGGCACCGAATGAAACTCGGAAAGATTACGTCAAGCTTTCAAAAATATTTGGAAAAATGCACATCAGTAGCTTTATGAATTTTAGTTTTACATTTTGTCACCCTGTTCCCTAACATTTTACCTATTTTTATTGCAAATTAACGTCATAAATTGACTGTGTGCATTTTGTGATCTATAAATAATAAATCATACATTTAAAATAAAATGGCCATCGATTTTTTTTCGATAACCGGACTGGCGGACTTAATAAACTTTATTAAAAACTAGGTTTCATCCGGTATCAGTTTTCACTGTGGTTCATTGACCATACGTTCAGAAAAGTCGCCATGGTTTTTCTGCATATGGTCCTGGAAAAAATAACCCATTTGAACGAAAACCATGGACCACAATAAAAATTCATTCTACGTATCCTAAAATAATTTATCTAATTTTATGTATTAAAATTTAAACATTCTCTACAGGAAGTTAAACGTGTTGTTGTATTTGTTGCGGTAATGTAAATGACGAAGATGGACATTTCATTAAATTAAATTAATTCTCTCCCTCGAGCTTTCTGAACGTACACCTGCCCAGCTACTTTCCGCAGTCATCTGACCCTCCAATCCCCTTAGCTCAAAGCAGAAAAAGAACAAGCAGTGAAATACGTAATTATGCAGGTCTAAATAGAGAACAGTGAACACAATTTAGCTCTGATTTTACTTTTTGTTTAGGCCCTACGTTATAGTGATTTTTTAAAATTTTATTCTTATCAGCTGTTTCACGTCAGTGAATAGCCTGTACTGTTCAAATTGCTCACGCACGCCAGTTAGACAAAAGGTGCGAATGCTAGCTATGTAACTGTTTTTACCTGCCCGGTTGCACCACTGAAGTACACATCTGGCGATGTCGATGCGCAGAGTTGTAATGAATGATGGAGCGCTTATGAAACCGGAGACCGCAGAAAACATGCGGTTGGCCAGTGAAATTGAGATCAAAGTGTAATGCATGATTGTTGCTGATAGGCTATACCACTCGGACAGCACTGAATTAACTGAATGCACTTGGCAAGCGTTTAATGCAGTTCAAAGTCCGTTTTATATCTGACTCAGTCGACGGCCACGACACAATGATGCAACAATGAACTGAGCAGTGAGTTATGATTGACGGCTGCGGTCGACAAGCGTCTGATCGTTTTAATTAGTCTTGTGTTAGGGCAACGAGATGTACTACCATACTGTCGGTATTACTACATTAACATACGGGGCATGATTACAAAATTGTCGGCTGTGGATTTAACAGTTGCGCATGTTAGCTAATTAATCCGTTGATTAAAATGTTATTAGCTGAACTGAACTGAACGCTGAACTTAGGGGAGCGGATTTTAATAAAAGAAAATGGTTTGGGCATATCCGATGCATGTTAGCGATCGTTCTCAAAGTTTTTTGGACGACGACGCACATTAAGCGTCTAGTGACTCTTTTCGACTTATAGCGCTATATAAATAAATGTATCTATCTATCTATCTATCTATCTATCTATCTATTATACGAAGTTAAGCAAGCACGTTATAAAGTCGTGCAAATTACAAGATAAAATACAGAAAGACTAAGAAAACAAATCGCGACGTATTCCGAATAATAAACTGATTACATGAAAATGTCGGTAGGCTAGGTTAAAAATCCTAGTTAGTTTTTTGTTTCAGCTAATTCCAATGGAAATCAATTGGATATTCATTTCTATTTTAAGTGCATGTTATTAGGGGATGTAATGTATATAGTGCATGTACTTAAGTAGGCCTACATGCACTTTAAAATAAATATCCAATGCTTGCTCAAATTCGTACTAAGCCCGGCTTCGTCGTCCAAAATACTTCAAGAACGATGACTAACATGCATCGGATATGTCTACACAATTTTCCTTTAAAATTATCATAGCTCCACAAAGTTCAGCGTCACTGAATCAAAAAGCGACAACAAACAAACTAGACGGGTTGCAGTGTATCTGGAGACACACTGCAATATAGGCTCGAAGAGAGAGTTTACCACCGGCGTACTCGACAGGTGACACAACTGTTTACTTATTTACTAACGCACAACCTTTTTAGTTCCTGCATTCGACGATACCTAGTGTCACGTGTCTGCAACTGAATAATGTCAGCGTTATCTGCCGTGTTACTTACTTTCAATTCAGCCTGCTTTTCTACAATATATTGCTCATTAGGCCGCACCAGCACTGCAGCGTATTATTTATTGGACAATATCGGACAACAGACGTTGCCGAAAATTAGGGTAGGCCCTAAGTCTCTTTTTGGTGTGCAGCGTACAGCCCAGGGAAAGACTGTGAATTAATTCTAACGTTAAAAGTAATAACTAGACATCCCGTAGGGGGACTATTTGGCCTAAGTTTTCGGCATTTGTAATCATTGCGGAGTTATGACGGTTACAAGACCTGCAAATTTTGTTAGCAATTTTTGCGTTTTTTTGTGGAAAACGACCCCTCAAACTGTCGCTACTGCGCGGATCGCGCCCAAAATCTGCAACGACCATCCCCCACATTTGGCTCACACTGTTCCACACTGGTGCGCAGCGTACAGCCCAGGGGAAAGACTTTGAATTGATTCTAACGCTAAAAGTAAAAACTATAGACATCCCGTAAGGAAACCATTTGGCCGTAAGTTTTCGGCATTTGTAATCATTGCGGAGTTATGATAACCTGAAGTCGCAAGACCTGCAAATTTTCTTGGCAATTTTTGCGTTCTGTAAAAACGACCCCTCTGAAACTGTTGCTGCAGCGCGGATCGCGCCCAAAATCTGCCAGGGCCACCCGCACATTTGGCTCACATCGTTCCAGGTCTGATCGAAATCGGTTCACTTTCGGTGGAGTGATTGCCGGACGCGTGAAGACCGCTTTTTGCCCCGTAGAGTATTTACATTATACGCTTTTCGAGCCTATAACTGGAAAACATAGGCAGTCGAATCGACATGCGCACCCACGTCAGCATAGGTCGTTGCAGCACACGTCACTAGCAACCGTGCGACGGAAGGCGTTGGTAATTATACATGAAAATTTATAAATATTGTTTACATTGTCGTGCCTTCTCCATAAAGACTCATGAGCATCCATCCGTGCGGAAGCAGCCAGTGAACTTCATTTTGACCGGAAGTGCCAGTATTATTGTGTCGACAGATCAACAAAATACAAAAGCAAACCCGGAAGCACGCTACGGTAACTCTCGCTAGGTGGCGCTAGACACCCGCCCACGCAGCAGTAATAAGCGACGCGGGCATTATTATTGGACAGTTTGCGCAATCAGCTGGTGCCCGCCAATACAATTGGCCGTCTGCACACTATCCGCCTGCATCATCAGCCGTCAACGTCATCTTCATCAATAGGGCTGCGCCGTATATGAGAATTTTCGTTATTCGAGTACTGTATTTGTCGAGTAAAATGTAAATGCAGGGACGCAACTACGGTTGTAAACTTGGGGATAAGGGTGAGTTCTGGGGGAGGTAACCCTCCCAGCCAACTTGGGGTGATGTCAATCTCATTAGTTTCCGGTGCACTAGTGTTGGATATGTTTTAAAGTCCTGTATAGTAAGTACGTAGTAGTAAGGTCTCGCTTCATTTGCTTGGATAAAATTAACACCAGGTATTATGTGGGGCCCCGTTTCGGTAAAGTATCCCGAAATGTTTTAAGACTATACTGATTACTGACTGACTGTATTTATTCGCCTCGTAAATACACAATATAACTGGTCAAATATAACAGAGGCAGGCTGCCAGAGAGGCACAAGTGCCTATAAATGCTAGCTGCCTATACAACGTAAATGGTATAATACAGGTGCACGAATGCACACAAAACACACAAAAAACAACTAATATACAAAACTAACGGGAGTGCATGTACATACAAAATCTAATTCTAAATAAATGACATAACACACAGTATAGGCTGCATTGAGATATTGATCTAAATTTAACGAAGGCATGTAACAACTTATGAACGATTTTCTAAATGCATTTTAATTTTTATTTTGAACAAATTAGTAAATTTTAAACATTTAAATTTTACTGATAAGTCATTCCACGTGCATAACGTTTTATTAGACAAGGTTTGTTTACCAAAACTGGTATGTACTCGATAAATATGCCAAATGTACTAAACTAGTGTGCATGTTAAGCAGTGTGGATGCTATTTGCTCTCAAAAGTTGGGGACCAATATTGCGGTGGGTGCAATGGCCTAATTTTGGGGAGCATGTACATTCGAAATATGCATCACGAAAATCCATATGTAGATTGACAGTGACGTAATTTCTTCAATTTTATCTACGCCAGCTGCTCTGGCGGCCATGATGTAGGGCAAGGAAATGTCAACATTTAGCAGCACTAAACAGTCAGATCGCTGAGATGGCGCTAGCGCTAAGCGTTTCTTAAACCTATCGATTTAAATTTGTTTAAATAACGTGTCATATCTAAGATCTTCACCGGTTAACTTCTCAAAGTACGACAACTTGCCCTACAACATAGAGATCGTATATCACTGTGACGTCACTTCATCCTATCTATTCACTACATAACGACAGACATAAGAAAACATAAAAACTTAATTAAATTTCATCTAATTTACATATAAGCAAAAGTAACAATGTGCACAATTTATAGGGCCTACCGAGTATTCGACGTACGATGAATTTCTGGGAGTCGAGTTAGACGTGCATTCGATTACTTTGGTATATCTCTATACGACTCGCCAGTGTCGTACGTCACTCGTCTGGTGGCAGGCCTTCAGCCGCAACAGTGCAGCCGTATCTCGTCACGCGTAAACAAAGTATATTATCTTCTTTCGCTTTCGATTTTCCGTCGTCGGTTGCTGCGTGACACGATATTTTCCAAAATAATGTCGTTCAAATTATTTAATTATGACTATTACCGAGAATCAGTACTCGACAATAAACGATTATACCGCTAGTCGTTTTGAACGGGAACAAAAAAACGGTTTTCCGCTGTCGTTACCTCTCTGCAGCGCTCAGTTGGCACATGGCGTGACTCATTACGAAACCGGGCTTAGCTCGACAATTATAAATTGCAGGCCATGAATTCGTACCACTTCATTTTGGTCTATAATTCTCACGTTTGTTTGTGGATGTTTACATTTTTACCGCGCGACGCTATGCTAGCTCGGTATATGCTGTCGTCGTGTGTCTGTCCGTCCGTCCGTCTGTCCGTCCGTCACACGCCGGTATTGTATCAAAACAGCTGAACATAAGATCACGCAAATGTGGAATTCTAGTTGTCTGTTATGAAAGATTTCCGCAAAGTTCCAACGGGCTCTCCCCAACGAGGGCGCCAAATAGAAGTGGGGTAGGTTCAAATCTGCGATTTTAGACCAATATCTCGCTATATCTCACAAACGGTACAAGATAGGGATATATGTAGTTACTATGGAACGTTAATAGGAACTCGTATGCGCTCTATCGAATGGAGCTGTTTCCAGTGACCTCGAGTGTACAATAACTACCCCCAAACCACCCCATTTTCGACACGTTGTATCGCCTTTGTAAATCTTCGTAGTCAATGGAGATAAAGACTACTCATTTAGTAGATAGGTTGATTGTAGCAAGTGCTAGCTGCGGATGACAAACTATCCCTGAACGGGGCGTGATCAGGCCATATGAACCATTTAAATTTTGGCGGGCACCAACCATACATCTGGAACGGCTGGAGTTAGAGTGGTCAAATTATGCGTGCATTTACGCTATGTCAAGTCACGGCATAAAAATGGCGAATCACCCTTAAAGGCGTGGTCATGGTCATGTGGCCGGCCCGCTTCAAATTTTGACGCCCCCAGTGATATCTCTGGAATGGCTGAAGACAGTAGGGGCCTATCGTCAAATTTTGCACGCGGATAGGCTCTATCATATCCCAGCTTACGAATGACAAACCACCCCTAAAAGAGGCGTGGTTAGGATCACGTGACCAATTTTTCGTTTCGACGCCCCAATCATAACTCCGTAACCACTGTAACGAGAGGTGCCAAATTTTGTAAGCAGGTAGGCTACATCCAGCGATGACAGACTACGCCCTAATGGGCGTGGTCAGGTCACGTGACCCGTCTTTGCCCCAATCATATCTTTGGAATTAGTGAAGCTAGGCACTTCAAATGTTCCGTGCTGATTGATACAGAGCAGTACTAGTGCATGCATGTGATATTACCCAGAACGGGATGTGTTCAGAGTCACGTGACCTCTTAAATTTTGGAAAATAAGTGATAATATCTCGTAAACTGTGCAAAATAGAGACACGGTTGCAATAGAACACTGATAGGAAATCGCATGTGGTTTAGGCGTATCGAATGGCACCATTGTCAATGCCCTTGAATGACTTTGAAGGTCACAATTTGCTGTTTGAAACGTTTCTAATTTCCATGCTTCGTGATACATAGGCCTATCACAGCGCGTCGCTCGTTGCGCGGTTTCTTTGCGGTATAGCTGAGCTTCATTGTTTGTGCCAGTAAAAACAGAAATGAAGTCTATACATGTGCAGACGTGTTATAAAATTTTCAACTTCACTTTAACTGTGTCTACCTATAGTGTAGAACTTTAAGAACACCGAGTTATCGTTTACGTACTGATGCTGCTCTATTCGTGAGAGATACTGCTTACTAGGCTTATCGGGTTTCGGGTGTAGTCAATTTTCAAGGATATTTCTATAGCTTCCCCTGGGAAGGCTAGATAATTACACTTTGCAATTGCATGTACAGCGGTATTCAGAGCGTCCGATCCGGCTCAACTCGTGTTGAGTCGGATCGGGCGCTCTGAACACGGCTTACGTTCTGTGCCCACCCAGTACCGGCTCCAGGGTCTAGCGAGTAGTGGTGGGCAAAGAGAGAAGAGAGTTAGTTTGGGGGAGGGGCACATAGCGAGCGATACATTAGAAAAAAACCCTGGCCACAGCCCCGCCTAGGGGGCTTTTTTTGTGGGGCCGGGCCACAAGAAGACTATAAGGTGCCAACAAGAATACGATACGATACGATATATTTAGGCCTACGTGCGCTCAAAAGCGGACAAAATGGCCAGCTTAGTCAAGCGGACGGCACAGAAACAATAAATTAAGGAAGAACTAAAAAGAAAAACCGATTAGCTTAGACGAAACGATGCAGGAGACTATAAGGTGTCCCGAAATATATCATAAACCCAAATACACGAAGTCCTTCCCCCAAAAAACGCACCAAACGATTGATAAAACTCAGTCTAACATGCGAATCAACCGACCACGGGGTTACCGACAGTGCGCTTATATAGTTTCAGCTTTTCCACTTTGAGCTAACATTACCAGTTTCGTCGTGCAGGTGCGTGCGACACGGTGAGCAGACACTTTCCAGCGTATAGCGGCAAAAGCTGGAAAAAGCTAGGTTTTAAAATTAGTTTTTTTAGGTTTTTATGTTTTTTAGGTTTTTAATTTTTTTAGGTTTTTAGTTTTTGTAGCTTTTTAGTTTTCTTTTTCTACGAAGACTGCTGAAGCCAAACACGAAAGTGTGACCCAAAAGCATCTGAAATCTGCATCCCATAGGACCCATACAGTAGTGTACACAGTATGCTCTTTTCCTATCATGGATTACAGAATACAACAGATAAGATAAGGTCTATCTAAACATCGTATCCTACTAAAGACAAAATAAGTCACCGAAGGAAAATGAAGGAAATGAAGCATAAATCTCACAAATCACAATACAAATTCGAATAATATGAGATGTAAATGATTAATGTAATTCGTTAATTTAAGTAAATTAAAATATAATAATAACATTAAAAACCCAAAAACCTAAATTGGTTTTTAAGTTAAAAAAAATAACGCAACAACCTAGGTTTTTAAAACCCAATTCTACAGCCGTGATAGCGGCGTCACGACACTCAAAGAAACCCGCGTAGCCGCCCTCGCAATGACACAGCGAAGGCGACGCCGCGTTTCGTTATTGAAACAACTTCTGTCTGTCTGCCAGATTAGAAGTGAACATGATCGCAGACGCCAAGACGGTCGTTGGCGCAAACTGCGGCGCCTCTGCATCCTCGGACTTCGGGGCGCTTTAAAAATATACACTAATGTTTCATGGAGGCAATGCTAACAAACTCTAGAAAATTATGTCTTATATGACGCGGCTATAATAAATTTAATTTATCAGAAGACGTAACAGCCTGTTTTGTCACGTATCCAGGCTTGGGAAAGACATCCCTGCTGCACGTCAAGCTGTTCTGCGCCATTCGGAGTTGCAGATCGACATCTGTTTTGGACGTCTGTCTGACTACCTCACCTGGAAACGTCCACCAGGTCGCCCAAGAAGCAAGTGGCTGGATCAGATTCGTTCTGACAATAATCTGCTGATCTATGGAGATGTGCTATCCGTCGAGGTCACTCTGGGCTGACGCGACGGTCCCATGCAGCCGACGACGACGACGACGACGACGGACAAATCAATTTCAATACAACTCGACTAACACCAAATCACTACATGTTAGGTCTATATTGTAGGTCAACTCAGCCTTGCATCCCTCCGGGGTCGCTAAATCGAGTACCTGCTTCGTCTGGGGATAAAGGCGGGATTCTCACCTCTGTCGGGTGGCAGGTAACACTGTGTGATCCCATGCAGATGGCATGTGAGTTTCCCGTAGTGGTGAAGAGCTAAGTTGATGCTAAACTGCTATACACTGTTTACTTTTACTTACTGCGTCACGTTCCGGGAAACGTCTTTCCGGGAAAGTGGCATTCCGGAAAACGTCCGTAAACCGTTATACGATAGTCCTACATGCGTAGGCCACCTGCTTTGTGGTAGCATTCGCGGCGCATAATAGATTGCCGACTTCAAGCGCAGGGCGCCCTGATACCAAGAAGACTATAAGGCAATCACTTCCGCCGGAAGTTGATCAGAGAGGTTCTCGCTTTCGTTATATGACACGATTTAACGCCGTGAGTGATCTATTATCCCAGCAGCTGAAGCTTGCGGGCCACCAGGCGCCTCTGATGATGATCGGCCTCAAGCCATTGTTACGCAACGCGCTGCAGCATCACGTTTCGCCGAATTGCGCGAGTCGCTTGCATGCATTATTGATATCTGCCCGCCGGCGACGTTAACCGTTTCAGCGCCGTGGGTGTTAAAAGTTCTGATCAACAACGACCAAAACGTTTCGACCGCATTTCAGCCACAAGCTCCTTTTTAGTTGGCCGTTTTATCTGAACCATTTGTGCCACATCCAAGATAAAAACCTTTACTTCAACGGCCAGAGTATCGATTTTTGACCACCAACTTAGTGACGAGTAACTAATCAGTTAGCAACCACTCTAACTGCTTCGTCTAATTCAAATTAAATACACTAGTTATATGCATAATTAGACAACGATGATTCTCGACGATATTTATATTTGTATTTGTATTTTTATTTTTATTGATATTCCGTGTTGTTTGTAACTAGTAAAATTATCAAGTCGAACCTAATTGCAAGCTAATTAATTACTTACGCAGCAATGCAAAAAAATATAAATTGTAATTATAATTAAGTTTATTCAACTAATGCGAATTGTGATAAATTACCTGAAAAATCGCCACGAGCTGTTGCTAGCGCATTAGAGGGTCACACGACTCCGCAGGCCACCATCAGCCGGCGAGTTATCAGCCCTATACGTAGCGAGCGATATACTCTGGCTCCGTTTATTAATCGCTGCTTTTATCTTTTGCTTTTTTTACTTCGTCGATGACCATCACTACGTCAGCGCGACAAATGCGGGTAATTGAGATAAGTGTCGGATTATAATCTCGGCGGTGCTATTGTCTATAAGTAGTGGACAACATGACACTTACGCCACTTATGGTAATCTTTATTCACCATTATTATAATGGCAGCACAGGAACAATAAAGGAACAAACAAAAGAAAAACTTAACTAAACCTTAACTATATTAGGGGCCTACATAGCATACACAAGGCTATTATTACAAGAGGCTGTTAAACTCCTCAGTGGCCTTAGTGACAAAAATTCTGCAAATAATATTACGTGAATAAATATATTTACTCCAGAAGTTTTTCTTCCTCATAGACAGGCTCTCAGCCAGAGGCTGGCAGTTGAATACAGTCTTGTCCTGCAGTTATCTATGACATACTGAGACTTTGTACTGAATATTTTACTAAAGGCATTGTTTATTCATTGTTTATTATTTATTTAGGTGGCGGCGTGGCATAGTGGTAGCGTCGTTGGTCTCGATCAACGAAGTTAACCTACACTGAGCCCGGTTAGTACTGGGATGGGTGACCGTGTCCGAGTTCGACTCCCGGAGGCGGCACTTTATTTCGGTATGTAACCAACCACCCAGGTCGACTCAGCCTTCTACCCTCCGTGGGACGGTAAAATAAGTACCAGCCAAAGGGCGGTGATGTTCTGCGGCTGGGGAGTAAAGGCAGGCATAGTGTAATTTGCAGGTAAAGCTGTGTGATCCATGTCTGAGCGCATTTGAGGCGCTTTGCGCTATACAAATCGACGTATACTTTACTTATTGCAAAGTCAAGAGATTTCAATTTTCAAAACCAACGTCTAGGCCTCCAGCTTATGCGTGTACGACAGGCAGTTCAACTGCAATAAAATTAGCTCTGAGAATGCACCAAAACGTGCCATTTTGAGCTCAAAAATTAAAAAAATCTGGAGGCATAGCCCCTCCACAAATCGCTCCCCGGTGGGGAGGGGGCACCCCCGGGATTTGTTTAAGTGTGGCCTAGTTCGGAAAATATGTGGGCGCCCTTCCCTTTCTTTGCCCAGTTGCCCTACTGCGTTCGCACACAAAGTTGTCATACCCGTGCTACCGCAAGCCGGTAAAAGTTTCCTGGTATAGTTTGAGACGCTTACCGGACACTTCGGCACCAAGACATTTCGGCACCAGGACAGTTCGGCACCAGTACAGAATGGTGCCGAATTGTCTCGAGACAATTCGGCACCAGATTTTTACTGGTGCCGAACTGTCCGGACACTTCGGCACCATTGCCGAAATACCTCGAGACACTTCGGCACCATCCGTCAAAAATACATATGGGCTATTGTTTCGTCAGAATAGGCCTATTATTAGTACTATATGCCGAGATTTGCCGATCCAAAATCAATGAAACCTATCAGGAGATGAGATAGCGAACGTTAACGTGACGACATTGTATACGCACTATATAATAAACCAACAATAAAGTTCACTTCGCTTATGGAAAGCACACATGTTCATAGGTGTCAATTACCGACTCGCGTATACACCTAAATAACACCACAGGTTCGTCACAAGGCATGTCACCGTGTGAGTAGGGCGCACGAACGTTACAGACGACAGACAGACGTACGGACGACGACATATAGCGAAGTTTCTTGGTGCCGAACTGTCCTGGTGCCGAAGTGACTTGGTGCCGAAGTGTCCTGCTACCGTTTGAGACCAGGCTTTCTGCAATTTTCTGGAACCCTGGACACTGTGGAAATCTGGCAGGATAGGGTGTGTAGGGGATGGGGCCAACCGTCAACGTGTATTAGGGTTCAGGTTAGGGTCAGAATTCGTTAGACTTAGAGACAGGATCAGGAAATGGAGATATGGTGGCCCCTGTTCGGCTGAACATGCTAATCTTGCCTAAATCCGCCTCTGAGCCGGATGTCCTTGCTGTCACAGAAATCAACTGCGTCAAAGCTGAATAAATATTCTATCCTTCTAGGTCAATCTCATGGCAGGTCGACTCAGCCTTCTACCCTCCTTTGGGGCGGTAAAATGAGTACCAGCCAATAGGCGGTAATGCTCTACGGTTGGGAAGGCAACCGCAGGTCTGGCGGAAAGTAATGGCATCCTACCGCCGGGTGGATGACTGTACACCGGGATCAGCTCCGGGCCGAACGCTCGGTAACGAGTAATGGA
>Ga0209780_1002714_pt1 | contig 12744 bp, 9 predicted proteins | sample WorMetexBAHAMAS2_FD_187384 | JGI IMG/M metagenome (GOLD analysis project Ga0209780, IMG submission 187384) | Marine gutless worms symbiont microbial communities from Max Planck institute for Marine Microbiology, Germany - Inanidrilus exumae... | ecosystem: Host-associated > Annelida > Digestive... | reverse complement strand
TCACACACTGTTTTACTTGTCACACACACACACACACACACACGTTTATCGAGGAATGTAATGAGCCATCCTGCATTTACTCTCCAGCCACAGCGCATCACCGCACTTTTGCTGGTACTCATCTCCCGTTGGCCTGAGTGACTTATTACTACCGAGATGGTATGCCCGCCGAAGACGGTTATTCATCCCAGTACCAACCGACCGATGGTGCGGCGGCCGGAGATCAAACAACTATTGAGTCGCAAGTCCGACGCCCTACCACTGGACTACGGTATATGCATAACCCAGACTTATTAGGAAATCATATGTGCCTATCGAATGGCACCGATGCCAATGATTTTGAATGACCTTGATGCTCATTTTAACGGTTCGAAACCTTTCTGTCTCACATAACTCGGAAAATATAGCACGTATTATTATCTAAGATAATTTTACACATGAATCGGAAAACGTACTTGGCCTGTAATTTCAACTGTCATGTCGACACTGAAGAACATATCAAGATCGCAGCCAGTCATGTACACTGTGAAAGTGGTAATATATCGGAAATGGTGCAAGATGGAGACGTTGTTACTACAGACCACTAATAGGAAGCATTATATGGCCTATCGAATCGCGTCATTTCCGATGACCTTGAGTGACCTTCAAGGTCACCTATTGCAATCCATTACAAATGGGATTTTTTTCGTACAGTTGTTTAGCGGTTGACAAGATTTTAACTGAAGTAGCGCGTCGCGCGGTTCCTGTGCGATAGCTGAGCTTCTTGTTAACTGGTCTGTGCTATATGCTGATCACAGCTAGGCCGGATCCCATAAAGTTGTCACTGAGAAAAATCGTTTACATTTGTTTTTTGGTACAATTTTTGTATCGCTGATGAGTTAATGCTGTCTGCTGCGAGGCTGAATTAGTCAGGCAAGATTCTGTAATACCGTTCATACCTGACCAGGTGTACTTTTAGCTGATTAAGGTTATCGGCATTTCTGTTCTCTTTCTCTGCAGAATGTCGCTATAAAACTGCCAAGCAATCGTATTTCATTAAATCGACCGCCAGCCACGCAGCGACAGAAGATTATATATAATTCAGATTCATTGCTGTGAGTGACTCTTTCCTGATGAAACGTATAAAATTTGAAGCAGGATCAAGTCTACAATTAGCTAGTTTGGCACATCACGCCTGACGAAAATTTCGGTCGAAACGACGACGCAGAACGTCTGCAGAACGTCCACAGACTGATGAGAGCTTTGATCGAATCCACAAATTTTTGCGCCTACTCGAATTGCTAAAAACCAGCCCGAAGGATGTCTTGAGATCATCTTACTCGAGATTTTACAATAAACCGAGATTAGAGATCAGAGGTACGAGTAAACGTCGTACTCCGGACGTGTGGTGGAAGATGTGGTGAGATTTGAAAGAGAAACTGAACATTTCAACTCCGTATTCAACGCACACGTCTCCATGCAGTTAATGCGCTTATTCGCTGGCGTAGAATGTCGGACATGAAGCCTGTTCTGTGATACGTGACGTACGATTGTCGATAGATTTTGCTAAGTAGTTAATCCCCCGCTAAGCCCAGTCCGGCTTCCTGCATTGGAAATTAATACGGATGAATCGAAACTGTTGCGAAGCATTAGTGCTGTAGTGGGTCGCTGGTTAGACTAATCGTCCAGCTGTCTCTTGTAATATAATCGCACGCGCCACTGCACAGCACGATGTCCGTCTGTCTGTCTGTCTGTCTGTCGATGTCCATCTCTCACTGCTGTTACTGTATACAAACGGCTGAACGGAGCGAGTTGATTTTTGGCATCGAGCGTATGCGCGTATCTTACGTGTGTTTTAAGGGAATTTTTTGAAATGTCCACAAATAAGGGTACTTTCGTATCATCTGGAACTAAACTTAGCCGCTTTTTCAGCTTCTCGTAACACCCACGTACAGATTTGTCAACTTAGTTCCATTGTCACAAGACAAATTGATGATACTAAGCGCCATCTTTCGTTTAAAACACGTCGTCCGTAACCCGGAACGTCGCATAAGCTCCGTCTGCGGCTGGAAAGCTAACCTTAAGTCTCGCAAAATACTGGCCATGCATTGCCAGCAGTTTTTGTACCAACAGAGGAGCATCCTGTCTACACTTCTGTATGAAGTATGGTATTTTTTACCTTTTTACCACACGACGCGCATGCATAGCGCGATATTTGCTATGGCTTGATGTCTGTCTGTCTGTCTGTATGTCTGTTACAAGCCGGTACTTAGCCGATTTTTCTGCCTTTTTTGCCACGACACGTCGGACGTCGCACGTGTTGTCTACTTAGTTCAGCCGACGACCGTCGCCAATTCGTCAGACTGATCGTCCACCTTTGTTTACAACACGATGGGTACGGGTCGCGTGGGTTCGTTCATCTGCGACAGCAGAGACTTGTCTTTTCGATCAGTGTGTGTGTGTGTGTGTGTGTGTGTGTCTGCCAAACTGCAAGTCATCATCCTCTCTAAAAACTGATCGCTCCTTCCGTTATGCTGCACCTTGTCTCTGGAATCAGCTCCCTTCGTCTCTTCGTCAACCTTATTCCGGTGCCAGTTCTTCCATTTCCTTCTCACCTATTCCTTCAACCATCACTTCTTCCTCTTCTGATTCACCACTCTGTACATCTATCACTCCCTCTGTCTTTCATTCCTGGCTTAAAACCTACCTCTTTCACAAATCCGACCCCCCTTCCCCCGTAGTTTCACTTCTTCCTTCCGGACTGCCTCCACAGACCTTTGCCTGGACCGTTTCTTCTGAGCTACTCGGCTTTTATTTTTTCCTTATTTTTCCGTTTCTGGGCCGTGCGCTAGATTAAGCTGGCTATGCCGTCAGCTTTTGAGCGCACGTTAATCTACCCTATCGTATCGTATCGTATCGTAAGTGCGACCGCGTCGCTCGCGTGCATGGGTTGGCGGTGATTCGTCGACCCGCGGCCGCGACGACAGCGCCTCTGATGACGATTGATGCGCCGACTGTCCGGCTGTGGTCAGCGCGTGGTCATTGTGTCCAGTCGCCCACGCCGTGTCGATTGATCCGTCGTCGACGCCGTGCTTTATTGTCGGCGGCGTTCGACGTCGCGTGACGCTTACAACGTACGCCCGACTCCGCTGTAAAGATTCGTTCAGACCGGATGCGCTGCGTTGCGTTGCGTGTGGCGTTTGCGGCAAAAACGACGCAATATGCCGCACGATGCCGCACCGCAGTGCACCGCATCCGGATTGAACGAACCGTAAAGTAGCGTTCTCACAGCGGCCATAACGTGAAAGATACGCGCGCGTACGTACGTATCGTGCACGTTACGTACATCATAACGTGCATGTTACGGCCGTCGACGGCGTGCTCAGTGCTAGATTTTTGAGACCGTCCCCCGCGTTCGCACACGTTCGATCGCGGTCGACCGCCGTCGACGGCCGTAACATGCACGTTATGAAGTTCGTAACGTGCACGTTACGTACGTACGCGCGCGTTACGTACGTATCGTGCACGTTACGTCCGCAGTGAGAACGCTACTTAAGTGTGCGTCGCGCGGCCACGTTGGACACAGCTCTACATTATCCGTCGCTAATCCGTTCCCGACACTAATCGCCGAAGGTCGTTCATTGTAGACGACGTTGACGTCAGTGCTGCATGTCAGCCCAAGTCCTAATCGTGCAACGGGTCGTTTATATCACCACACCAAAACAAGAGCAAGAAAATACGATTTCGCATGACAGCGGGGTCATTGCGTGAGCGCTTTGTGGCAAGGATTAAACACAATTAGTCTCCGTCCGACATCGATCCGTAGCTTAGTTATCAGCCAGCGCCTGTAACCGACTAGCTCACTGTACCAGAAGTCATACCTGGTAACGCACGCAGAACTCGCATTTCGTCCGTAGGGGTGACCGAAACCATCGTCAGTACTCAATTCGCCTCCTACCCACGGAAGGATGGCCAGGCTGAGTTGGCCTGGGTGGATGGTTTAAATACCAAGACGAAGTAGGTCTTCCGATACAGCCAAGACATCGACTCACTGTCGGTGATACGGCAACGCAGCTGAGTCACTGCTGCATGATCTAACTAGAAGGGCGTTCAGTAGAGCGCATACCGCCCCCACCGATCTTAACCTTTGACCTCTACCTTCCAAAATTTAATCACCTTGTCTCCTGTGGCCAAGGGTATGACTGACCAAGTTTGGTGACAGTCGGACTTGAATTGGCGCCAGGAAGTTGTTCACACACATATATATCTACCTAGATACCGACGTCGGCGAAAACATAACTTCCCGTCACCTTCGGTGGGGAGTAGTTACCCTCCAATCTTATAATGACGGCTGAGCTCCAGGTAGTAGCAGCAAAAGGGTGTTCGCGTCTGCATCTGTAATCATGTATGCAGACATTGTTTGGTTTCGTTCGCTATTGTGTGACTGAAAATAAGACGTGCCACGATGTTTCTGATTGTGCGTGTACATTGTTGTAGCTAGCATGTACAATTAGCTTTTAGAATGTCGCGAGGAAGAGCGTCTCTGTATCTTCGGACTTTATAGGCGCTATATAAATTGTTATTATTATTATAATCGTTATTATTAGAATCCGATATGGCAGTACTTTCAGAAATTAGACAACGACCATTGCTATTGTTTACACTCTATTATATTACATCGTGACGGACACTTTCGGTTTCGGTTTCGGCGTCCGGCCGAAAGTCGCAATTCACTTAGGTGATTTTCCCATTTCGGCCGAATGTGAAATGTCCGCTTTGTAATGAACTAACTCGTTAGTGATTGATGTTGTTGGCGGCCGATGCAGGTCTTCAGGTTGTGCTGAATTCGATTCTCAAAGCTATGGTGCCTTTGTTTCACATCGCGTTGCTCGTCATCTTCGTCATCATCATCTACGCCATCATCGGTCTGGAGCTGTTCTCCGGCAGTCTTCACAAGACCTGCTGGATCAACGGCACACGTGCGTACCGTCGCGTAACTTACATACTGCCAACAAATAGTCGAAGAATTTTGACGTAAGGCCGCATCGCACGAGGACGAATTTTGGCGATCCTGCAGAATAGCGGCCCCGGTTGTATGTCACATAGAATTCTATTGGGAAAACAGGCGAAATTTTCCATGAGTCTCCTTGGAATTTCGTGTGAAATACTCCGTGAAATTTTCATGCAAAGTGGGCAAAAACGTGAAAACTCCATGGTGACGTCATGGGATTCCATGGAGTCTCCATGGAAATTCCATGGAGTAATTTTACGTGGAATCCCATAGAGTGTCCATGGAAAATTTCACATGGCTTTCCCCAATGGAATTCCATGGCGGTATACAACCGAAGCCGCTCTTCTTCATGATCGCCCAGATTTTTCACGAGGGACAATGTAATGCGACACCCACCAGTCGGGAGCATTGCCGTCGGCTGCAGCAGTCGCGCTGTCAGCTTTGTCGAGGAGGATGACTAGCTTAGTTTTATACAGCTTAATTTTTGTCATCCATTGAGGTTAATGATACCGATGGTCAAAAATAATACGTAATAATAATAATTTTATTCCAACATAATATTTCTATTGCGATCCAACGCTTCAGCTCAATGCTTTTGCACAATACTTTGACAGTCGACGCTTCGAACCGATAGGCTTCCAGCATTTTTACCGCGCGACACTATGCTAGCACGCATAGTGCGACCGTGCGTTAGGTCTAATAATAAATATGCGTATTATACGTATTTTACGTCCAATAATAAAATACGCGTATAATGAGTTAAAATACGTTGACTGTAATTTTTTGAGTAACCAGGCAGTGATGTGGGTGTGTCATACTTTTACTCTGATAAATCAAAGTTGTCAAACACACTAAACAGCAATAAGTGCAAAGACTGAACGTTATACATACATAGCCCTTAACAGTTACAACCATGATATTTCTACATCCACGGCTGGCTTTGCCATATACTTGAAAACAGCTTACAATTACATTAACTAACTTATACGGTACTTATGTGTCAAACGTGTTTATAAATGATAAACTGAGTCAAACGTATTTCAACGTATTTTAAAGCCATTTTCCGTATGCGTATTATACGTATTTTGCCGTCAGAAATAGCATACGCATTATACGTACGGTCGCACTAGCACGATATATGCTGTCGTCGTCTGTCTGTCTATCTGTCTGTTTGTCTGTCTGTATGTCTGTCTGTCTGTCACAAGCCGGCACTGTACCAAAATGGCTAAATGCAGGATCACGCTAACAATGCCATACGATAGCCAAGGGAATTTAGATCTCGGCAAAATTACTACGGGGTCACCCCAATGGGGGCGCCAAATAGAGGTGGTGTAGGTTCAAATCGGCGATTTTCGACCAATATCTCGCTATATCTCAAAAACGGTGCAAGATAGGGACAAAGTTACTATGGAACGCTAATAGGATCTCGTGTGTCCTCTATCGATTGGTGTTATTTCCGGAGACTTTGAGTGACCCTAACTATTCCAAACCACCCCATTTTCGACATTTTGTTTCGCCTTGTTTCGTTGTGAGTAGAGTTAGAAACTTCGAATTTCGTAGGTAGGTTGACGGTAGCAAGTGCTAGCCCAGGGATGGCAAACCATCCCCGAAGGGTGCGTGGTTAGATCAAGTCAACCATTTAAATTTTGTTGGGCTCCAACCATATCTCTGGAACGGCTGATCGTCTTAGGCGCTGTCAACTTAGTTCGCCGGTGAGTGTCATAAACTTCTGATGGTTGTCGGACAACTGTTGATCACACCCACCGTCGAGATCTGTATTCGGCAGCCAAGCCGAGTAAAATATAGTTTGATTACCATATGATGCGATACGGAATATTTGAGCCTCTGCGTCTCGCGGGTCTGTCAGCGGCAGCGGAGTCTCTTGTTATTTTTTGTCTTCTGTTTTCAGACATGGGGACTTATACACCTGAGGGCATGTATAATATATAATTGGCGACGGCGTGCGTGCAGTCGAGATGGCGAAAGAGCCGGCTGGACCGTGCGGTAAAGGCTACCAGTGTCTGGACGGCCAGGTGTGTGAGTTCTACTGGGAGGGTCCGAACTTCGGCATCACCAACTTCGACAACTTCGGGCTGGCCATGCTGACCGTGTTTCAGTGCGTCACGCTCGAGGGCTGGACTGACGTCATGTATGACGTAAGTAAGTCACAGTCACCATCAGCGATAGTACACCGTGGGCCAAAAACGTGCCACTTAATTTTTCACTAACTCTGTTATGTCTTGGTGGATTGTATATAGCCTATTCATTTCAGTTCAGTTTAGTTCGGAAATTTGGTGTTCGCGCGCTCTTATAGCCGGCGGCCGTCACGAGCGCACCTGGTCACGAAGATAGCACAGCGAAAATAGAATGTCTTACAGCTTTCGACGGAAACAATTTAGCGACAGTTTAGTGTTGTGGACAGAGGTCGAAATCCCGTTCCAGATGACTGGTCCGTAGACAGCAAAGCAGAGGCATCAGGCAGAGTTGAAATCGAGTGACCTGGGTGGCTGTTTACATACCGAGGTGGTATGCCTGCCCGAAGACGGTCACCCATCCCAGAACCAAGCGACCGATAGTGCGGCGGTCGGGGATCAAACCCATGACCATTGAGTCGCAAGTCCGACGCCTCAATCACTAAACTACCGAGCCATGGAAGGATTGGTGAGTTTGTGAGTTTATGGTCGAAATATTGAAGGCGTGTGAGGGGATAGGGAATGGAATACATAAGTAAGTAAAAGTAAAGTGACTTTATATAGCGCATTATTGTGACACTTCTAATGCGCTGTATGCATTAGTAACGTGCGAATAAAAACGTCTTTAAGTGCTTCCTGAATGTGTCCCTGCCGACTGCCGGATCCCTCACATCGCCAGAGTGTCCTAACGTCAAAACTAAAAATGGTCGGTTAGCCAGCCTGGCGTCGAATCCCTGAATTAGTGTAGCTGTTTTGGGAACAGTGAGCTAAAGTGGGTTACATTTTAGAAGGCCTGGGTTGGCCATCCCGGTGTGAGACTCTAGACACGCCACTGTGATGAAGTAGCCTACTTACTGTTGGTGTGGTGTGGTCAGATCAATGACGTGCACGGCTACGGTTGGCCGTGGATTTACTTCGTCAGCCTCATTATCATCGGCTCGTTCTTCGTGCTCAACCTCGTCCTGGGTGTTCTCAGCGGGTCAGTCAGTCACTCAGCCTACCACTTCACTTTAGCCACATAGACGGCGTGCTAGATCCACTTTTACCCGACATTTCGCTGACTTCCGGTGACATTGTGGTTTAACGATCTGTCGATAAAATGAATAAAAGTAAAGGCGGTATTCTGTTATTTTTGGTTGTAACCACAGACATTTATGCTAAACAAAAAGCAACTTTTTCATTTTCATACAAATGAAATAGCAGGTTAACTGAATTTGATTATTTTATAGTAGGCCTATCACTAAATTAATTAATACGTGAAATAAAACACTGATGTTTAGTTTGGAGTACAATTTCGGTTAAAACATTATCAGATGACGTTATGACGTTTCGTTGCTCCTGCCTTTGGCTCTGTCGCAATGCAGGGTTGAAAATATATCAGAGAAATGTAATAACAGAAGAATAATGAACATAGAAAAAAGTTTCCTTTCCGATGTGCGGTTCCGACAGACTGCAGTGCTAGACGCCACTTTGCTTCAGTGACGTTAACCCTTTTTGTTTATATTACGCTATTTTGTTTTGAAAAGGGTCAGCGAGCCCTTTCCCACTATCTAGGTGCTCTGAAAGTGCGGTAAGCCGCCTGCGGGTTCCGGGATGTGCTGTCCGAGTGTTTTCCGCATTTCAGATACTCAGGATATCCTCTGCTGACATTTTATATTGTTTATTTTCATATAGAATGTTGCAATATCTCCCTTATGTCTGAAAAGTCCCCCCTTGCACGTTCGTGCTCCCGGCGTTGAGCCACAGCGCCACTGCTTTGCTTACTTGAATTATCGTTTCCTCTTCTCTTGTGTAATTAATAATTATCATTCTACATAATTGGTACGAATATGATCAGTTTATTAGTGTTGGTCTGCTGAGTTACGTCGTGCGCTGAATCTGCTGTGTTGCTGTAAAAACATCAGTAATTCGATAGAGTCGAAATGCGACTGAGAATCACGGTGATGAAACATGGACTTATGACAACGTTCCAGCTCGTGTATACATAGCTGTGTGTGTGTGTCTGTGAAATGTGAATGTCAGTGAATTCTCGAAAGAGCGAGAGAAAGCGAAGGCGCGAGGTGACTTTAAGAAGCTGCGAGAGAAGCAGCAGTTTGACGAAGACTTGAAGGGCTACTTGGAGTGGATTACTCAAGCCGGTCAGTATCAGTCGCCGATTCCCTACTTCATGCATTATTAACTTCTACACAAAGCCGGCCGTTACGGTGGTGGCACGCCCTGTTGTAAAGTTTTGAAATATATTATCCATTGGGAACATTGGCTTAACCATGATTTTTGCCTGGGGTGCTGTGCTTGTTCTGCGTAGTTTGTCGATTGCCAAACCCAAATTAAATATAACTTTCTGCCGCAGCTTCTAAAATTCTGTTCCATTTTGCTGTCAACAGTGTTGCAAAAATCATCCAGTGTTATCTTTATAGCAGTGCGCATTGAACGCCGTATCTATACAGTCCTTGATAAAACAAGAAGCTCAGCTATCGAAGAGGGACTGCTCTATGCGCTATGCCTGTTGAAGTCTTTCTAGCTGCAAAACTGTATGAGGAACTCCATTTGAAAAGGCTTGTAATATGTTGGTACTATTCGATAGGCTTGGGCTTGCGATAGGTGGCACAATTCAATAAGCCAAATGTCCTTTTATTACTATTCTGTAATACTAACGCCTCTGTTTTGCACAGTCGCTGAAATATTACCACTTTTACAAGTACGTAACTGTGTGCGACCGTCACAAGTCTTTAAGTTTTGATACGACATTGAAATTATCGAACAAATGCGCTTTGCGGTTCGTGTGTAAACATTTCTTGTTAACAGTGCTGTATTTCTCGGGTGTGGCAGTTAGAAAGGCTTCAAACGCAAGGTCACTCAAGGTCATTGGTATTGGTGACATTTTATTGGCCATATATGATTTCCTAATAGTCTTCCATTGTAACTGTCTCTATCTTGTACTGTTGCCGAGATTGCCGAGATCAGTTATTTCCCAAATTGACGTAATTCCGCTTTACAAATCGACATTTATTTACTTACTTATTTACTTAAAGATATCACGCGACCCTGAACACTGGCTTGCTGCCAAGAACTGTAAATCAATATTTTTGACGGAACATATTCCAAACCATAAAGAAAATTCGGCAAACACTGTTACCTTTAAATGACTGAATGACAACTTCTTCAATGGCTAATCTACCGACTCGACTTTCTACAAATATGGCGCTGACTGAACGGCAACTTGAATGTTTGACCCGATTAACACAACATTTAAATGTTCGGCTTGACACAATAAATTACTAATTTATTTTGCCCATGGTGCCTCGTGTCCGGTAAACGTAGACACACCGACACGCACATTATCTTGCCTTGGTCTGATATGCAGACAGCGCCATATTTTTAACTTTTATGTTAAAATACGGCATTGGACATACCTCGTCGCCGTTAAAGCAAAAACAATCTGCTGTTTGTGTAAAAACGAAAACAATCAGCAAAATACGCCCGAGTGACAGAAGGCAATGTCTAACTTCCGACTCGACACAAGACATGTCATTTCGGAGACATTATCTTTCCATGCAATCAGTTGCACTGGTAGCGCCTATTGAGTATTGACAAATAAATTCATCCCAGTCAAAAATACGCAAAAAGAATATACAAAGACACACAAAAATAACGCTAACAGAAGCAAATTTGCCCGAGTTAAGAAAAGCGACGCAAAAAAACTCGCAAAAAAACTAAACCTAAACCACCAGTTATCTGTAAGAACTGCTCACATACACAGTGCGCCAATAAAAGACAATCTCTTATGAAAAATTCTATATCATCACAATTGTAGAAGATTTTTTACTAAATTTATAGTTTTTACAAAGGAGGATTCAGACCATATCCGCAGTAAATTTCGGTACTATATTTGATGTGATTTAAATATTACAACTATTTGAACTTAAAAGTGCATTTTTCTAAGTGAACTAGTAGCGTACAATTTTGTTGGCAATTGTTAATGTTTTTGTGATGGTTAAACTGAGTAGTGAAGACAAACTGAATACACTTTGCAAGCAAGGATTTGGGGCTAAAGCGATAAGAGCAAATTATCCTGACAAAAATGGAGCTTGAGCACGTTGCAGACGATCTGTCGTCGGCTTGATAAGACGGGTTCAGCTGTGACGCGTCGTGCAGGTAGCCGCGGTAGACCGAAGTCTGTGTTGCTGCAGCTGGTGAACATTTTGAACACTGTTTAAATACTGATTGGGCAGCTGACGTTCATCACTGAAATGTTTGAACTGTTGACGAAAAGCTGTGTAAAGTTTGATTCGTTATTCATGAATATTCAATGCGCAACTGCATGCTCACTTGAAAAAGTGAACTTTGAAGTTTAAACTGTTGTATCCGTGGAACCACATCAATTCCTTCCATGAAATTTTCAGGATATGTTGCGTGAATACTCACATATAAAGTCTAAAAGTTTGGCTCAAATCCATACGACCATTACTGAAACAATGAAGTTTTTGTAGCGGATTGTTTTTATTGCACACCCTGTATGTGTGCATATCATTGTCCACAGCTGTGGTACGTACACATTGCATCAAAACAGTTATGATAGTCTTATGGACTTTATCTTTGAAGCTGTAATCGTTGCTCAGGTATTATTTATTGGAGGAAAAGGACAAAATAACGATGCATGGGTTTTGTTCTATATAGGTTCTTCAAATAAAACGTGTAAACTAACACATGTAAGCGTTTTAATTTAGACTTTCAGTATCAAATCGTGAGCAAAAATTAGACTAACAAAAAAAACTAAATTCCACGCGAGAATATTTCACTTATTCGCCGGGACACCTCCAATGGGACGATCGCTGTGAATTTCGGCATGCTGGTTGATAGCGCCATCGTAATCACCCATGCCAAATATTATGACAGTCGATTCTAGGAGTTCGGAGTTCTGATACCACGATTTTGCCATTCTCCATTAGCTTAGCTGGTCGTTCTTAAACTACGCTCTTACGCCGTACTACGCTGTGATTAGCTTAATGAGTATTTAGTGTCAGCGCTAGTCGTAATCTTGTTTATATCATGAATATTCTATGAGAGTACCGCGCATGCCAGGGCACACCTGCGACTGCGTGTTGATGCTCTGCTGTAACCGAACAAACATCTTTCTGTTTAGTTTGCTTTACATGCAGTACTTCTTTACAACATATCAGACACTTTACAAATGCATTATGCAGTCATTACCTCCGCCACCGAAGGTGATGGAGGTTATGTTTTCGCCGGCGTCGGTATGTAGGTAGATATATAGGTATGTTTGTGAACAACTTCCTGGCGCCAGTTCAAGTCTGATTGTCACCAAACTTAGTCAGTGATACCCTTGGCCACAGGGGACAAGGTGATTAAATTTTGGAAGGTCACGATCAAAGGTCAAGGTTGCGCTCTAATACAATCTTCTACCTGTTCCTTTCACCACCACGACCATTGGTCGTCACCACGACCATTAGTCGTCACCACGACCATTGGTCGTCACCACGACCATTGGTCGTCACCACGACCATTGGTCGTCACCACGACCATTGGTCGTCACCACGACCA
>Ga0209780_1002713_pt1 | contig 12749 bp, 6 predicted proteins | sample WorMetexBAHAMAS2_FD_187384 | JGI IMG/M metagenome (GOLD analysis project Ga0209780, IMG submission 187384) | Marine gutless worms symbiont microbial communities from Max Planck institute for Marine Microbiology, Germany - Inanidrilus exumae... | ecosystem: Host-associated > Annelida > Digestive... | reverse complement strand
ATTTATGATGTAGGCCTATTACGTGCTCATTACTACTTGTTGTAAATGTGTTCATTACTACTTAAATAGGCTTAGTAGTTTTTATTGTTCGGATCACTGTAAGTGCTATTTATCTAGCCTTGTGACTCCTGTTTACTCTCTGCATTATTTGTATTGCATTGTTCACTTGAATTAACGAATTAAATGATGATGATGATGATGACCTTGATCTTGACCTGGGATTGGGTCACACTGCACATCATCATGCATCACTCATCGACCTCTACCAACATGCCTAATTTCATTGAAATTGGAGGAACTTTTGTGGACGGATGGATGGACAACTGAGACCCATTTTATTAGGTCGACTCTGAAGAGTCGACCTAAAAATGGGTCACATGACGCTGACCACACTCATTTGGGGGTAGTTTGCCACCCAAAGACTAAACTTGATTATGGCCTATCTGCGTACAAAATTCGAAGACTAGCTTCAACAATTCCAGAGATATGAAGGAAGGTTCAAAACACGAAATATTTCATATATTTTTCCTGTCTTTTCTTAAAATACGTCCACTTATTAAGTAACTGAAAGTTGTGACAAAATCAATACTTACCGACTGTGGGTGACTGAGTCTGTTCTGAACTGCTCGTGAGATAATTCAGTACAACTGACTTGCCAATGGACATGGCAGGCCACAAAGACGATTCAGCAGACAGCACAGAATTGCCAGATTCACCAATCTTGCCACCTACAGTGACACATCGCCACATAACTACTAGTAATATATGAAAACTAATAGTAATATACAAACTAAACGGACTTCAACGCCCCAGGGTCAACGTGGATGTCTTTGGCACCTCAACGGCCTGCTGTTACCTTGACCTTTGACCTCCAAATAGTTCATGAGATATGGTGTTCACAAGATTTGATCTCGATGGCCTGCATGACCTTGACCGCTGACCTCCAGAATCTAATCAGGTCATCATTAGGGGCCAGTGAACATTGCCTGTAAGTTTCATCGAGATTGCTTAAGCCGTTCACAATCAAGATATTGTAGTAACAAGATCTGTCCAAACAAACGCGGCAGACAGACAGCCCAAATCTTCATACCTTTGCCGAAACTGCCGAGTGACAAAGGCATACAAAGGTCACGTCTCTGGTAATCCACAGCAACTCACAAGTTCACAGTGCTCACCTGTTTCGGTAGCCCTCAGCACAACATCAGCCATTTAAGCTGCAAAACCACAACCTGCAGCCAGGGTATGCATAGTGTGTCCAGACACGACAGCGTGTTTTGCCAGCTGGTGGTCCATGGAGTCCACAGTTGGATGCAAAGACAAAGCTCAAGTAGTGTGTCTGCATTAGCTTCTTGAGGAATTCATCACACATGAATGCAGATCACATATCTGGCAAAGAAATGCAGTGGCGTTAATAAATGTTTGCTTCAGTTCATTCTATTTAGTAGAAAAGACGAAATACACAAACATGGATACTCACACATCTCAGTGAGCAATTCATCATAGCCACATCCCTGATGCGGAGGCAGCACCAGGATACACACAACGTCATTATTTGCTGGCTGTTTCAACTGCAAAGCATTCAAAATTATTACAGTTAAGCAAATATCTATGAACATCAAACAACTACACCACAACAGTAATGACTGGTTGGTTGGTTGGCAGATTAACGTCCCCTTTCAGTACAAAAATAGACTATATCAGGGACAAGGTCTTGGGTGAAGATTTAGTTCCGCCAGGTAAAGGATGACCAATGATACAGTAACCTCCTGACCTCGTTGCGTTTTTATTCAGTGACGATCCAAAATGGAAAAGGGTGAAGGAGGCTCATTTAAGTTATTACACTAGCACCTACAACAGGATCGATTGATTGACTGGAGTTTAATGGCTCTTTCAACACAACTCAGGTCATTGCCTACAACAGGGTGGAAACTAACCAACCACCACAAGACCTATTTATCAGTTCAATGTGATATCTTGTGTAGTATCGCTGTTCATCAGTTCCTACAATATATCAGTGTCTAACGACTCTCGTTGTATAGTATCTGTTCTGTGTGGGTCTGGCTCTGGAATGCTTCTCTTAGGTAAAACCCAAAAGAAGCACCTGGAGGACCTGCCCCTCCACCCCCACCACAACAGTATGAAAGAACAACTAAACATAAATATGAAGTCATGTGGGCCTGTTTAAATAAGAAATACAAAGACACAATGAAGATTTCAACAACAACTGCATAAATCTTAAAAGTTGTAATCAGCAACACACTTTTGTTTCTTACTGGCTTTAAATTTTTAGCTGAACATTAAACACTTGCTACAACGTCAGATTCTTCGATCTGAACTACAACTTTGGCAAACTATAAATTTTTGCATGGCACTCCTTACAGCAACATGAAATTATAAAAATATCCCCATTATGTTCACAATTTAAATGCTACTCCGCAGCTTTTAGACCAGTGACCCTTCTAAGCAGTGAAGCTTCAGACTAGTGAACCTTTGGACTAGTTAGCCTTCAGACCAGTGACCTGTAAGCTTCTTGTAATTAAAAATGCAGTCAGCAGATTCGCTGTGTATAAATTATTAAAACAGCAAATATTAAGCAAGTTTATGTAGCTTTAGTTGTAGTACGTTCTTTATTATTATTTATTCTTTAGTAGTACATTCTTTACTCTGCTCTGGCCAAAGCAAAGTTAATTACGATAAAATATATATGTCTATAATAAAATGACCACACGTTAAAAAACAGTTAATAAAACAACGACACATTGTACAACTAAACATAAAGCTTTAAAAGCCTACGATAATATTAACAAATCAGTAAAAAACTACAACCAAGTTATCAATGACATAAAACAAACAAGTGTTAGTAACGTAAAGTAAGCAATGACCACGCATCTCTTCAGCTTTAGCAACTGTGTGATTAAATCAATCAATATAAATCAGCAACCATTGACCATTTTACCAAAGTAATGACTGAATCACCTTAGAGGAGTATCCAATGAGCTGGCAACCTTCTGTTGGGTGCACACGATACAGAACGTAGTAGATGTACACAGCTGGATCATGCCACAGCGATGGATGACTGCAGAAAAACTGTGCAAACTGGCTAAGACCATAGCAAAAGTTGGCCCCAACACGTCCGTCAATCGCAAACACACACAGATCTTGTTTGCGACGGACTTCATTGCCAGGCAGTTGATGAAGTCCGCATTTCCGCTGCAAGTCATCAGATAACAACCACGTGCACTCAAAAGCTGGCAGTAACCAGCTTGATCTACCACGTTAAACCAAACACGGCAAAAAAAAATTTTAACAAATAAAAACAAACACTGATATAGCTCAGAAGATACGGTCCAGTGACAGTCAGTGGAAGCGGTCCTAAGTCCTGTATGCAATACACGGTGCACCATTTCACATCAATTATCACAACTAGAAAGCCCTTGCTGAAGCTCACAATAACCACTTTTGCAACATTTTTACCAACTGAAAAACTGCACAGCTGCCGTTACTTACTTGGGCATACTTATCTACACTAATTGTTTCGAACTCTTGCTATGCTAGTTGCCCAGCTCTTGTCTCCACCTACGACTATAGCTACCATGACGTATGACCTTGACCTTCAAGTATGACGTAGAGCATGTCAAGATAAACTAGCACACCATATATCGAGGTCAACGGTCATTTAGTTCAAACGCTGTCGTCCAGACACACAGACACGCACTTGATAGACTGTTCTACCTGGACTATTAAAGTGGTTTGTAACAAACTACATACGCTGTTTCTGACCCATTAATATTCCTGCATCTCCAATCTGTATTTGAACAGTACAGCCAAGTATAAGTGCAAGCAATGGTATGCTGCACCAATGGAACAAGTGAATTTTGAACTATATGTCTGGCTGACACTTCACGCACAACGTCACATTCAGAAACATGTCTAGTGACTGCAAACATGGCTACTTTCCTGACAGTGACAGAGCTAAGTTTAACACATAACATCCTGAAAAGGAGACAGACAAGGCAATCTACCCACTTCAAGCCATGAATTTGTGCAGTTGTGTGCAGACAGTCTATGTCACTGTCTCTGGTCTTTGACCTTCAGCAACGGCAAGGCAAGATAACAGTCAAGGGAACATTTTTCTAATAATAATAATCTAGATTGCACTCACAAGAGTGTATACAACTGCTACTTAGCATTATTATCGGCCAGCAACAGGTGTGCTAATCCTAACCCTAACCTTTTAAATTTAATCTACTCTTCTCTGGTCCACACCGTATCTAATGTCCAAAATTTCACAAAATCCACCCAAAGCATTTGTACAGTGCTACGGAGACTGGAGATGAAGAGACGCTGGAGCAGCTGGTGTAGTTATCAAACTATGGGACAAAGTTCTAGAAGACTTTGCATGTTTATACAAATTGAGCTTTCATTGATGATAAAGAGAAGTACTGTCTTCAGAAAATTTACATACTTGGTGTCTCAGCAGTGTCCGAACAGACTCCATTGGCACAAAACAATATTCACAAAAGAATAACGTTGTGTTGCTGTACACAAAATCACATCCATAGAACACACTATGCTATCAAATTAATAATCCACACACACACATACACATTATACAAATCGACCCGTGTTAACCAGCACCCCCAGTTAAGAAATGGAGCGAATTTTCGGGGAAAGACAGTGTTACCTACAGCCCTAAACTGTATCAATACTGTTAAAGTAATAATCCCAATAAGACACACTGCAATATAGGCTCGAAGTGAGCGTTTCCCACCGGTGTACTCGACAGATGACACAACTGTTTACTTATTTACAGAAGCACAATCTGTTTAGTTCCTGCATTCGACGATACCTGGTGTAACGTTCCTGTGACTGAGTGATGCCAGCGTTATCTGCCATGTTACTTATTTTCAGTTTCCAATTCAGTCTGCTTTTCTTCCATATATCGCTCACTAGGCCGCACCAGCACTGGAGCGTACTTACTGGTTTTAATACGCAATATCGGACATCGGACGTTGCCAAAAATTTGGGTAGGTACCCTTCTTGTGCAGAGCATACAGTCCACGGGAAAGACTTTACACTGATTCTAACTTTAAAAATGGAAACTAGATATCCTGCAGATGGTCAGTTTTGCTGTGAATTTCCGGCGATCTGTAATCATTGCAGAGTTATGACGGCATCAAGTCGTAGGACCTGGAAATTGAGTTAGACATTTTTGCACTTTTTGGAAAAACGACCCCTTATGGTAAAATTTTCGAATTCTGCACCGGACATTTTTACCGCCTCACCGATCGACGTTGTTGTGTTCAAATGTCGTAGAATAATTTCTGACGGAAATCTGTTAAATCATGCGTTATTCGTGTGACCAAAAAACAAAATTTCGGTTCCCTCACAAACTTTTGCTACTGTGCAATCTTGCCGTAAATCTGCCAGGGCCAGCCCCTAACATTTGGCTCACATTGTTCCAGATTTAATCACATCGGTTCACTTTTGGCGGAGTTATAGCCGAACGCGTAAAGGCCGTCTTTTGCCCCATACAGTATTTTCATGATAGGTTCTTTGAGCCTATAATAAACAGTGATACCAACTTGTTTAGCATATGGCATTTATAGTATAAATTAGTGAAGACCAATACAAACTAAAAAAATATGCATGCTTAGTCCTAATACAAATTAATATCCACATTCTTAGCAAAAAAAAGTACCCTACTTGTACTGCACACTACGGTCTCCTATCACAAAACTGAAAGTATCAGTACAGTTAAAGTATACTGGAAGCCAAGAGTGGCATCCATTCATAAACACACAGACAACTATTGCATGCACACTCACCGAACTCTGTAGTAATAACTGCACATGTACGGTGTTGAAAATTTGTGCTTTCCAACGACAATGTGCGCCTGACAGACAGTGTCATGATCAACTGTACTGTCACTGATGGGACTCGTCACTATCTTCTTCTGTAATGATCACAGGCATCAAATTGTTACAAACAAATTCATATGTTGCTACATGCATTCATGTTGGCCGTATATGTGTAAACAAAAAACTATAATTACTGTTAGCAGTAACTACTATAAGGTTTTCTATAATTAGAAAGCAGCTACCCAATGCCTATTAACCACGTCACGTTTTACATTTACGTGCATAAAACAGGAGTTAAATGGAAAACAGAACAGACATGAGTGGCCTTGGCCTATCATCCACGAAGAATTGGCTTAAAGTCGAAGTAATGTTAACTACTTTCAGTTTTTGTTCAAATAAGCTCCTCTGCAAAAAAAACAACCTCCAGGGATAAATATAGTTAGCTTATACAGGATTCATGTCGTTCATGCACTGGCACCGATTCCATATGGGTGATCGCCCCCACGGCCAAAACCTATGAGAAACAGGTTTCTGATCCTGAAAGATTTTTTTACAACAGCATGAGCCCAGCTTTGCAACAGAGATGTGCGGATCCCGAAATGTTGCATCCGCATCAGTCCGCGGATTCTGACCACAGATCCGGATCCGCGACCGCAGGCAGATGCTCTCTCGGATCCGCTGTCAGTCCGCGAGTCCGCGACTCGCTTTCTGATTCTGACCCATGTCTACATTTAACTAATGGGCCTAACGGACTGTCCACGCTTCGGCGTGTGCTGAGGCGTATTTGTAGGGGCCATAAGAGCTAAGTGATGCTACCGACTGCTGACGACTAAGATGCGTCGTTCCAGACAAATGCAAGTCGTGTTTTATGATTTTCTTGCAACATGTACAACTCACAAATCCGGTGTAAATTTCCTCTTTGTCACAAACAAGGCGAAATATACTATACGCCAAAGAACGGACATTTAGACTGTCAGCCTGCAAGGCAATTAGTTCGAACTGTATATGCCTAGCACTGCCTGCTCAGTACGCACTGACAGTCAGTCACCTGAGCGGTTACGATGTCTGCAATTTGGTCTGCACTGCAGTAGGCCATGCAGTCTGTAGTATCTACAGTCTGCAAGATTGCAATCTCTGCATCCGATCGACAGTCATGCGCGACAGTGTCCGTCTGGGCCACCAGGCAGTGGAGTGGACCGCATTAATTGACCGCCCGCATACCTACAATCTGCAATCCCATACCCCACTCCCCACACAGGCCCCCAGCCGCAACCGTGTGTCCTATCCATCTGAACAACTTGAACACTGGATCAATGAAGAACTTGAACAATTAACGGCTGCAGCCGCGGCGCATGGTCACGGGGGGTGACTCAGATAGAGCGCGTCCGTCAGCACTATAGCATCTGCTCACTGTGCTCAGCAGGTCAGCTTGCCGAGTGCGGAGCTTGAGTTAATGATCCGCGTCAGTCCGCGTCCGCAAATTTTCGGGGGCGAGCCGTCCACGTCAGTCTGCGGATCTCAAGAATTCTTGCGGATCTGTGTCCGCAGGCAGACGCGTCCTCCGTCCGCACATCTCTGCTTTGCAACTCAGTGCCATTTTATAATGAAATCTATAAAGTAACAGATAAAAATACTGTAATTAAGCAAGTGTAAAAAGTGCATAATTTCAGTGTCAAAATGCACCAAAATCATTCACCGGAAAGTAGGAAAGAAGGAGAGGGGAGGAGAAGGCCGAATTGTAGATGTAGGCGCCTATGACTTCCTGTCACCTGATTTTGTAGTTATAGAAAAACCAGTACAGTTAAGGAAACGTTACCAATATTGTACTCAACAGTTGACTAGAACCATTAAGCATTATACATATCATTCAATCAACAATGAACTACAAAGATGAACATTAAACTGTCAGACAATGAGTGCAACACACATTTCATTGAGCTGCACCTACTGCAGTAAATCTGACAAGTACTTCTTGTTCATTTGCAGAAACACACACCGTTTCAGGTTAGTGCACATTCTGTTACGCTTCCTGCATAGATTTGACCGCAAAATGGCAAATGAATTATGATGCGATGTTTGTCTTGCCAGAAAACATGCCAGTGTCACAAAACTGTTTACACAGTGACCGACGTCTGCAATCTATTGCTCAAGCACTGACATGACAGCACCAGTATCACTGCTGGCAGCTAGTCAGACATCACGTGGCTTAAACAAGTAAACACTGACTTTCAAAGCAGACAGTGAGCTCCCAAAAGTAGTACATGTTTAAACATGACTTTTTAGTTAATTAAAATTCTATTCATTTTTTTCACGTTTTTGTTATTTCACATTAATTAGTTATAGTTACATTTATCATTAATTAGCTGTTGGTTTTTTAGTTTTAGTTTTTGGTATAATTAATGTTAACAAAAACTTCACTGCACCCAGCCGATGGTGTCAAAGCACTAAAAGGAACTCGAAACATTAATGCCAATTGCAGAAATCACTCAATCCATTGATTGCCACATCAGTATCCAGCAGCATAATTAAAACACAACTATCGTTATTCACAGGAGCTGCTCAACAGTTCTATATTTTTATATGGCAGCAATCAGCCACTTAACTTTATAGAATATCGTGCAATATGCATACCTTAGTAGCTCTTGTCTGACACAGTGCAAACTGTTTCATATCTTCATCAGTAATTCTCAATGGTTTGTATTTCACCATATCCTGGTGACCATCAGTCGAGTTCCTTGTGCGGTAAATTTTGTAATGTGTGCACTGCTGCTTGATCTTCCCTACAGTGTCAAAAAAACAAAAAAAAATTATGTATATATGTATGTATGTAGTGTCAGATACTGAACATACTGTGGCCAAAAATATATGAGCAAATGTCTGATGGCAAAATACAGGATGGCTTCTCAAACACAATGCAAACTCTGACACTACCTTAACCCATATTTGCAACATAAGCAAGGTGGCAAGCAAGGCATTACTATTTACCAGAGTCAAAACTGCTGTTGTATGTATGTATGTATGTATGTATTTAATTTGCCAAATGCAGACAACAGATAAAGCCACAACAAAACAGTGCACACACTGGCAGGACAGCAAGGCACAGCATGCACTAACAACTGCCCTAGATAAAAAAAATAAACATCACAAGCATTTCCAGAATCAGAACAGTACCTAGTGCATTACAATCAATCAATAATTAGAAATTTGCTAAAATCAATGTTAAAAAGGGAATGCCTAAAACTATTAAGTGCACTAAAATTTACACATTCTGCCGGTAGACTATTCCATACACTTACAACATGGCACGCAAAAAACTGTTTCCTGACATTCAGACGGTTATGGTGCACATATAACTTGTATGGATGACCACAAGTAGAAATATTAGTATTAAAGGTGAAAAATTTACTAATTTCTAATTTGACAATACCAAATACAATTTTATAGCACATGATCAGATCACTATAAATTCTACGAAGCTCCAAGGTGGGTAGACCTAACTTAGTTCTACGTTCAGCATAGGTTAAATTACTACAACCAGGCAATCGCTTGGTAAAACGTCTTTGAACCTTTTCAATGGTGTGAATATCACCCTTAAGGTGGGGTGACCAGACAACAGTATTATATTCAAGTAACGGTCTAACGTAGGCAACAAATGCTTTAACCAGGATAGCAACGTCTCGCGAGGTAAAACTCCGTAACAGAATATTAACACGTTGGTGAGCTGTGGTCGTGATTTTTGCAATATGATTAGAGGGTGTGAGTGATTCATTTACTATTACACCAAGGTCTCTAACACTGTCACATGCCAACAAACGTGCACCACTAATACAAAATGGCTCAGCATCACTGCAGAGTTTCGAGCATCTTCTGTTTAACTGTAAAATACAACATTTTGATACAGAGATTTGCAACTGCCAAGCATTGGCCCATTCACTGACACAATTCAATGCCGAACTAAAGTTTTGAATATCAGTGTCAGTACAAATCTCAGCATATAATTTTAAATCATCGGCAAAAAATTTGACAGTAACTTTATATTCATAAAGTATAGCAGCCAGTTCATTTATGTAAAGAACAAACAGTAATGGTCCAATACCACTGTCTTGGATAGTGCCACTACATAAAGCAAACTGTGATGACACTTGCTGTCCTACGCGGGTGGCAGGTGTTCGGCCAGTAAGAAAATTTTTTAGCCATTCAAGCAAACATCCATCAATGCCATACTGCTTGAGGCGATATAATAACTTTGCATGAGAAACGGTATCAAAAGCCTTTACAAAGTCAATTTAGGCGACTGTGACAGATTTCTGAGCTTGACACAAAGTTTCAATAACTGACTGATGAGTTAAATGATTAATTTAGCAATTTTAAAATTCTTCCTCAAATCCAAAAGAAGCATTCCTTCACATACACTCAGGCAGAAGACTTCTTTACATTTAAACTGCACGAAACGTAATGCTATTATTCAAATAGCATGCAAACTACATACTTTCTGAATGGGACGGCAGTTCTGCTTCACGGAATTCTGTAGATCCATGTGATGACTTCTGTTTATGGTGCACAAAATATTTTCTGCGCTTGTATTTCCACCTACCCAGTTTCCTATTCATGTGAGCATTAAACCGTACAGTTGCAGACTTTCGTTTTGAAACACTGTCAGTACTCGTACTAACTGTGTCTGCAGAGCAGACAGATCGTGAATCTGTTTCACGAGCATCACTATGGGATGCAGCAGCAGCAACTTCTAACTCGGCTTTTTTACGCTTCTCAACAAGGGACATCTGCTTACGAATCACCTCCAGTTGACGTTCACGTGCAGAGCGTTCCGTGAGCATTACATTGCGCTTCCGAGCCAACAGTTCTCGCCGATTACCGCCAGTGGACGGCGCATAAAATTTACTCAAGTTGTCGGCCAACATCTTCAGCTGGGTTCGACGAACGCGTGTTTTTGGCGAAAGCTGCTTATGACTGCGTCTGGTTTTGCACGCATTTCCTGCACTGGCCATTTCATCGCGAGATAAATGAACCGCCCGTGCTGATCTGTTTAATTCACCAGATGACACACTTTCATTGGATGACAGTGTGAGTAACACTGCATTGGAAGTTACAGTCTTGATCGAACTGCTGCAGTGAGCAACGGCATCTGAACCAGGCACTGGAGACATCACAGATAAGTGCGCAGCATCAACTGAAACACGACAACTGCCATCCAACTCCAACGGTTGTAGAGGTAATGATGCAGAACTATGGCTACCAGTGGATGGTATCACGTTTCTGCAATATAAAATAACAAAATCAAACTCGTGAATATTAAATAACAATACACTAACTGGAAATGTCGGCAATAAATGTGTCAATGCCCAACCCGATGGTTGCCCAATCTTGTGTGGTCTTGACCGTGGCAACGCCATTAATGACGTTTTACGTGTAACCAAGGTTAGTATTCCCAGCCAGCTACCTAACTTGCACAACAGCTGTCAGTCTCATTGATCTGTCGATGATCAGTCCTTAGTGTTGGAATGCTTCCATTGATAAATACATTCTATAAGAAGCTAACATCTCCCTATGGAATCAAACATCTGTCTTTGAAACCCAGGTGAGGTCCCGCAACACTGGTTGAACTAAATTGATGGTCAATGTGTGATGGTGAAAAAAGCAAAAAAGGTGAAAAAAGCAAAAAACGTTTTGGACGAGGTTCCAGGGGAAAGTATTCTTATATTTGAACACACCAAATTCCTGGTAACACGCTGTATGATAAGCCGAAGGTAGCCTGTGCCGAAAATCCGCTTGGTCAACTCAGCCATTTCAACAGAACACTGGCTTGTGATAAACAGATGCAGTGTGCCACAGCATACACCACATATGCAATGCATATACATAGCACAGTACAAACCAAACTGGCTTCATGTATGGCAACAAAACAATGAATTTCACAGGTGTAGCCAGGCTTTTGAACTGAGAGCATGTCCGAACAAGCAATCTGTAAGGGGTCTGGAATACCACAAGCTGGTTAAACCAAGCATAAAACAGTTATTTCAAAGACAAAACAAAGTACCCTATATCAACTCATGCCATTTTATGGAACATTTCCACAAATTTTTCCTGACAAGGCTGGGGCCTAGGATTCCAAACCCTTAGCCATGCCATTTATTTCAATTGGTGTGCAACTGTTTACTGACAAAAGATGATGGACTGAGCCGTCGATACGACGGATCTCGTCACGAATGTGTTCGGCGGTGTGAGAAGAGACCAATTCACAAAGTGCAGGTGCGGCCACATGTGACGCAAGTAAAGCCGCCGATTGTCGGTCTCACGCCTGCTTTGCGTTGCAATCTCTTCTCCTGCAGTTTGTTGACTTGGTCAGATTCGAACTGTAGCACCGAGGTTTTACACACTGCGCGCCACGATGACCTGTCCTGGACTGATGATTCCAGGTCATGTGGGTTTATGTTATATGCCTTTAGATTGGTCTTCAGCACGTCTTTGTATCTTTTTCGCTGCCCACCGTGGGAGCGTGTGCCTTGCTCGAGCTGACTGCAGAACACTTGCTTCAGCAGCCGGTTATCTTCCATGCAGATGACATGTCCGGTCCAACGAAGTTGGGCTGACAGCAGAAAGGCTTCGATGCCAGTGATGTGACAGGTCTCCAGGACTTCAGTGTTTGGTATCTTGTCCTGCCAATTGACGTGGGCAATCCGTCTGAGACATCGCATGTGGAATTGCTCCAGCTTCACGACGTGTCGGCGGTAGAGGACCCACGACTCACATCCATAGAGTAGAGTCGTTAAGATGACTGCCTTATAGACAGCGACTTTTGTATCCAACCGGATGCCATGATCGTTCCAAAGACGCTTGGAGAGCCGACCAAAGGCAGAGCTGGCCTTAGAC
>Ga0209780_1002711_pt1 | contig 12754 bp, 9 predicted proteins | sample WorMetexBAHAMAS2_FD_187384 | JGI IMG/M metagenome (GOLD analysis project Ga0209780, IMG submission 187384) | Marine gutless worms symbiont microbial communities from Max Planck institute for Marine Microbiology, Germany - Inanidrilus exumae... | ecosystem: Host-associated > Annelida > Digestive... | reverse complement strand
TGCCGTGGAGTGTCATTCTGTTGCTCGGTGGTGGATTTGCGCTGGCTGACGCCTGCGAGGTCGGTCTTCATCTCATGTTTGATGTGTTAATACTAGACGTAAACGGGAATTTGGCATCGGTGTTCTAGTTTCTACGTGTGTAAACTAAAGTAAAGTAAACAGTGTATAGCAGTTAGCATCAACTTAGCTTTTTACCGCTACGGGAAACTCGCGTGCCATATGGGATCACACAGTGTTACGTGCCACCGGGTAGAGGTTTGAATCCCGCCTTTACAACAAGCCGAAGCAGGTACTCGACTTAACGAGCCCGGAGGGTTGCAAGGCTGAGTTGGCTTATGTTACGTGAAAGCGGACTGGCTGGGACTTCAACCCGCGACCTGTCAATCGTAAGTCCATCGCCCTACCACAGCACCAACACCTGTGCGTGTATCAGGAAGATTGCATGAGATTTGTCGTGTGGCATCCTTATACCCTCCGGATCTTTATGGGGGTTTAGCAAGCGCCACTTGAGCTCGTGGGTGCGCACTAAGTACCCCGTCCACACACTGCTGCAAACGAGTGACGGAACTAGCGGATCGAGAGGTTTAAGCACTAGTTCTTGATAGTTCTCGAATTTAAGTCACAATGTCAAGGCGTTGAAAACAACTGAAAATGTCGCTAGTCCATGAATTCCTTGGCCCTTGACCCGGAAGACTATCGTCCTTCAGTGCTATTACACTGTTGATTGGGTCATCTGACCTGTAAAATCATCTCCGAAATGACCTATAATGTGTCGAGTGGGACGTTTAACCCTACAATACCATACCATACCTTATAAAGTTCTTGACAATCCTGAACGAGTTGTTGAGATGTTGTAGGAAATTTCTGCCTGACTTGTAATCTTTACAGTTACTCTCACTGTGATGTTGCTTGCTTCTGCGGCATTTCTTGTCTGTATTTTTCCATTGCTTACTTGTTGCCAGTTTCCCCGACAGCCTACTGAAATATTCAGTTTACAATATTTTATATTTGACTAGAGAAGTTCTAAAAATGTCTCACTCAAGGAACTTGGTAAAAATTTGTTATATGGATTTCATCGAAAGTGTCATTTTGTATGATGGTGTACAGCCTACTTACGCAGTTTACAGATATTCGTGATATTAAGTCTGTATTTTATTGTAATAAAATGACGAGAATGAATTTAAACATACTTATTGCTGACGATTCACGAAGTCCTTAACATGGCGTAACAATAGCTATTCGTATTCTGTTTGTATTCGGCAGAATAATAGCTTCAGTTATTTGGCCAAATAGTTATTTGTGCATATTTGGTGCAGCCCTAGTTAAAATGGATCTTATTAGATACATTATTGCTAAATTGTGTTGAAAGGGTTTGATGACTTCACTCAACCAACCAACGAAAAAGTCTCCTGAACTCATTGAAAGTCGTTGAGTTGTGATGTTGCAGCAAAACAGTGGTTGTTAGCGATGTGGCGTATGATGATGATGATGATGATGATGCTGCTATAGTCACAGTGCTGCTGATGGTGGTGCAGATATCGGGACTGTCGAAAGTGCTGGGCAGCTCTCTGGCGGTGTTCAGCACGTTGCCAAAATCTGTCATTGTTCTGATCCTCATCCTCATTGGAACTACGTTCACGACGTTCACCAGCAACGTCGCCACCACTACCATCCTGCTGCCGATCACCCAGGAACTGGTGAGGCCACCCACTCACCTGCGGTTGACATTAGTTCATAGTTCATATCAATCAAGGGTGGCACAGTGGCGCAACGGGTAGAGCGTTGGACTTGTGATCAACAGGTCGTGGGTTCAAATTCTACTCGGCAAAGCTGCGTAACAACCTTGGACAAGTAGTTCACACCTATGTGCTTCTGTCACCGAGCAGTATAACTTGGTACCAGCCAAGGGGCGGTGATGCTTTGTGGCTGGGAAGGTAACCGCAGGTCTGGCGAAAAGTAATGGCAGCCTACCGCAGGGTGGATGACTTATAGTCACCTGCGGGCTAACTGCCTGTACACCTGCATCAGCTATGGGCCCAACGCTCGGTAACGAGTATGGGAAGCCTTCACCTTTACATATCAATCAATCAATCAATCGTTAATTTTTAAGAGTGGCCCAGTGGTGCAGCCACTGCAAGGGACCACTGATTGCAAATGTCAACAGACATTCCGGATATGATTGTTGATGTTAAAGTGTTTTGACAGTTGCTGGAAAGTGTATAGTGAATTTGCATAACGGACGTTAGTAGGTAGTCGATTCCAGATGTGTTGGAGCAGCAAACCATTGAGAATTTGACTGGTGGTTCCACAGCGGTTCAAGTCAACAAAGCAACCAAAAAGTTCGTAAAATGTCCACTTACTATGAAACGTTGACCCATGGCTTACAAAGATACCGTCTACAACAATAATAAAAACCTAGCGACACATACGAGTAAAATCTAAATAAAGCAAAAACACAACATAAAAACATAGAACAATTTAGCTAATTTGAACCATAGGCACGATTACACAAATGGGTCTTCGACCAGCGCCTAAATGTCGTAGTGACAGTTCGTTCACAGAGTGAGACAAGATAGCTACAGGCTTGAGGTCCAGCATAGGAGAACGGCCGTTTATTTCTCCGTGGCGAACGATTGTCACAAGGGTCAGATTATGGATCAAGTGCTGCTCATCTGTACAGGGGACCATGCTGCGATATTTATAGTTACTGTTTTGTTACCTGATTTAAGTACATTAGAATTCTTTGGTTCCAGAGTATTTAGAAGGAGGTGAAAATTGGTGATGTGACAACATGACCTCTTTAAAGTTTGGGAAATAACTGATGATATCTTGGAAGTGGTGCAGGATAGATACACAGTTGCAATGAAATTGTATGTGGCCTATTTGAATGGCACCATTACTGGTGACCTTGAATAACTGTCAAAGTCACTTTTCCTGTTTGAAATCTTTCTAGCTCCCATACCTCAAGAAATGTAGTGTGTATTATCTATTATATCTGTATACATAAATCAGACATCGCCGCATGTGGCTTGTAATTTCAACTGTTTTTGAAAATGAAGGACTTATCAAGGTCACAGCCCAACAGGCAGTCACATACACTGTAAATGCGGTAATATATCAGAAACGGTGCGAGGTAGAGATGTTGTTACCCACATAAGTGGTCACCCGTCAGCTACAGGTCAAGCGCAGGACAGGGAATGTCTGCCGGCCAAAGACCGACGTTCTACCGCTGAGCCACGCAACCAACCATAAGATAAGAGGCGTCGTTACTGTTGACCCCTAATAGGAAATGATGTATGGCCTATCAAATGACGGCCATTTAGATGACCTTGAATAACCTTCAAGGTAATTCACCTACAGCAAGTCTTTCTACATGAATTTTTCATACGGCTGTACAGCAGTTGACAAGATTTCAACTCACATAGTGTGTCGCACGGATGTTCTGCAGTAGCTGAGCTTCATGTTATTAATTGTGAGTATCTTTGTCAACAAGACATTCCAAGCAGTTGACTCGTCTCTGGGTTGTTAAGTGTTACTTACTCATTTAGGTCTTGTCGTGTTAGTCGTGTGATTTAAGTCATTAGCTTATTCGGCTGTAAATGTAAATAACACTTGAGTTGTGATGAAATGTTGTTTTAGGCGCACTCAATACAGGCGAATCCTCTGTACCTGATGATCCCAGTGACGGTGTCGGCGTCCTACTCTTACATACTTCCCGTCTCAACTCCACCTAATGCCATCGTCTATGCCTACGGCGACATCACCATGATGGACATAGTACGTTTCGTTGTTTTTATCGACTAATCTTGCTATTTTATGTCTTCGTCACCCCACAATGTCGGTGAGGGCGTCGTGTTATCTGGCTGTCCGTCCGCCTCATTCGTTTGTTTGTTTGTTCATCCGGACCGATCTTGTTACTGCGACATCTCATGAACAGCTTGAATAATCTCGATAAAACTTACTATGAATATTCACTAGCCCCTACCTGATGAGATTCTGGAGGTCATAGGTCAAGGTCACAGCAGACCGTTCAGGTGGCGAAGGCATCAATGTCAATGCTAGTTGAAGTTCATCTTCTAGTTAGGTCGACTCATTGACAGAGTCAGCGTAATAAAGCCGGTCTCAAATGTTTGTCCGTCCATCCGTGTGTATGTACATCTGTCCACAAAACATCTTCGATTTCAGTGAAATTTGGCGTGTAGGTAGAGGTCGACAAGTGGTGCACGATGGTATGCAGTATGACCTGATTCAAGGTCAAGGTCATGAGCCCTTCACAGTTGGAAATCCGGCCCATTTTAAAAGCTATCTTCTTCGCCATTTACAGTGGAAGTTGGCAACTGACCACGGATTCTTAAACTATGGCACAATATCTAACTTTGATTGGGCCGGATTTTTGATATTCGGCCTAGTTTGTGTCCTGTGACTTTGAAGTTGGCACAAACGTCAGTTGCGAAGAGTCGACCGTCAGTCTTCGTACGGGGCTAATTTAATAAAGAAAAATTAGCACCAGGAGCATATCCAGAACGAGCAAGTTGTTTGTTGTAGAGGCTTTGCATATCAACCGGCAAGTACAGTTAAAACCAGTGTGGATGCCGGTCTGAGAGTTATTGCATAAATTCTATTACTGGGATGACACGCTTGGCATAGATGGAGAGGCTTCGGAGGCTAGGGTAAGAGAGAGATGGAACAAATTTAGATGCCTGTACTGGAGTACGGATACACGTAGGATGCCTGTACTACAGCCGACCGCAGGAATGGGTATCATTTGCCTTCCGATAAGCTGTGAAGAAACATCAGATATCAAGTGCAGTGGTGCATTTCAATGGTGCTAGGGGCCAATTATCAATCTTAGGTCGACTCCTCCGAGTTGACCTAATAAAGTGGGTTTCAAATGTTAGTCCATACGTCCGTACGTCCTTCCGTAAATACCTCCGTCCGTCCACAAAAAGTTTCTTTCTTTAATTTGGTATGTAGGTAGAGGTCGACGAGTGATGCATGATGGTATGCAGTATAACAATCCAAGGTCAAGGTCAAGGTCACGAGCCCTTGAAAGCCGGAAATTTGGCCGCTATCTCCTCCCCCACTTATAATGGGGATGGCAAATTGGCAAATGACCATGGATTCAAGCGCAGCCGCTTCTGCCGATTTCCCCTAATATCAACGGTTAATAATTTTTCTCACAATTGCCCGGGTGCATTCTGCCCCATGCGGGTCTCTGGTGTCTGTCACTGTTTGTGTGTGTGTTTGTCTGTGTGATTATGTCTACATCTGTCTGGTGTCTTTCTGTGTGTAGATAAAGGCAGGACTGGTGAACTGCGCAATGCATATCCTCGTACTGATGCTGGGAACTCACACGTGGGGTGCTGCTTTCTTTGACTTCTTCAATTACCCGAAATGGGCCCCGTCACTTGCCGATCTTGCCAACAACGCTACTACGATGAACCCATGTGCGGTTGGCAACTTCACACTGTAGTCCGTCACTTGTACACGGAGCCGCAGATAGACCACCCACGTGTCATGTATAAACTGTTTCTGTGCGTTTGTTTTGACTTTGCTGGCACGGTACGTATGGAATTTGCAAGTCAGTTAGGTAATAGCGGGATAAAGTCAACGTACGTTTACTCCGAAAACTTTTCCGTTTTGTCTGTGTCGTAATTCTGGCCATGTTTAAGAGTATGGCCATAGCATATCGACTTATTTAAATGAACTCGAACAAACATGAAGTAATTAATTTCTGCGAACGAACTTTTGTTGAATTTTGCAGGAAGATTTTACAGTTCTATGTCGAACATAGGCTGCAGTTTATACAAAACCCTTTAAGATCTAACTTTTGTTGACGTTTAACTTGAAAATGCAGGTCTAAGACTGATGTTTTCACATTAAATGTCAACAAAAGTGGGTACTGTGTACCAAATTTTTTGTGGCATAGATCGTCGTGAGTGCATCTTTTCCGTTTGTCACTTAACTCCAGGCCGTTTGAGACATTTTCTCTGAATATAAATTTGCCAACAGTTTAGCTTTTCCGGTCTGGAATAAACGTTTGTAACAAAAATTAAACTGTTTTCGTTGCGATACAGTGTTGTTGTCTTGAAAATGCTGTTAACACACAATTGACTGGCCTACGATCTATGTCAAAGTTTTTTGTAATAGACCTTTGAGGTCTTCAACGCATCTAGTTCTGGCGTATCTGAATGGCTTTCTTTGTTGGCTGTAGTTGATTGGCTCATTTGGATGGTTCACTGGCAGCTCACCTGTATTGCCCTCCTATTTGTCTCACCTTATTGTCTCACCTTTCTCATAGACCAACCAGGTGGGTTGGTCTATGGGAAAGGCCGTCAGATTGGTTGGTCGTCGTTGTATGAAGTTGAAAAAACATCTTCACGAAGGTTGGCAGTTGTCATAGTTCAGCGCCTCTGAAGTTACGACCAAATGGCACTATACGAATCTATTTATTATTATTATTATTCATGTGATTTATGTTTGTACTGCCTAATACTCGGTTTGGCCCCAGTGCTAACAGCAAATGCAAGTTACCGGTGTTAATCAAGGCCTTCTTACTTAGTGCATATTGCAACAGGGAACTATGGGTAGCTGGGAGACTGTCATTTTCAGATGTGAATTTTTAACATCAGTTTTCATTGGTGCATTACAGCCACTGTAGTCTCGTTTGCATCATATTAAAATATTGAGATAATGGCTTCTGGACAACGAAATTGGTTCTGTTGCATACCAGTCATGTGTGAATCGATTAAATTCTATTTGCGTTGCTGAATTTGCGAGATTGTTTCCAGCTTGGCATGATCAACAGTTACAGATTATTGGCAAATATTGAAACTTAGTTTTAGCTTCTTTTACGGTTTTTTTATTTCTTAAAAGTGGAAATTTGTTTGGCAAGAGGATAACATGTAGAGTGCAGATATTAAGTCAAATAACTAGGCATACAAAGTGATACAAATTCACAATACTGTGTATGGTGTTAATATGGCCCTTGTCAAATTGTGGACTTCGCAGTGAGCTCAGTCGCCCTAAAGTTAGCAAGCACTGTGAGTTGGTTGGGCCAAATAAAAGTGTTGGCAGCATCACATCTTCTGGCGAATTGTCCATCACTTTGACATATAGACAAGGGAAAGATAGTGTGCCTGGGCTTCGGTGCAGTATGGCTGTGTTTCGTGTTAGCGATGCGGTAGGGCGTTGGACTTGCGATTGACAGGTTGTGTGTTCAAATCCCAGCTGGTCCACTTTCACGTAACATAGGTCAAATTAGTTTTGCATCCCTCCCGGGTCACTAAATCCAGTATTTGCTTCAACTGGGGGTAAAGTTGGGATAGTTTGGTGAATACATAGAACAATTTTTCCCCCACTGAGTTATGTCTGCTAACACTTCACTTCTGCCACATTTAAAACAAGATTAGATAAATTCTGGCAAAATTATGACATCGTGTATAATTTTAGGGCACAAGTGCAAGGAACTAGAAGTTGTAATATGGCACATGAGAAATTATAGCGTAATTTATATCATAAAGTGATTGAATGAGGTGGGCACTGAGGCCTTGACAGGTACTCATATATGCTGTCTCCATCTCGGTCTTTTTCTGCCAGGGCAGGCTGGTTGTAGGCGTAACCTTTCACACTGGCCTGCCATAGCATTGGACAGGGTATCTCACTATCACATGGTGCTATTTTTGTCCATTTGTCTGACGCAATTAAATATTAGTGCCGCAGTTATTCAAGAACAAGCTGACCGAATTTGTTTATTGGGGATGTCGAGTTTTATTTTGCAAATTTTTTCGAATGTGTCTTCTCGCACAGTTTGCTTTCAGCTGCCATCTATTGTAGCTGTTGGTTTGTGCCATCGGGCGATATTTTCAACACTTCTAACAACATTTGACACATTAGCAGCATAAAGTGTTAGCAGTAAAAGTACTGTTGATACTTAACAACTGTAGCGTAACTTTTGCACCTGTGGATTTTTTCTGCATAATTCTAGATCAGTAACGACCCGATTATACATTTTCGTACAAATCTGGAAGCATGATTTTCGGTTGTACTTTGTTCAAATTGCGGTGCAGTTTGCCCGTTGGAACTTGCGGATAAATACCTTGGTTACGTTTTGTGTTAATCTGATTAAATTGGACTTTGAAGTTGGTGGGACAAATCAGCAATCTGTGATGGTGATGTTGCATTTACTGGTGTCTGCGATATTTAACGAAAACCTCATGCTAACAAAACTAACATCTGCCAGTCACTTGTGTTTGTTTGTGTGTATACATCCTTTGTACGTTTTTGTCGGTAAAATGTTATAATAACTGTAAGAGTAACAATTTCCTGTCATAGTTTGTTAATTGCAAAACTGGCCTTGTGAGTCTTTCTGTATGGTCTCGTGTGTTGTTTATTATAAGCAGGTGCTTCCTTTATTTGGGTGTAACTTCTGTCATTTCCTTTTCATTGGTTTGTTGACATTTGGACGTTCTAGCAACAACGCAAAACAAAAACAAAAGTAGCGAGAGATTCTTGTGGCATTCTGTTATGATGTGTGGTGATGCCACGTTGCAACTGTCGGTAGAAAGCAGTGGTAGATTTTTTTGGGGCTCCCGACTTACAAACCGGGGAAACGTGGAGGTAACGGTCGGATCAGCAAAGGCAGAATGAGTGAGATCTAATAAGAGGAATGCTCAGAGTTTCATGCACGGTAGATGACGTCGGTGTATTTGTGCTGAAAGCTTGCTTGGCTGCACCGGAGTTTATCACATTTGGCAAATAACTTCATCTGTGTCTGTGTCGATTGTGCTGTGGTCCAAGTAACTGATATAAGACGTGAGCAGTAACGGTGATAAGTTTCAAGATTTGATCCAACTGTCTCTGTCGTCGTTGTTGATCTTCAGATCTTTTGTTTTGTTTTTAGAAACGGATGGCGGTGGCGGTATAATTGTGTTTTATCTCACTATTGTCGAATTCTAAATTTCATTAAGTGAACAGCGTGGATGTGTTTAGAATATTCTGTGTTTAAAACATTTTAACCCCACCTGGCTTTTCCGATTTGTTTCTAGTTACCAGTCCTGATGTTTATTTTTATTTGGAACGATATCCAGGCCCTATTTTCGTTAGTTAACAAGACCCGGTATGATTTATTTACGTTTAGTTTTAGCACTGACATTAGCTTTTGATGATGTCTTGCTAGCTGAGAACTGACCTGTTTTATCTCTAGGGCTGTTTGGTAGCTTGTTACCATTTAGTATTTTTAAAAATGCAGGTTCTGATGCATGCTATTTGCTTCACTGATTTCCGACTAATTGCTGCAGAACACGTAGCTTTAACCTGTATTCTTAAAAAATGCTTTTCTCCATTATTATTCTAAGGAAAGATGTCATGTTACGAATAGCTTAACTGCATCTGGAAAATTTCTGGGAATCCCTATGAGTGGAATGTGGCTTTAGCAAGCTCGTGAATATTTTTAAACACTTGACAGTCCAGTCAGCCGAGGCCGTCATGCCGTCTATTGATCTCATGCATGCTTGTGATGCCAAACAGCCCTGTTGTTAAAACCCCCATTCCATGAACCCCTCGTGTTTGTATTGACACCCTGATAAAGCTAGTGTAGGTGTTGTGTTGTTTTGTCGGTACCATTGTGAATGTCGTTCTGTGATAACACATAGATACCGTATAATAATTAGTATCACTACCCGCTGTTTATGATATTAGGTTGATTTTTGCAGTGACTTTGCACTAGCTGCTTCAGTGAGTATTGCTTCTGATGTTGCATGCACACGCAAGCTAGCACTTTGCATCATTTTGCTTAGGTTGATTTGGTTTTAATTCGGTGCAGTTTGACTGTTGTCATTTTCCGAGGTAATTGCTTTTAACACCAATTTTCATTGTCGCGATTAACCGTTGCAATCTCATTTGCTTCATATTTAAATAGTTCTGTGGTTTTGTTCATAAAAAAGATTGAACATAAGCATCTGGCTGCTGTAGCTGCTCAACAGTGTCACGTGTATGCTGTTTTTTTCTTCCTATATTTATTAATTTTGTTTTTTTTTCGTTTTCATGCCATCACGTTAAACACAAAGGTAAGGCGAAAAATTATTAGCACTACTACTACTGAATGATAACATCTCAATCTTTTTGTGTTCATTACTGAATCTCTTTCACATTTACAAGGTCTATTTAAGACTAGACTAATGGGACAGGATAACTCTTCCATGCAGTGTTTTTTTAGTTTAAATGTGTGGATGAAATTCTAAACCAGTATGGTTTGTTGTGAACATTACAAGTCGAATTGCAGCCAGAGGACCCTATAATTAATCAGCTCTGAAATCAGCAGTGTATGTAAAATGCTAAAATACATTTCTATTTGCACATGTTGTTCTTATGTACAGTTTGCATGTATGAAGTATTATTCTGTGAACTGGTGTGTTCTTTGAGTTTTGGAGCTTGCCTGATATAAGTTACTGTCACATTTTATCTCAAAAGATGAATTCCATGGTTCCAAGTTAGATGCAACATACAAGTGAATTTTACATCAAATTTACAGTTCTTTCAAAATTATCAGTTTGCAGTGCAGAATTAGATTTCTTGAGATTGCGGAGTTTGCTAAAGTGTGTAATCATCAATATTAATATCTGAAACTGCTACGTACTGCGTAATTAGTATTAAATTGGTTGTGCATGTTTGTATTTGTGGTGTGACATGTGCTAGGATTGCTGTCAATGTGCTATTGTGCTGTAGTATAAACATGTTAACATTTGCCGTAGGTTGACACCTATTAACCTCGGCATTGTCATGTTGCATCAGTACTTGGTCGAGTGCTGTTAGTTGGACACCGTAAATACTGTTGCGCAAAAAGCTAAATTGCAGGCGCAAACCAGCACACAGATGTATACGTATCGGGTTGTACTCATAAGACCAGGGTGACCACTCCGTATGCGGTGTGAGATTCTCCAGCTAATCACTGGTAGATACGTAGCATTAGCGTGATGCATTGTGGAAACACCACATATTTGAGCTTCACCGATTGATCTGATGCGAATGGACTGAAAACTGCATCGGTTCCTATTTACTACAATATTTCTTGGACTTCTAGGTTCCTCGCTCGGTGGTCACCCTGTATATTGTAGCGTATCTAGTGTTTAGTTTTGCTTAGTTGCAGTTAGGTCGGGCGGATAGTCGATGACTGTACATTTATCAGTGGATCCAACCTCAAGGTAGCTAGTCTATAGTCATACAATGTGACAGTGTACTTTTGCATGTCCCTTGCTCATTTGCTGTTATAGCAATAACCAGGAAAGCATTTATTCACTCAACTCTGTGAAAGTTGAACACACCAAATAACATGCAATATATGATGGTGAATGTGTAATGTATGCTCCTAAACGTCGGCACCTTCACTGGCAAAATTATTTTTTGTCGCCTTTTTTGGCAAATTCAAAACACAAGATTCCAACACACAAATCGTCAGTAACCGTTAAACCCATATTTGCGTCCTTTAATTTCGCAGTTTTGTTTAGCTCGCGAAATAAAAGGCATGTGAACATTAAGGGTTTTACAGTGAAGGAGAAAGCAGGGGTTGTGTTGACGAATTTTTGGACATTGAATATGGCCAAGATTGAATATTAGAGGGATTTCTGCACGTGGCAAACAGTAGGGCATCACGTACCCCAAGAGATGATGCCTGTAGACGACTATGTATCTAGCCTTAGATTTTGGTAGTGTGCATTGGACGTTTTCTGAGCGTTGGTTAACTGATGCACCGGTAACCGAAGCTGGTTTGACCAGGAATTGTGGTCTCGAGTGTTTACTGTAGTGACTTTACGTTTGTGTGTAGCTGTTTCTCGTTTCGTTCTACAACGTAGTTTACGTTGATTTGACGTTGCGTGAAGCTGCCGCTGTGTCGAGGTAGATGAAGTGGTGTATTGCGTAACGGTAGTACGTGTGGCATTCCCTAGGTGAGAGTACCCGAGCAGTGGCTAGAGTACTGTATACATGTTTCTGTTTGTTTGTTTGCCTCAATAAAATGACTTAACGTCAGCAGTGTGCGTCGTTTAAAGTGTCTACCGTATATGCTCTAATAAAAGCCGGGTCTCAAATACAAGCCAGGTCTCTAATACAAGCCGGGGGTCTGACACTATTGTTCTAATAGAAGCCGGAGGCTTCTATTAGAGGAAATACGGTATGTGTGTAAGATTCAGAGAGGTGAAGTATGTGGCGTCCCTTCCTTTCCTCAAGAGTCAATGGGTGCATCTCTTCATCTGTCACTGGACTCCTGATCGAAGGGACGTGGGTCATTTTTCTCATGGGTGTCCCTGCTGTCATTTCCCTTCAGTGCTTTGACGATGTTGATGTGTGCCTGCAAGGTGGGGGCAAGGGGGCAGGTCTGGTGCCGTGGGCAGAAGTCCCCTGGATGAATCTTTTGCAATGCTTCTCTTACCTAAGAGAAGAATTGCAAAGCCAGACCAATGTTGAAAGATGTTATACATCGGGAGTTGTTGGGCACTGATTTGTTATAGGAACTGATGAACAGCAATTACACAAATCACACTGAGCTCATGTGCTGCTTGGTTAGTTTCCACCCTGTTGTACGCACTAACATAAAATGAGCCTCCCCCCATCCTTTCCCATTTTGGGTCGTTGCTGAAAAAAGGTAACGAGGTCGGGAGGTTACTGTATCGTTGGCCATCCTTAACATCGCGGAACTAAATCACCCATGACCTTGCCACCGATATAGCCCATTTTTGTGCTGAAAGGGGATGTTAATCCC
>Ga0209780_1002710_pt1 | contig 12754 bp, 10 predicted proteins | sample WorMetexBAHAMAS2_FD_187384 | JGI IMG/M metagenome (GOLD analysis project Ga0209780, IMG submission 187384) | Marine gutless worms symbiont microbial communities from Max Planck institute for Marine Microbiology, Germany - Inanidrilus exumae... | ecosystem: Host-associated > Annelida > Digestive... | reverse complement strand
CCACTGAAGCGATGTACATGAAAATTTGTGTAGTGGGTGATGTTCTCGACGTAATCACGTATGTCAAGTTTCAAAATGAAATTTTCAGGGGTTACAATTTTACAGGGGGTCGAATTTCCCATTTTTCCTATTGATTTTGAATGGGCCTTACAACAGTGCAGCGCTACTGCGCTGCCTGTGATACATACTATCCATAAACTCAATTTGCCAAATTTCAACCCCATCGGTGCAACATGTTGCCACTGCGGAGCGAAGACCCTTAAAATCTCCACCGTGCAGTGAGTTACATAAATACCGGCGCATGCGCGCTGTACATGCTGCTGGTAATTGCCGGCGTGGGTAATTAGCTGTTTCTAAGCAACTAATAAATGACAATTAAAGTTAAAATTCGATGTATGCTAATCAGTTGGAATTATCAATTAGTTTAGAATTAACAAAATCTTACAAAGACTATAACATATCAGTGTGAAGTCTAACCACATCGTTACTGCAGCGTTTATCAACTAGCACAGTACTAAACAACTTAAAACAAGGCAATCGTAGATATCAGACTTCGCCCGCGGTGTGTAATTCCACCGGCTTAATTCTCCCTTAACTGTGTGTACTTCCTTAACCTATGTCCAATTAACGCTAAATTAACTTCGCTTTTCTACGTTCATGCATCAAAGTCACTGGTATATTTGTTTCTCCGCCAACGTTCGCCTTCAGTAGCTACGGTGATATGCGTTTCGGTAATTCTTCCCATTAATTGTCAAATATCTCCGTTCCTCTTTTACTTTAGTTTGCGAGTAATTTCGAGATAGTTAGCCAAAATTATGCCCTTTGATAACAGGAAATTGAATTATGTCCTACTTTACGGTAAATAAATAAATTTAAGCAAAATCGGTCGTTTGTAGCGAAATCGCTATACGGCCTACTATAGGAAGGAAACATGATGTCATCTACAAAACCGGAAGTACATAACGTATCTCAACGACGCCGGTGGAGGACCGAGCCACAGCCATAGGCAACATACACAAAAATTGGTAAAATTCGCGCGTGTGGTTCCGGAGATATTCTTGCAGACAGACAGACACACACACGGACACGCGTAATCGAATGGTCGAGCGTACTCATCACAATATTTCGCAACTGCTGTCTCGGATGAAGCAAATATATTATACACATAGATAGAACATCAAGTCATTGCAGATGTTTGAAATCAAACAAAATTTTCTTACAAGCTGACGTGTTAAATAAACAAGCAGACAAGAAGCTGCGTAGTATGTAATTCTTTGGCGGCCCATTATGTGAAAACGTAGCGTCATCCACAAAACCGGAAGTACGTATTTTGTGGAATTTGGACACGTGATTTTTGAGATATGTGAGCGGACAGACAGACACAGAGACAGATAATCAGACAGACATACATACATGCAGACACGGCGATCGTAATATTTCGCATTCCAACCGGCGGCGAAGCGACTAGCAGCCATTAATCAATTAGCTAATGACTGAGTTGCTACATGATTTGTTCCTATAGCTGTCAGAATTAGGTACATGATGACTACAGTGTAAATCGTAGAGAGAATTGATATGTGTTATACTTTCAGTTCAACTGTACGGACGTGTGCCCCGGAGAGGAGCACAATACACACGAACACGGAACAGCCGTCTGTATACCTGATGAATTCGCTCCCAGGTAAACACAGCATATCGCTAGACATACATAACGATGTTTACCACACCAACGGCTGTCGCGGGAGCAGGGTTTTCAACTCCGTTTGTCGGCGTGTCTATTTTTCCCCGCACGATATCTCAAAAACCGATGCAGCTAGGAGCACCAAACTTGACACACAAATGTTCCATGTGGACTCCTGGAAACCTGTTTATTTTGAGGTCAAAAGGTCAAAGGTCAAGGTCATGAGTCATAAAAAGTCGCCGGCATGGGTCTTTGCACTCATGTGAGTGCTGGCTTCTTCTGTATTTTTCTGTTTTTACCTTTCGGCGGCCTGCATCTTGTTACCAGGCAACTAGCCACGACTGAGTTTTTACAGATCATTTCAGTGGTTCAGGTCGAGCAATCGATCTGTTGTGTGTGTGTGTGTGTCTGTCCGTGTGTCCGAACAACAACTTTTGAACTAAATGACCTTTGACCAGATATGTGGCAAGCTGTTCACCTTGACACTATCTAAGTCAAGTTCAAACGTCAAGCACATCAGAGTTATAAGTTACGAGGTAAAATGTTGTAGATGCGACGTCGAGTAGAATAATTTGTTTAGCGCATCGTCGTAACTACCTCTAATGCGCTAAGACATGGATCACACAGTTTTACCTGCAAATTACACCATGCCCGCTTTTACTCCCCAGCCGCAGAGCATCACCGCCCTTTGGCTGGTATTCATTTTACCGTCCCACTGAGGGTAGAAGGCTGAGTCGACCTGGGTGGTTGGTTACATACGGAAATAAAGTGCCGTCTCTGGGAGTCGTACCCGGACATGGTCACCCATCCCAGTACTAATCGGGCTTAGCGTAGGTTAACCTAGTTGATCGAGACCAACGCGTTACCACTTTACGTCAAACCACCGAGTGTGGGCTTTCTAGTTGCTGTTTTGTGATGTGAGAAATTTCTTTCTGTACCGTTCCATTACGCTTACCGCTGATACGCGGCCAGCTTAATTAGGGCAGCAGAATTGCCTCATGATGATGAAGATTATGAAGATAACGATTTTGTCGCGACGTGTAAATGTACGCAGACGACCGCAAGTACTAGCGATGGCGCTGGCCATTCCTCTATGCGTCGCTTTTGTCGGCATCATAGTCATCGTCGTCATGATGTTAAGGCGCCAACTTGCGCGAGTCCATCAGAAGAACCTGCAACTCGAGGCGAAGATCACCGGTGTCGCCGACGTCGAGTGTGAGGTCCGCAAATTTATTTATTCACTGTTTGTTTGACCGACTCTGCAACTTCAAAAACGTTTAAAAATAAAAACGGCGTGGCGCTTTTGACGCTATGTACAGCTGCAGTGGCATTATATAACCATCGTCATTACTGTCGTCATGTTTCTTTGTCTGATGATAACAAAAAGCAATAATTAAAGGACTAGAACAGGAATAAAAAATAAACAAGTAAGTAAGTAAGTAAGTAAGTGAAAACAAATACAATGTGTATAACGTTAGCTGATACTACGATTTGGCGGTCAGAAGGCGGTCGGCCGTTGTTATATGTAACGCAGACAAAAAGCAACTTTTCAGTTGCGATATACAGTTCGTTTACTGTATGCAGAAATGCTGTATTGTTTAAGCACACTTCTGAGACACGTCTGTTTCGAAAATGATACAGTTGCCGTTCCATAGCCTTCGCCAAGTCCACGCCAGGCAAACTACTGATGATTTCCTTCCTGCTGACGTAGTTTAAGGCACAACTGGATGTGCTTAGGGCCTATATTTACTGAGTAACTTACTGTCTCTGCTACCCTGAGTCTAGTTAGCATCGCCGTCGTAAAGTTGATTGTTTTATCGCGTGATTTACGATGTGTCTGGCAGCCGCTGTCACCCGGCAAGGCGATACCTGACATGGCCACACTACGGCTAATCAAAGAGTCCGAATTGAAGCGTCGTGACGTCATCGGCTCCGGGGCCTTCGGAACCGTCTACAAGGTACGCGCTTTTCGTCCGCGCACCTGCGTCGAATTAGTGCTATTTTTAACCAGGTCGACGACGTTGCTTCAGACTGCTCGCGTTGAACGCTGCCAGCGATCAAAAAATGATAGAAATTCCTGCATACGGATGCTTTAATATCAAAGTACTCTTAGTGTTACGCAGAATCCTCAAAACTGCAGTGCACACTGTCACTCGCACTGTTTACAGAAATGAAATTTTTATCTATGTGTCCATCTTATATTTATTATGCCCAGCCACCAAAGTGAGCGCATTAAGCGTGTGCTCTTGTCATAGGGCCTATGTATTTTAAATAAACTTACTTACTTACTTACTTGTTTGTTCGTTCTTCTGTCCGTCCGTTCTCAAAAAGGTGCGTTTTAGAGCCGTGGCTTCTGTAGAATGCTAATAGAAAAGTCCATGTTCAAAGTCGAATCCATCGGTCAGTGCGGCCTTATGACCACCGGAAGTGGCCGAAATGTCATCGAGATCGAGGCCGAAAAATTGCGTCGTAATTGTCTCGAAAACCAAGCAAGATAGAGCCGTGACTACTATTAAACGTGAACAGAAACTCATAGGCTGTCTATCCGCATTGCCTAATGACTAGAAAGGACCGATACGGCCATCGTCGGAGGCATGTCGTTTTCGTGCCATCGGAGCGGATCGATACCATTTGCTTGTCCAGAAAATGATTATATATACCTATACGACACAACGAACAATCAACCATTCTGATTAGAACAATGTGAACAAGTGATAAGAGAATTTTGATGAAAGGCCGCATCGCAGGGGCGGATTTTTCACGGGGGACAATATAGTGAACACGTTTATTTTCCCTCCATGTCGGCAGAAGTTCACGAACACAAACACGCAATAATCAGCAAATAACTATGCAAAAAAACTAATCAATCAATCAGTAACTTCATGTGCAGCACAGAGACTGGAATAACGTTCAAAAACCTTAGGCCTACCACCACTGTCAGTAGTATTACATGAGTGTAATGTGACACCGGCCAGTCCAGTCTGGAGCACTGCACCGGCGCTTGCAGTCCCGCTGTCGTCGTTATTGATTTTTGCTGCGTAAAGCGGCGCAGTACTGACTCCCAGTGCTTTACAGTGGGACGGACAACCCCGAAATTGCCCCTTCCCGGGGGGTCTCTCGACCCGATGTAATACATGGTTCTTCGGGCCCACCCGAGTTTACGGCATCGCGATCGGTTCAGGCGTTTTTGCAGGGCTCACGAACGTGACCAACAGACAGACAGACACACAGACAGACAGACAGACCTCACTACTCCGTCTGTAGCAATAGGCCGCATCTTCTCCGACTCATATTGGCTCTGATTTATAGTCATAAACACGTGCCATCCTGTAGCGCTTCGTAACTGTTTAGGCCATAAGAACGCGCTATATACGTACCTCATACTTTACTTTACTTTTACTTGTGGTGACACAGGGTTACTGGTATCCGGAGGGCGACAACGTGAAGATCCCAGTAGCGATCAAGGTGCTGCAGGACGGCATGGCCAGCAGCGGTTTGCTCGACGAGGCTCGCATCATGGCGTCGGTTCTTCACCCGTGCTGCGTCCACGTGCTGGCCGTCTGCCTCGCATCCCAGGTGATGCTCGTGACGCAGCTGATGCCGCTCGGCTGCCTGCTCGACTACGTCCGCAAACATCGCGACAACGTCGGCTCCAAGGCGCTGCTCAACTGGTGCGCGCAGATAGCCAAGGTCAGACTCAGTTCACTTCGCACGCCTGGTTTTATTTATTTAACGTAATATACATATCGCAATAACAATAGTACCAAGACTACAAAATAGCTCTTACAGGCACCAACCAAAAGGAAAAAAGAAAAGAAAAGCAAAAACACGTTAAAAACATACAGCGTAGTCTACAATTGTCTAAACTCCGACAATATAGGATCGTTCTACTGTAGCACAAACTTTGACAAATCAACACTTTTCAAAAACGTCTTAAAAGTAGACAATGACGAAAAATGGTGCAGCTCAGCCGGCAAACTATTCCACGGCTCTACGACTCTATTACTGAAATAATGTTTATATACGTCGACACGAGTATACACAGGAAATAGCTTATATATGTTGTTATATAGGTTAATCAACAAGATTCTCGTTCGACGGAAACCACCGGCTTATCAGTCAAGTCATATTCATATAACTAGAAGCCCTCACTCGAGTTCGCACCAACCACTTTAGCACAAAGAAAAAATCGACAAACAGAAAATAGTTCCACTGTTACTTATTTACCGTTTTAAATTCAAATCTGCTTTTTAGCCGATCGTGCCTTTATCTCGTCTAGTAATGTGCAATGGTGTGCATAACTACTAAAGACCTTATAACTCCGGTGTCGTGCCATGCAACTAGTTAAATGCCATTCAGATTGGGTCAAAAAATATCTTTGCCGTCAAAAGAACGGTCTTTGCTGGAGTTAAGTTTCTGTTGAAAAGGTCGACTCTTCGACAGAGTCGACGTAATAAAGCCGGTCTCAAATGTAGGCCTACGTCCGTCCGTCCGTCCACTAAACGTTTCTTCAATTTTAATGAAATTTGGCATATATGTAGAGGTCGATGACTGATGCACGATGGTATGCAGTATAACTCGATTCAAGGTCAAGGTCAAGGTCACAAGCCCTTCAAAGTTGGATATCCAACTGTCTTCGAAAGCTATCTCCTCCGCTATTTACAATTGGAGCTGGCAACTGACCACTGATTCTTAAACTAGGGCACAATATGTAAATTTGATCGTGCCAGATTTTTGACATTTGGCCGAGTTTTTCGGGTCACGTGACTTTTAATGTAGCAGAAACGTCAGTTGTGAAGAGTCGACCGTCAGTCCTGTACGGGGCTAATTTATTAAGTACGTAAGCATAGTGCCATGGTACAGTTGTTCGCTGAACGTGCATGCATAGCCAAAATGTTTTCCTCCTGTGAATTTTTCCCGTCTTGTGACCGTGAACTATGACCCGCGACCTTGACCTTCGTGCATGACACAGATAGGGTCAACTTGAACCATTTCTTATCAACTGAGATAAAAAAAATGGAAGGACGGCAGTAAGTTAGCGGATGTACATGGGTTTCTGCGTGTTAATGTAAAACAAAATTCATTGATTGTTGAAATGCACAAGACATTGACTCTATTCGGGTAATCTTGGGACTAACAATGAGCGGCAATATGTCTGTATCATTATACGTACAGTAGTTATATTATATGCGTGATGTAATGTGTTTAGGGAATGGCATACCTCGAGTCGAGGGGAATTATTCACAGAGATCTGGCAGCGAGAAATGTCCTGGGTATGTGCCGTTCGTTATTACTGGCCCGCTTACACATAGTGTAGGGGGCCAGGCTAGTAACGGTCGCTGGTGTCTGTCGTCGTCTGTCGTCTGTCGGAGTCTGTAACACTCCACGGCGAGCCTGCAGGCGGCTTTTCCCGCGAAGGCTAAGCGATGACGTCATCCCGCCTTCAGTCTAATTATAGCTCCACGGCTGCACGGCGGGCCAGTCGTGTTACGCCCCGTTATGGCGACACCTTGTGTATATTGTAATTACAAATGGTAACAGCTGACCAGTTTAGCAGTTAGCACCCATTGTAAAAGCCATTAGAGTCATATCTAGTAATGGCGTCGAGTCCCATCATGAAGCCGTTGAAGTACAGAAACGGTCTTTTTAACATCGTTGGATAGGGGAGGTTTGTGGTTGTGTCCGCGCTTTCAACTTTGTCATTATGCCGCTAAGTGAAGTTAAACATACGCCTAAAGTTGGGGTTGTTTGCCCCTCAAAGGGCGACACAACAAACCGATCCAGATGAAATTTGGGGGTTGGTGAGTATGACCATCTTGCCGGTTTTGCAGCGGCTCGGCGACGCTTACGATTTTTATTTATTATTATAAAAGTTGCACGAGTAAATTAAACAGCCAGTTAATGCCGCTGCTGAGTAATTGTATCTATACACCTACGTGTAGAGTGTGAGTCAAAAAACAACACACTTGACATTTGATCATAACTTCGACAAATGTAGACCAATTTACAAAATTTTGTCAGTCTCAGATTTTTGAGGAAACTCTCTATGTAACTATTACAGGATCTTACATCTCACCTTAGCTGTGTTGCTACACTACCTTGGAAATTAAAAAATCCCAAATAACGGCTGAACAAAATTACTCGGTTTTACTTGAAACTTAACAAACTTAACAACATTTAGACGACAAAATGTTACAAAAATATTACAGTGATAATAATAATAATAATAATATGCACATTTGTATAGCGCCATATGGTCGTAACTTCAGAGGCGCTTAATTAATTTGATGATTTACTTAATGCTTGTGGAATACATGAAACAGAATGCAGACAATGCAAGAACGTTGGGAGTATGTTTTGACAACAAACTCGTGAAGTCTATGCAGCGAATGACTTCTCTGCTGTCAGAAAGTGACAGTAGCGTTTGTAACTAATACCTACTGCATTCCACCTAAATAGTCTGAAAGTTAAAGCAAGTACTAGAAACGTCCATCGCAGATGCAGGTGAAGTGGGGAATCTTTATGATGTGTGTATACAAAATTTCTTCAGTAATTTGACAGTGAAAGAATTTTGTAAATCGGTCTACATTTGCCGAAGTTATGATCGAAAGTCAAGTGTATTGTTGTTTTACTCACAGTGTAGGCCTACCCACGGTGCTTACGTAAATGTATTTTTATTTTCACCCGATGTTTGGTCTTTCTATATCGCTCCCGGAAACACAAACGTCCATGCCTGACTCCTTCTATACAGAATGAGTCTTGCCGCATTTGTTCTTTGGGAATGCGGTCAACAGCAGACCACGTAGCTACTTGTGTCCATCAAGAAAATTCCAGGGCGGTTCGCGAGCGGCGGAGAACAACGCAGTCGTCAACCAGAGCGACCGACGCACTCGCGCAATGAACCAACCTCTTGTGTACGCACGACGGTACGAATACAGTGCAGATAATGTGATTGATGTGCGCTCGCAGTGAAGATTTCGTCGCCGATGAGTTATGTTTGTTCGTGTGACAGTTCACTCGGCACACCACGTCAAAATCACCGACTTCGGACTCGCGAAGCTCGTGAGCGGCGACGAATCGTTCCAGTCCGAGAGCTGCAAAGTGAGACGAGACCGGCATTCTGATAATCTCCATTAATTTTAGACATAAATCGATTAAGACTCGACAGACTTTAATCGCTCATGTCGACAATTAATAGGGATTTTTTTTGGTAGACGAGACCCTTTTTCGGAGCGTAGCGGTGTTCTTAATTCTTGATGTTCTTCTTTTCGTTCTTTGCATTACAGACAACGTTGTTGACGATGCGAATATTACACGATTTTTTGTGTCATGTTTCAAGCTTTTTTATACATACAAACGTGCACAGAAATTATGATAATACGTCTGGTACTGCGTTACAGATGCCTATCAAGTGGCTGGCATTAGAGTGCATTAGAAACCGCATCTACTCGCATAAGAGTGACGTTTGGAGCTTCGGTAAGTACTCGTTTTATAGATATTACCACTACATTGTCTTTTTTATCTCCGCGGAAGCTTGAGAATATGTTTTTACCGGCGTTGGTTTGTCTGTGTGTCTGTCTGTGACCACGATAACTAAATTGTGGTGGCAATCCGCAATAGGGCCCTTCAGTAAATAATTTGCGATTGCTTTCGCGGGGAGTTGTACTCTCTCAGAGTACTTTCCATCTAGTTTACCATTTATTTTTATGTGATTACCTTTACCAACTGTTTTGAGGAAAGTGAAATTACGGGGCTGTGTCGGCCTTTTACAACTGTGATGGAGGTATGCCTACCTCAAAACCTGTGAAACTTAGCAAGATAGCACACCTTAGATCGAGAAAGAACAGATTAGCTTTTGGAGTGAAACTGTGGAGACGAAATGCTGAGTTGAAGAGAATCAACAAGTTAATTGAGTTTCAACTTTCTCGTTCCCTTTGGCTGTTGCAAACAGGTGTCCAATTATATTAACTTTATTTCATCAAGAAAACAAACATGAGGGAAAAACGTAGCGTGCATGCTGATGCGTGTCAATTATCCAGCGGCAGTTTTATGAGTTTTTGATCTGATTAATTGACGTCGTTGCCATAGCGACGTTTTGACGCACCTGTCCAATGCAGGTGTGACGCTGTGGGAGTTGTTTACGTACGGACAACGACCGTACGACACGGTGAGAGCGATCGACATCGTCCCGCTGCTGGAGAAAGGAGAAAGACTAGCGCAGCCCTCTATTTGCACGATCGACGTCTACATGATCATGATCAAATGTAAGTCGCAGGCGCCAGTCTTGATTTATTACTGACCACTCTGCTGGTCAAGGTGGACCTTTGACCGAAATATTCGGCATGTTATCTAGGTCAAATTCAAAGGTCAAGATTTGTGCTTTATAGGTAAAAATTCAAGTTTACAGGAATAAAAATGTTCCTTCTGATTTACAACTGGCAGTAAAATTGAGAGACTAGTGACGGCTCGATAGCAGAAAGAAGACTTGAATTAGAAATTATAAATAAGTAACAGTCAGCCGAAAATTCACGGCTAAAAATGTTGTTGAAGTGGTCGCTGCAACCTTAAGTGAGGGTTTTATATTTTTATTAGCGACCGGGTCTGCCCGCCCACGACGTATACCGGTCGCTTCTTGCAATAACGTTACTCCGGAGGCGCAAATCAAAATAAATTAATTACCATTTTACGCAAACTAAGGTCGTTACGACTTGAGTCAAAAATACACTTGACTTTTGATCATAACTTCGGCAAATGTAGGCCGATTTTCAAAGTTCTTTCACTGTCAGACAAATGACTTTTAAGCTAAATGAACCTTTGACTAGATATTTGGCACGCTGATGGTTCAGCTTGACTCTGTCTAGGTAAAGTTTGAATGTCAAGATCATGGGTCAACTTTCACCGTCACACGATAAAAATATTCCATTTCCACCTGCGCGTGACGTGACGTATTTTTGATTGTTCGTAGTAGAGTCATTTGTGCTAAAGTAGTTGTTTCAACCTTGAGTGAGGGTTAGCTAGTTCCGATGTGATATCGGCTTGTCATGCGTTCTCGTAAAGCTGTATTAATGTTATTAGACATTTTTGTAGGCATTTTGTATTATATTTTATTACATATACATTTTATTGGCATTACTACTACTACTACTACTACTACTACTGTCACCAGCACGTGTGTGGTCGTGGACCTAGGTTGGATGCTCGATGCGGACAGTCGGCCGTCTTTTGAAGAGCTACATGAAGAGTTTGTGAAGATGGCGAGAGATCCCGGCAGATATCTCGTTATACCGGTACGCACGTCGCTTTCCCTTCTCAGCGTCAGTCTAGCGTAAGTCGAGTGCGTTTACCTATACAAATGTACATTCACGTTTGTGGTGGGGTACTGTTTTCACCGCCATTTGTCTGTCTGTCTGTGTGTCCGTTTATTAGCGGGAGAACTCAGAAACGTATGGGTTGATTTTCGTTAAATTTTGGGAATAGGTGGACTATGGATAACAGAAGAGTTGGTTACATTTTGAAGTTTGGGATCAGATTGTGGATTAGGGTTAGGGTTAGCGCACCTATTGTTAACTGCAACGAAGCAATACTTTAATTTTGATCTCCCCAGTGTTACCGTTAGTAAACGTATCGAGAAATTCACTCGGTTCGAATTGTCATAAACTGAATCCTGTGCGAACGCTTCAAGTCAATCACTCAATCAGTCAAAACTATTTTTAATGTGGCACAACCACTGAAAGAGCCACCACACTCAAGTGTGGCATTCATTGTAAATTTAATTAATTACGTTATTTGTGTTGTTCATAATGTATTTCTTTTATTGATTGTACGTTTCTACCATTCGTGTGGTGAATAAAGATAATGATTATGAAGTTGATTTTGCACCGCCTCTGAAGTTACGACCTTATGGCGGTATAGAAGTTTGTGTATTATTATTATTATTATATTATTATTATTATTATTACTGGATTAACAACTATGATTGTCGTAGAACGACGCGTTGCTGAGGCTGCCGAGCCAGACGTCGGCTGAAGCGACGTGTCTATCGGATCACGACGGTATACACCTCGGATCTGGATCTGATGACGGACCTGAGCAGCTTATCACGGGCGACGACTATGTCCGTCAATGGCTGGCCGCCAACAGCGCCGCTCCTCCTACGGCTCAGCCATCCAGTGACTCGCCACCAGCCTTCCGATGGCGCAGCCGTCGCCGGCAAACTTCCGTACGTCGGCCGCTCATTGCTTTTCTTTTTCAATTATTCGTCGAAAGGCTGATGTGTTCAGTTTGTCACGAAACATGCCCAATGTGCCTGAAATGTACAAGTAAATACGTAACTCAGAAGTATTTAACAGTATATCGCAAATTTTTTTTAAAACGAGGAGGTTCTCGAACTGTTTATTGGGCTTCCCCACAAGCATTTAGACAAGCAGTCTGGCGGCTGTTAAAGTTACTGGACTTCAATGAGTAGGTCGAATCACTTCGCGACGATGTGCTGTGATACTAGAAGTACGCACTAGAAAACTACGGAATCAGAGACGGACATGGGTTGGACTTGCGCATGAGTTGAGTTAGGCCCGATTTTCTGACGAAACTTTACTATTTGATTGCTTACTTTATCAGCAACATGTCAGCCAAAATTAAACAAAATCGGTTTGACGTGTGTCCAAGTTATAGCAAGCCAAAGAGTGACATTTTGGGGACACAGTGTACAATGATAACTCTGATGATGTAGTACAGTAACATAACGTATCTCTTCGTCACGGATGCATGCATTGTCGACATATACGGCTGTGGATCGGTTTGGATCAAAATACCTTTGATAATTAAGTGAGTTTGGTAGGGTTTCGTTACGATACGATACGATATATTTACATGCGCTCAGGACGAAATACGAGGTGCTCTGTTTCTTATGCAAAACGTTCATTCTATCGGTCGTCTAATGCCATATTTGGTAAAGTTGGTAATCATGCATCTGAAGAAGTAACTCTTCAATTAGTGAAGAGTAAATGCATGCCGATGTTACTGTATGGACTAGAATGTTTTGCGTTACTGAAATCCGACGTCAAATCTATTGAT